>Ga0307479_10000721_pt1 | contig 29956 bp, 24 predicted proteins | sample atmos_gasesECM4C_FD_203743 | JGI IMG/M metagenome (GOLD analysis project Ga0307479, IMG submission 203743) | Hardwood forest soil microbial communities from Morgan-Monroe State Forest, Indiana, United States - atmos_gasesECM4C_515 | ecosystem: Environmental > Terrestrial > Soil > Temperate...
GAGGTTCCACAGCAACGAAAGCGCGAGTAGATGTCGATCTAACCGACTGCCGCGAACCATCGCGAGTGAAGTCGCCTGTTCGCGGAGTTCGTCCGGAAAATCGCTCGGCGCGTGATTCACGTTCAGGCCAATACCAACTACCGCGACGTGCGGCGCGCCCGGTTGCGCCTGCATCTCCACTAGCACCCCCGCGATTTTACGATCATGGACGCAGATGTCGTTGGGCAGCTGCACCGACGCCGGAAAATTGAACTGCTCTTGGAGGGTCCGCGCGATGGTTTGGGCCACCCAAATTGTCAGGCGAGTTGAATCTCTGATGTCGATCCTAGGCCGAAGCAAAATCGAAAACCAAAGACCTTTACCGGCGGCGGATTCCCATCTGTTGCCGCGCTGACCGCGTCCGGCGGTTTGATGCTCCGCAAAAACGCAGAGGCCATCGGGCCAATCGCCCCCAGCCATTTCTCGAATCACGTCGTTGGTCGACTCGGTTTTTTCAAGGACGATGACCTCGCGGCCAATGATCAGGCCGCCGCGCAATTTCTCGGCCCGAAGTCGATCACGCCCCGGCATTGGTGATTTCGAGTGAAAAATCGATCGCGCGCGGAGAATGCGTCAACGCGCCGATTGAAATGTAATCGACGCCAGTCGCCGCAATTTGCCGGATGTTTTTCAAGGTGACGCCGCCGCTGGCTTCGAATTTCACTTTGCCTTTGCCGAGCGCGATCGCTTCGCGGATCTGCGCCGGTTTCATGTTATCCAAAAGAATCACGTCGATCCCATCGATTTCTAAGAACGTGTGAACTTGCTCGAGCGTATCGGCCTCGATCTCAATCTGCATCTCAGGATGGGTCTCGCGAAATTGTCGAACAGCTTTCGCGAACCCGTCAAAACCAGCGCTGACGACGAGATGATTGTCCTTCAACATGACCATGTCGAACAAACCAAAGCGGTGATTCACTCCGCCGCCGGCCACGACTGCTGCTTTCTCGAGCGCGCGCAAACCCGGCGTCGTTTTGCGAGTATCGAGAATCTTGACGTGCTCGTTCGCGGCGGCGTCGACAAATTGCCGGGTGAGAGTCGCGATTCCAGATAAGCGCTGTAAGAAATTCAGGGCCACGCGTTCGGCCTTCAGGATCGAGCGGGCTTGTCCTCGTAGTTCAATTACGTCCTCACCCTCGTTTACTTCGCGGCCATCTTTTCGAATAACGTTGATTCTTAGAGTGGGATCGACGCGGCGAAAAACTTCCGCGGCTGTCTCCGTTCCGGCGACGATGCCGCGTTCGCGGGCGACAATTCGGCCGACCGCCCGCGCATTTTTGGAAACAAAAGAATCCGAGGTCACATCGCCTTCACCGACGTCCTCGCGCAACGCGACACCAATTGGATCGACAATCGCGAATTTCATATCAGGTTCGCCAATCTCGGCGCTTGATAAATACGTTTGCCGCGAACGTAAGTTTCGAGGTTCGCCTGCGGTCCGCCGCGATAAATGCAAAGCGCGACGACATCTTCGGTGGCCAGTTGGGTGGGCGCATTGCGGTTTTGTGGATAGGGCACGAGCGCCGCAAGATCGACAACGATCAGGTCGGCTTCTTTTTTGGCATCGAGCGTGCCGATGGTGCTCGCCTTGCCCAGCGCGCGGGCACCCCCATGTGTCGCGAGATAAAATGCTTCGCTCGGTCGAAGCGGGCGCAAGTTCGGTTCGTAAGAGGTGCGCGCTTTCTGGACTTCGATCGCAGCCCGCATCACCTGCCACATATTCAATTCCGGGCCGCCGGCGACGTCCGAGCCGAGCCCGACATTGATTCCGGCTTTCAACAGCTGGTCGAGTTTAATCAAGCCGCTGCCGAGAAACAGATTCGAGCTCGGGCAATGCGCCACGCTCGACTGTGCGGCGGCGATCGCAGCGATCTCGCGCGGGTTCAAGTGAATGCAATGGCCGAGCACGGTATGCGGCGTGAGTAGCCCGCACTTTTCGTAGACGTGAGTGTAATCCCGCGCAGTCATGTGAAGATGATGCACCTTCTCGAGCTCTTCACGATTCTCGGCCAAATGAGTCTGCAAATAGGCTTGGAATCGCGCCGCCAGTTCCGCCGAGCCCCGCATCATTTTCTCAGAGCAGGTAACGGCGAACCGCGGACTGAACGCGTAATCGAGGAGACCGTTTTCGGCGCGGTGCCATTTGCGGCAGAGGCGTTCGCTTTCCAAGAGCGAGATCGAAAGCACCTTCTTCGGCTGGATTTGACCATAAGAGCCGAGGTCCATCATCATTTTGCCCAAAATCGTGCGAACGCCGCTTTGACGCGCCGCTTCGAATCCGATGTCGCAGCTGTCTTCATAGATCGCGGCGTAGGCCATGACCGTGGTGGTGCCGTTACGGGCGAGTTCGTGAAAGAATTGCGGCGCCTCAGCGCGCGCTTTTGGTCCGGTGAAATCTCGCTCCACTGGGAAAATATGCTGCCGAAGCCACGGCAACAGCTCGCTTTCGCCTCGCGCGACGACCGAGTATTGCGGCAAGTGCGTGTGGCAATCGATCAACCCAGGAAAAATCGCGGCCGGTCGCCGGTCGATCCATCGAATTGAGTTTGGTTGATGCGACCGGCGCACATCGTCGTAATCCCCGACACCTGTGATCCGGCCGTCCTCGACGAGGACTACCCCATTCGGCCGCCCGCGCAAAGTGCCGAACTCCGGGGCATCGATTAGGAAACCGCGGAGGCCGAACCGGCTAGTGTCGCTCATAAACCCCGGACGCTATGAAACCATTTTGGCTGGGCGAGCCGCAACACCGCAATTACTAGCGGCTTTTTTAGAAAAAAAAGATTCGGGCAGCGCACGCCAAGGAGAAACAGCAAATACAAGAAACGTGCAACCGCCCGAATCGCCTTAACCTGCTAATTTGGACAGCGGGCTCGGTCTGGCGTTCGAATTTTTTACGATTTTTTCGTGTCGGAGAAAACCTAACTCCGCCAACGGTTTACAATTTGAGCTCGGCTTGGGACGAACTGCCAGCCTTGGCCGCTTCCGCTTTCACCTCTTCCAACAGCGATTTGAACTCGCATCTCTCGAGCTCTTTGATCAGCGCCGGATAGTCCGGCTGGATCTTGAGGTGGTCAATCGGCATCGGCAGTTCCATTTGGCAATCCAGCTCGACCATCTTTCGGTTCTGCAGAATCTGCTCGCGCGCGGCAATCAGCTTGATCCGCATCTTGTCGCTTTTGACCTTGTCGATGTTGGCCAGTAACCGATCGAGCCCGCGGAATTCTCGAATGAGCGCGCTCGCCGTTTTGCGTCCGAGACCGGCAACGCCCGGAATGTTGTCAACCGAATCGCCGGTCAGCGCGAGCACATCGCCGATAAGTTTCGGCGGCACTTCCCACTTCGCGGTGGCCTCAGCTTCGCCAAGCAAAGCAAAGGCGTCCTTCGTGGAAGCGAGATCAGCCTTGGCGGTGGTGTAAACTTTCACGCACGGTCCAATGAGTTGATACAAATCTTTGTCGTTGGTCGCCAGAATCACTTCCATCCCTTTGCGTGTGCAAGCCGCCATTGCGTAGCAACCCATCAGGTCGTCCGCTTCGGTATTGGGCAGCCAAATATTCTTGAAACCAAGGAGAGCGGTCAGCTTTTTCTGGATAAAGTCCAGTTGCGGCACCATCGGCAGAGGCATTTCTTTGCGGGTTTCTTTGTAAGCCGGCTGCAATTTCACCCGCCGCTCCGGCATCCCTTCGTCCCAAAACACCGCCCCTAATTGCGGCTGCAAGTGTTTGACCATTAGCCGAAGGGTTTTGGTGAAACCAAAAATCGCGTTGGTCGGTTCGCCGCGCGAATTCGACAGGTTTGGAATCGCGAAAAACGACCGATAGACATAATAATGCCCGTCTATCAAAAGCAGTTTCATCCCTGATCTGGATTCTGGATGCAGGATGTTCCATGATCAAGCGATGGCGGAGCGATGGATCATTCGAGTTCAGGGAAAAGACTACGGCCCGGCCGATCTCGTTACGTTGCGCGAATGGAAAGCCGACGGTCGCATTTTGCCGACGAATCCGGCGCGCGTGGCCAATAGCGATAATTGGCAGGCTGCCGCGGATATCCCGGGCTTGTTCCAAGTCGAACCGCCGCCGGTTCAACTCGATACCTCTCAGCGATTGGAAGTCTCAGATCAAAAATCAAAACCGCCGACTCGGAACATTTTAGTTGAGACGTTCCGGATTTATTTCCGCGGCTTCTTCCAATTTCTGGGCCTGTCACTCTTGAACATCATTCCAATTCTATGCTCGGAGTTCTTTGATCGGTTTATCAACGCCGCCCCAGGTGTGAATCCCGAACTTCGAACCGCGGTCGCCGAGATGTTTCGGTTATGCATGTTCGTAGTGTGGGTAGTTTTGATCCCGATTTACATCGCGGGCATTCAGATTTTGGGCGCTGAGCTCGCGACGGGAACTCGAATCGGTTTTCTCAGTGTTCTCAACGGTGCCGTGAAATATTGGCCGCGCGTCGCAGGCCTCTGCATTTTCGTTTACGCCATCTTCGGTTTGCTGACCCTGCTTGGCTTTGGCCTGTTCCTTTGGGCGGCGTCAGCCAACACCGTGCTCTCCGCCGTGATCGTGCTCGGCTTGCTGGTGATACAGATTTGGTTGTTCAGCCGTTTTTTTATCAAGGTTCTTTTCTGGCAACAATTTGCGGTACTCGAAAATCTGAACGCGACTGACGCGTTGCGCGAAAGCCGAAAGTTGGCCCGAAGCGGACACGACCTTCCATGGTATCAACGTCCGCTTTGGCGGGGCGCGTTGATCGTTTCCATCTGTTTCGCATTCGTTTTGGCGATCGCGCTCGTCGCGATGTGGCCGAGACTTATCGCGATATGGCCATTTTACCGCGATCTTTTCAGTCAGCTGAGTACAGCGCCCGATTCTGAAGCCGCTGTTCAAAAAATAATCGCGACCATGCCGAAAGAACAGCCTGCCACCTTGACCGAACTCGGTCTCAGCGTTCTCCAACGAATTCTTCAGCCGCTTCTCGGCATCGCCTTCGTCGTCCTCTACCTCGACAGCAAAGGCGAAGAAAACCGTTAATAAGTTATGACTGTTAAAACCTGGCCCGGCAAACCGTATCCGCTCGGCGCGACCTGGCTCGGGAATGGCGTGAATTTCGCGGTCTTCGCTGAGCACGCGACCGCGGTTGAACTGTGTTTGTTCGACAATCTCGAGACGCCTCGGGAAAAAATTCGCGTCCGATTGCGTGAACAAACCGGACAGGTCTGGCACGCGTTCCTCCCGGACGTGCGGCCGGGCCGGCTTTACGGCTATCGCGTGGGCGGACCGTACGATCCAGCGCACGGTCTGCGTTTCAATGATTCGAAGTTGCTGCTCGATCCCTACGCAAAGTCAATCGCCGGCAAAATCAAATGGTCGGACGAAATGTTTAGCTACATCGTCGGCGATTCGGGGGAAGATCTCGCGCGCGATTCACGTGACAACGCATGGGCGATGCCGAAGTCTGTCGTTGTCGATCCGGCATTCGATTGGGGCAACGACAAGAAGCCTGACACGCCGTTTTCCGAAACGGTGATTTATGAAATGCACGTGAAGGGATTCACCAAACTGCGCCCGGATATTCCGGAACATTTGCGCGGCACTTATGCCGGGCTCGCGAGTCAGGAGGCGATTAGTTATCTGAAAAATCTCGGCGTGACTGCGGTAGAACTTTTGCCGGTGCACGCGCATTTGGACGACAAGGCGCTGGTCGATCGCGGCCTGACGAATTACTGGGGCTATCAAACAATCGGGTTTTTTGCGCCGCACGCGGAGTATTCGAGCAATCGCGAGCCTGGCGCGGAGATCGCCGAATTTAAAGGAATGGTGCGCAATCTCCACGCCGCCGGGATCGAAGTGATTCTCGATGTTGTCTACAATCACACCGGCGAAGGAAACCACCTTGGGCCGACCGTTTGTTTCCGCGGGATCGACAATCCGGTTTATTACCGGCTACTCGCGGACAACCCGCGTTTTTATTTAGATTACACCGGCACCGGTAACACGATCGACACGCTCTGCCCGTGGACGTTGCAGCTGGTGATGGATAGTTTGCGCTATTGGGCCACCCAAATGCGCGTCGATGGTTTTCGCTTCGATCTCGCGCCCGCCCTGGCGCGCGATGGCAGCGGCGTGAACAAATTCCACGCTTTCTTCAAAGTCATCCAGCAGGACCCGATTTTATCGCAGTTGAAACTGATCGCCGAACCGTGGGACGTTGGCGAGGGCGGTTATCAGGTCGGCAATTTTCCTCTGCCCTTTTCGGAGTGGAATGGGAAATTTCGCGACGCGATGCGCAGTTATTGGAAGGGGGATGAAGGCAAGCTCGGCGAAGTGGCGTATCGATTGACCGGCAGCCCGGACTTGTATCAACACGACGGCCGCGCGCCGACTGCGAGCGTCAACTTCATCACTTCGCACGATGGCTATACGCTCAACGATCTCGTCAGCTACAACGACAAGCACAACGAAGCCAACGGCGACGAAAACCGGGACGGCGACAATCACAATCAATCGTGGAATTGCGGCGCGGAGGGACCCACCAACGATCCGAAGATCGACATCTTGCGCCGGAAACAGCGCCGGAATTTTTTGACCACGCTTTTTCTATCGCAAGGCATGCCGATGCTTTTGGGCGGCGACGAGTTTGGTCGCACCCAAAACGGAAACAACAACGCCTATTGCCAGGACAACGAGATCAGCTGGTTCAACTGGCAGCGGCGCGACAATCAGTTGTTCGAATTCACCAAACGATTGATTCAGTTTCGCAAACAGCATCCGGTTTTCCGGCGCCCGAAATTTCTCCAGGGCAAGCGCGTGCGCGGTTCGGAGATCAAGGACGTGATGTGGTTTAATCCCGGCGGTAACGAGATGAGCGACGAAGACTGGGCTTCGCCGTTCGCGCGCTGTCTTGGGATGCTTTTGAGTGGCGACGCCGACGACGTTGTTGATTCGCAAGGCGACCCGATTCGCGACGACACCTTTATTTTGTTGATCAACGCGCACCACGAACCGATCCCATTTGTACTTCCAGGCGAAGAACACCTCGAATGGGAGCTGATTCTCGACACCGCTCGTGAGGAAGGTCTTCTCAAAAAGCCGGCCAAGTTCTCATCCGGCGACGATGTCGATCTTCGCGACCGAAGCGCGTGCTTGCTGCGGCTGACGGGTGGCGAACAGCTCAGGGCGCGGACGGAATCGTGGAAGAAACGTTTGTTCCGTTTCGCCGAAATCAGCGCGGAAGAGGAATGCACCCATTCCTGAAATTTTTTTGGACGCGCTCTTGTCCTTGGACGCGAATCTATTATAGAGACATCAGGCGCAGTTCGATGCGCATTTCGTTCAATGACACCGACATCGCTTGTCATCGTGGCCGACCGCGGAAGTTTGAAGGCGTATCGTGTCGATGAAACTCCGACCCGCGGTCCCAGTTTGAAGCTCGTGCAGGCCTTCGACATTACCGACGCGCACGGACGGCTCATTGATAAGGTCACGGATTTCGCCGGGCGCTTCCCGGTGACTGAAAACGCCGGCCCGCATCACGGGCAAGCGTCGATCGCTGAAAGCAAACTTCAAACCGAGACCGATCGTCGCATTAACAGGGAACTGGCCGATCAGATCGTTAAAATTATCAACGGTAGCGGCAAGGAAGGCTGGTCGTTCGCCGCGCCGTCCGAGATTCATTCTGCCATTGTCGATCTACTTCCTGGCCGGATTCGCGACCGGATCGTCGAACATGTGAAATCTGACCTGGTGAAAGTGGAATCGGCAAAGTTGCCAGCACATTTTCGTTCCCTTCGTCCGATTTAAGCTCAATAGTTTCTTATGCAATTGCCCGTCAAGATCACCTACCGCGGCCTGGAGAAATCAGAAAAGATCGACGACCTCGTACTGAGCTACGCCACGCGACTCGACAGATTTTGCGACCACATCAACCGCTGCGATGTCGCGATTGAGCAAACCAATCACACTCACCAAAAAGGAAATCCGTACCGGTGCCGAATCGATGTGACGGTGAGGCCGCGTCACGAGCTGGTCGCTGACGAGCAGCAAAAGGACAATGGCTCGCACGAGCCGCTCAATAAAGTCATCCACGACGCGTTCAAAACGATGGAGCGCCAGCTCCGCCATCTCGTCGAAAAACAACGCCGCGAGTAGAATCTGATTTTCAGATAGGGGATTGCCCACAGTTGCCCGGCTTCCGCTGCAATATATTGCCTGCGCCGGCCGGCGGATGTTAGCCTACGCAACCTGGATCGTTCGGCGGTGTGTAACCTTTAGAACCCTGAGACCCTATGAATACTAAATCCCTGCTTTGTCTCGTTTGTTTTCTCGCAGTCACATTCACGGCGCCGATGGTTAACGCCGGGCCACATCGCGGAGGTGGCAACCGTGTTGGATTAATGCCGGCACGCGGCGGAGGAGTGCGCCCGTTCGTCGGCGGTAACCGATTAGGTAGCGGCAATCGATTTGCTGGATGGAATGGCCAACGTTGGAGCGGTCAGCGTTTTGTCGGCAATCATTGGAACCATTGGGGGAATAATTGGAACTGGCATCATCATCGTAGTGTCGTTTTCTTCGACGGCGGTTTCCCGTTCTGGGGCTGGTGGGGTTATCCGTACTCCTATGGTTATTACCCCTACGGATATCCGTACGGGTATTACGGCGGCGGCGGCTATTACGGAAGCGGTTACTACGGCAGCTACGGATACGATTCCGGAAACGGTTATGCTTACGGCAATGGATCCGGTTACGGCAATGGTTCAAACGTCGCCGAACTTCAACGCAAACTCGCCGATGCCGGTTACTACCACGGTCCAATCGATGGAATCATGGGATCGCGTACTTATCACGCGTTGCGCGCTTACCGTTACGATCGCAACAACGGCAATAACACCAACGGTGGCTACAGCCCCACACTACGGGACCGCCCGTATTCTCCGCCTCCAATCACAACCGAGCCTTCGCCGAGCGAGTAAACTGAGGTAAACGGAAACAGTTACAGTTCCGTCGATTGTGCGGAACGATAAAATCTTACCGCCAGCCAATTACGCCGGTGCGCCGGGAGCTTCGGGGAGCGGGGGGCCGACCTCGGGACCTACCACGACCTGGCGCGGCGGTTTTTCAGGCGGCATTTTCTCGCCCGAAACCGGGGTGACGCTGGGCGGCGGATTTTTTAGTTCGCCGAACTCAATCAGTTCTTTGATCTGCATGCCGTCCAAAGTTTCGTACTCAAGCAGCGCTTTCGCGATCGCATCCAGGTGATTGCGGTGAGCGATGAGAGTTTGTTTCGCGGTCTGGTAAGCGTCGTCCAGCAAGCGGCGCACTTCGCGATCGATCTCCTCAGCTGTCGCTTCGCTGTAATCGCGGTTGCGCGTGAGTTCGCGGCCGAGAAAAACGTAATCTTCGTGTTCGCCGTATTCGACCATGCCGAGTTTTTCGCTCATGCCCCATTCGCAAACCATCTTGCGGGCCATCGCGGTCGCCATCTTGATGTCACCGGCGGCGCCGTTAGTCACATCGCCAAAAACAATTTCCTCGGCGACGCGGCCACCCATTTTCACGGCCAGACTGGCGAGCAGTTCGTTCTTGCGATTGGTGTATTTGTCTTCCTCCGGCAACCACATTGTCGATCCCAGCGACGGACCGCGCGGAATGATGGTGACTTTGTGGAGCGGTTCGGTGTGCGGCAGCAACTCGAGCAACAACGCGTGACCGGCTTCGTGATACGCAGTGTTCTGTTTTTCTTTTTCGCTCAGCGCGAGGCTGCGGCGTTCCTTGCCCCAACGGACTTTGTCTCGCGCTTCTTCCAATTCGTGGAGCGTAATTCCTTTTAATCCGCGACGCGCGGCGAGGAGCGCGGCTTCATTGATCACGTTCGCCAGCTCGGCACCGGAGTAACCCGGCGTACCGCGCGCAACTACGGCAAGATCGACACCTTCCGCGAGCTTCACTTTCTTGGCGTGGACTCGCAAAATTTCTTCGCGGCCCTTCACGTCCGGAAGATTGACGGTGATTTGGCGATCGAAACGTCCGGGGCGTAGCAACGCCGGATCGAGGACGTCCGGTCGGTTCGTCGCCGCGATGATGATGACGCCTTCCTGCGTATCGAAACCGTCCATTTCGACGAGCAACGCATTCAGAGTTTGCTCGCGTTCATCGTGGCCGCCTCCGACGCCGTGGCCGCGATGACGGCCGACCGCATCGATTTCGTCGATGAAAATAATGCAGGGCGCCGATTTCTTGCCTTGTTCGAACATGTCCCGGACCCGGCTAGCGCCAACGCCGACAAACATTTCGACGAAATCGGAACCGCTGATCGAGAAGAACGGAACATCCGCTTCACCGGCAATTGCCCGAGCGAGCAACGTTTTGCCTGTGCCAGGAGGCCCGACTAACAGAACGCCCTTCGGAATTCGGCCGCCGAGTTTTTGGAACTTTTTCGGGTCGCGCAAAAACTCGACCAGCTCCTGAACTTCGTCCTTCGCTTCCTCGACGCCGGCGACGTCCTTGAACGTGATCTTGTTCTTGTCACGAGCGAGCATGCGCGCTTTCGATTTGCCAAAGTTGAGGGCGCCTTTGCCGGCCATGCGGATTTGCTGTCGAAAAAGAAAATAGAGAAGTAGCAGCAATAAAAGCACCGGCGCGAAACTCGCGAACACCTGTGTCCACGGATGCGACTCGGACCGGATGGCGGGGTAAATTCCTGCGGCCGCGAGTTTGTCGCGCAAGTCGTTGGTGAAATTCAGATAGACCGTGGTGCGAAACCACACTGTGTCGTTTTGTCCGCCGGTGCCCTGCTTGACGTATTTACCGCGCAGTTGCTGGGTGGGTTGTCCCTCTTCGACGTACAGCGTGAGCGGCGCATTTTTGTCGTTCGCGATTTGTTTGTTGTCGAGCAGCTCGAGGAACCGGTTGTAGGGAACGTCTTCGGATTGCTGGTAATTGCCGCGATAAAACAGCATCGCAAGCGCAAAAAAGCCGAATGCAATAGCGACCAGGATCACGCCGCGCCAATTGAAAGAGGGCTCGTTGCCTCGCTGCTTGTTGTCGCGTTGGGAGTTACGATCAGATTGTGGCATAAGGGGTGCGATTACTCGCTGAGAAGTAGGCTATCATGAACAGATTGCATTGCAAAAAGCACGGTCCGAGCCGGACAGGCATTTATGAGGAAATAATCCTGAGCAGGTCGACCCGGAACATTCGCACAAGATCGACACCTGACAACGTAAAGCTGGCTTGGCGAACCTGGTTAGCGGCCGATGCATTGCTTAACGACGCGATTCCTGTAAAATTTCACTTCCGAATCGGCAAATGACTCAATTGGTTTCAACAGTCGCGGAAAAATTGGACCGCGCGGTGCAAAGAGTGACGCCGCTCGCGTATCGCGTGCGGCGCCAGGGCCGTCGGCTGATGCGACGTGCGTTGCGCAAACCGCGCAGCGTCTCGGAAGGACCAAACCTGTTGCCGTTGCTGATTCAAGTACTGGCGAGTTTTTCCAAAGCGGACGGCGTTCTGCTCGAAGAGGAAATCGACTCCAGCCTTGGATTTCTTCGCTACGATTATCCGGAAGCGGTTTATTCCGAGCTCCGCCAACTTTTCCGCCAGGCGCTTTACGAGCAGCAGGACCTGGCCGCGATGGCGCAAAAGCTCAGCACGCAATTGGCCACCGAGCGGAAAATCATGCTCGGCGTTCAACTTTACGACCTGATTTCGCAAGCCGGCCTCAAGCAGGAACAGGTCGTCGCGTTTTATTCGTTCATGTCGCTGCTCGGAATGGCCGCGCAAGCCATCGACATTGTTTATCAACTTAACGCTTCGGAAGACGCCGATCCGTCGATCTACCAGCGCGGCGCGTCGCCATTGGAATCGCTCTCCTTCGCCAACAACGGCAAAGCCGACGTAAAAATGAAAAGCCTGACCGAGAGCGATCGGTTGATGGCATTCCGCTATCACGATTTGATTCTGCTGAAGAATTACAGCGGCCAAAATGTTTCGGTGAGAGGACGGCCGCTGGTTCGCGGCGGGTTCTGCCGAATTTATCCGGGCCAGCGCATCCTCGTCGGCGACACGGTGCTGAGTTATCAGGAGCTGGCGCAGTATTTCAACGCGAAGAAAAACGTTTCGGTTCCCCAGATTTTCATTCGGGTGAACAAAGACGTCGACGAGGTTGCGCTCGAACGCGCCCGGACCCGGGAAAGTGCACTCGAGATCGCGTTTGGATTGAAAGTGCGCGTGAGAGCGCTGCGCGACGTCGATGCGGTGCTGAACGGCGTGAAACTCAAAGCCGGCGCGCAAGTCGAAGCATCGCTCGAAGACAAAATCGTTTTCCATAACAACAGCGAAATGGATTTGAGCGACCTGCGCCGTCGAGCTCGCGCATTGGGTGGCCGCTTTCAGCTCAAAGCGTCGAAGTCCGAGTACTTGGTCTCGAACGATCCGAGCAAACTGCAGCCCGACGATATTTTGCTTTCGCCGGGAACCGCCGGCGACGTGTTGCTGAAAATTTTCTGCGATTATGACGAACGGGTTGGCCAATTGGAAGTGATCGAAGCCGATCGCCCGATCCTGGTCGGCGACGCGTCTGTAAGATCGACATATCCCCTGAAAGATGGCGACACGATCCGGATCGACGTCGGACAATTTCTCCGCTGCAATTTTTCCGAACGGATCATCGAAGAAGAGCGCAACATCATTCGTACGCTCGAAGTAAGCGAAGTGACGCACCGTTTTAGCAGCGGCGACACCGGGCTGGAAGGGATCTCGTTTTCGCTTACTCGCGGGGAACTCGTCTGCGTTATGGGCGCCAGCGGTTGCGGCAAAAGCACATTGCTGCGTGTGCTCGCGGGTCAGCTCCAGCCAACAAGCGGCGCGATTTTTTTGAATGGCCGGTCGCTTTATCCGAACCTCGACGATCTTAAGAGATACATCAGTTACATTCCGCAGGAGGACGCGTTCGACGAGCACCTGACGATCGGCGAAAACTTGCAACTCGCAGCGGCGATTCGTTCGCCGCACTTGTCACGACGCGATCGAGTCCGGCGGCTGGAAGCGAAGTTGATCGAGCTTGGATTAGGCGAACGCCGAGATGCCGTCGTCGGCGCTGCAGCGAAGAAAACGTTGAGCGGCGGCGAACGCAAACGTCTCAACATCGGTCTCGATATGATCGGCATGTCCGATGTTTATTTATTCGACGAACCGACGTCGGGATTGTCATCGAAAGATTCCGAGCATGTCATCGAAATTATTCGGTCGATGGCGCACAACAAAATCATCATCGTCACGATTCATCAGCCGAGCTCGAAGTTGTTTCAGATGTTTCACAAGGCTGTCTTGCTCGACAAAGGCGGGCGACTCGTGTTTTTCGGAACGCCGAGCGAAATGCTTCGCTACTTTGCCGAGGCCGAGCATCAACACCAGTTCGGCGCGGAGCTGGGCGCTTGTCCGTCGTGCGGCACCACGCGCCCGGAATTTATTTTCGACGTGCTCGAAACGCCGCTGCGCGATTTGAGCGGCGACATCATCTATGAGGAGAACAGCCGCGGCCAGCTGGTGGCTGCGCGACGGTATTCGCCGGAGTTCTGGCGTGACAAATACGAAGCATTCCGGCTGATTCAGGACGTCAAACAGGTTTCGTTGCGCCGCGAACCAGCCCCGCCGCTTCCGTCAACCGTGGCACAGAAACGAAAGCGAACGCCGATTCGCTGGCACGACGAGTGGACGCAATTCCGCGCGCTGTTGCGGCGCTCGTTCATCAGCAAATTGCGCAACCGCGCGAATATTTGGATCACCACTTGTGCTGCGCCCGTGCTCGCGCTCTTGATCGGTACGCTGTTGCGCTATTCAGAAAGCGGGAAATACGATTTCGCCTCGGCCTTTCATATTCCGACGTACCTGTTCCTCGGATTGCTGGTGACGATGTTCCTCTCGCTGACCAACAGCGCGGACGACATCATCCGCGACCGGCCGGTGTTGCAACGCGAACGCAACCTCGACGTTCGGTTGCCGTACTACATCTTCGCCAAGATGTCATCGTTGTCCGTGTTCGCGTTGATCCAATGCGTGCTCTTTGTATTGATCGGCAACTACATCCTCGAAATCCGCGGCATGTTCTGGATCCATCTTGGATTGATGTTCATGACGTCGGTGGGCAGCCTCGCCCTTGGTTTGCTGGTGTCGTCACTCGTCTCGGACGCGAAGACTGCCGCCAACATCGTGCCACTGGTGCTGATTCCACAAATCCTGATGAGCGGCGCGCTTATTAAATATGAGGACATGAATCGGAACCTCAGTCTGGTTTATTCGCTGACGCGCTGGTTCCATGAACATCCGAGCAAGGACCGCAGCAAAAAGATGGACAGTAAATTGCAGGTGCCGTTCGTCTGCCAATTCATTCCAATGCGCTGGTCGTACGAAGAAATGGTGGTGGCGCAGGCGAAGCTCAACCCACTGACCTCGCGGCAAGACCGGGCCCAACGTGAGATCGACGCAATCGTCGCGAAACGTTCTTCGGACCCCGCGGATGGAAAACGGCTCGATGAACTGAAAGAAGTTCTCGCGGTCCTATCGGGACTCGAGGCGAAATCGGCCGACGAGCTCGATCGTTATCTCAAAAAGGTCGATCAGGTCCTAAATCGGAAGAGAACGTTCGACCCAAAGGACTTCACAGAGGCGAAGGGAGCGGTTACCGCCGAGCAGATTTATCTGAATCAGAAGGTATCCGATTTGATTTCCAATGCGGAGATGGAGCAGAGCGATTATCGTCGCGGCACGCGACCTAATGTTTTCTTCGGCGCTGAAAAACGTTACCTCGGAGCGCGGATCAGTGTGTTCGTTTTCAATACAATTGTGCTGATTGGATCGACATTTGGGCTGCTTGGTTTGCTATACTGGATTTTGCGACGGCAGCTGGAAGTCCGGCGAACCTAAGTCCGAGCCCGGCGAGTAGTATTTGTTTTTCTACGGGGGCCCTTGGCCCGCCGATCTTTAGTTGGCAAGTGGTGCGGTTGCCATACAGTTCAGAAGCGCCGTGAATAAAACTGAGAATGGAACCAAACTGATTGTCGCGCCGAGCGACATCGATGCGGACATGCTTTACGCGACAAAATTCTGGGCGGGCGATCCGTTCATTTTTCTTCAGCAAAATGGAAAGCGCACAGTTGTTTTGAGCGATCTGGAAATGGGCCGGGGCCGAAAGACGGCCAAGGTCGACGAGTTTGTCTCGTTCAACCAGCTCGAGCGCGAGGTTCAGGGAAATGCAAAGCAACCGCCGCCGTATGAAAAAGTGCTCGCGCATTTTTTGCGGAAACGCGGAGTGAAGAGCGCGACCGTGCCGGCAAATTTCGCGCTCGGTTACGCTCGGGAACTGGCTAAGGACAATGTCGATCTTTCCACGACTAACGGACTCTTTTGGCCCGAGCGTGAAGCGAAGACGGATGAAGAACTGAAGTTAATCGGTCGCGCATTGCGAGTCACCGAAACCGGACTCAAGCGCGCGATGGAAGTTTTGAAGGCATCCAAGCCGAAAGGAAAGACGTTGAGCTGGTCGGGTAAGACTCTCACGTCCGAACTTCTGCGCGCGGAAATCGACACGGCGATGTTGCGCGCCGGGGGCACGCCGACAAATACGATTGTCGCCGGCGGCGATCAGGCGTGCGATCCACATGAGCGTGGATTCGGTCCGCTCTACGCGAACTCGCTGATCATTCTCGATATTTTTCCGCGGGATCCAAAAACCGGTTACTGGGGCGATATGACGCGGACGGTTGTGCGCGGTCGCGCAAGCGATGCGCAACGAAAACTTTGGCAAATTGTGTTAGAAGGGCAGAAGCTCGCGTTGGGCGAAATCAGGGACGGTGTCGATGGAATGAAAGTTCACAAAGCGATCCAGACGCTGTTCAAGAAGCGCGGTTATCCCACTGAAGTCCGGAACGGAAAGAATGTCGGATTCTTCCACGGCACCGGTCACGGGCTGGGGCTGGAAATTCACGAATATCCGCGATTGCAAAAAGTCGTGTTGAAAGAGCGGCAGGTGCTGACGGTTGAGCCGGGTCTGTATTATCCCGGCCTGGGCGGGGTGCGTCACGAAGACGTCGTGGTCGTGACCAAAACCGGCTGCACGTTCCTATCGACGTTTCCCAAGCAATTGGAGCTGTAGCCGTTGTTGTGCGCAACGCACTTCGCATAGCGAAGCGGTTACAGAAGCGGCAAATGAACGCCTCGCGTAGTTGAGCGTCTAAGTTAGGCAACTAGATTACCACAGACATGTTCTATCCATTCGGGTTCGGCAATCATTGGCTGCTCTACATCGGCGTCCCGTTGATTCTCGGCATTTGGGCGCAGATTCGGGTGAGCAGCGCGTTCAATCGCTGGGGCAAAGTGCGCGCTTCGTCGAATATCACCGGCGCTGAATGCGCCCGCGAAATTTTGCAGGCCGCCCAAATCCACGACGTCGATGTTGTACGAGTCGACGGTTTTCTCGGCGACCATTATGATCCGACCCAGAAAAAGCTCTGCCTCTCAAGTAACGTTTACAGCACGCCGTCCGTGGCCGCGTTGGGAATCGCGGCGCATGAAACCGGGCACGCCATTCAACACGCTAAAGCTTACGCTCCATTGAAAGCTCGGATGGCAATTGTACCCGTGACGCAAATAGCCTCGCAAATTCTGCCGTTCGTGATTTTCGGCGGGATCTTTTTTCGAATGACCGGCCTGATCACAGTCGGCATTTATTGCTACCTGATCCTTGCTGTCTTCCAATTGATCACATTGCCGGTTGAGTTCGACGCTTCGCGACGGGCGAAGATTATTCTTCAACAAATGGGGATTGTGCAGCCCGGTGAAGAAGCCGCTGGCGTGAACAACGTGCTCAATGCAGCGGCGCTGACCTACGTTGCGGCCTTTATAGCCGCCCTTGGCAACTTGCTTTGGTTGATGTCGATACGCGATCGGCGTTGATTGGGTTATATTGGGTTATTGAAGAGGATGAATCCGGCAATCGCGCTGCAGCCCGCTCGCCGCCTGACCGATTTGTTGTCGTCGGGTACGGACGCCGGTGTTAAGTCTAAAAGAGATCCGATGGAGCAGAAACAGCGAGCGGATGAAGATCAGCAATTGGTGGCGCGTACCCAACAAGGCGACGCCGGCGCGTTCGACGAGCTCGTCGTGAAATACACGCCGCGTCTTTACGGCCTGGTCTACAACATGACCTCGAACCACGAGGACACGAACGACCTGTTGCAGGACATTTTTGCCAAGGCTTACAAGGCAATCCGCGGATTTCGGGGCAAGTCATCGTTTTACACCTGGATTCACTCCATCGCGGTGAACATGACCCTGAACTTTCTGAAAAAACGGGGCCGCCGTTATCAGCTCAGCCTGGACGATGTCGATGCCAGTATCCAAAACGACAAGGAATTCCTCGAGGCCACCGCCTCCAGCAGCCCGGTTCGGGAAGCGGACCTGTCAGAGCTCCAAAAAAGGTTGAACGAGGCGATGATGAAATTGTCTGATGAACACAGAGCTGTGGTCACCATGTTCCATATTCAGGGGATGCCTCACGCAGAGATCAGTAAAATCTTGAATGTTTCCGAGGGCACAGTACGATCCCGTCTCTTTTACGCCAACCGGCAACTGCAAAACTATCTCGACGAATTTCGAAAAAACCCGGTTACCTGATCAGCGCTCAAATGGACGAATTTAACGACAACGAAATCGCCAAATTGCTTCGACTGAAGCGACACGAACAACCACCGCCAGGTTACTTCGACAATTTTCTCCACGAGTTTCATCGCCGCCAACGCAACGAGCTTTTGCGCCAGCCGCTTTGGCGCATCTGTGCCGATCGCATGCGCGATTTTGTATTCTCTTTCAATCTTTCCACCCTTACTTCTTATCCCGTTGCAGTCACGGCAGTGTTAATCTGCGCCGCCATTCTTTCGCTGCGGATTTATCAGACCCCGCAACCGGCGACGACCGCCATCAAAGATCGACCGGTGCTAGCCGTGCCAGCCAGCACCGACGGCGAATGGACGTTAGCATCGCCCGTGGCGACACGGGTTTTTAACACGCGGTCGCTTCGCAATATGACAGAAAGCGCCCAAACTCACCGGACCGGTACGCCGCCGCGCTATGTGCTCGACAGCGTGCCCGTGAGTTATGAGACGACTTTCAAGTTTTAACTGCGCTTTGGGACTTCCCTGGCTAGTCCAAGTCGCGTTTTTCGCCGCGGCGACGCCGCTCTTTGCGCAGTCGGCAGCCGAACCCACGGCCATCAGTCGCGAAGTCAAGGACGTCTTCGAGCGCTGCTCGAAAGCGGTGGTCAAAATCGAGGCGACAGATCAGCACGGTCAGCTTTCCGGAACCGGATTTTTCGTCGATCCCACCGGCACACTTTACACTGCCTATTCCGTCGGCGGCGAAGCCGAAAACGTTAACGTTTTGTTCAAAGGCAAAAAGTATCCGGCTCATCAACTGATGGCCGACCTTCGCAGCGGCATCGCCATGTTAAAGGTCGATATGGCTAGTCCGGCACTGCCGATCGGCAGTTCGGAGCAACTCGAAATCGCCACGCCTGTCGTGACCATCGGCTATCCGCTTGATCTCGCCGAAACACCAAGCTTTGGCATGATCGCTGGATTCGATCGCAAATGCTTCGGGGGATATTTTCCGACCAAGCATCTCCGGGTGAATTTGCCGCCGCAGCGCGGTGAGGGCGGCGCGCCCCTTTTGAATTTGAAAGGCGAAGTCGTCGGAATTCTGCTGTACAGCTTCGAAAACAATTCCTGTTACGCATTGCCAATTGAGGCGGCGGAAAAAATTCGCAGCGACTACGTACGCTTCGGTGAGCCGCGCTACGGTTGGATTGGCACCGACGTTCAAGAAGCGAACACGCCGGTCGACGGCTCGCGAGCTGTCACGACTGAGGTAATGAAAGGTACGCCCGCCGCCGACGCTGGCCTCAAACCCGGTGATGTCGTACTTCAAATCGGCCGTACCAAGGTGCACGAAGCCGAAGACATTCTTGAAGCTTCGTTTTTTCTAACCGCTGGCGATGCAGTGCCGATCACGATCGCCCGTGGGGATGAAAGAATTACGTTCCAAATTCAGGCGGATTTACACCCAGCCAGTAAGACACGGCTGGCAGCGCCACCGCCTCTGAATCGCGCGATTCCGTTGAATCTGCAGTCGGAGCCGGACCTAACGCCATAACTGTACCATTTTCTTAAACTCGGCTTCGTCGATGATTTTCACGCCGAGTTCCTTTGCCTTGTCTAGTTTGCTGCCCGCTTCCGAGCCGGCGAGGACGTAACCCGTTTTCTTGCTCACGCTGCCAGTAACGTGACCGCCGAGCATTTCGATTTTCGCCGATGCTTCATCTCGTGTCATCGAGGGCAGCGTTCCGGTAAGCACAAAAGTTTTTCCGGCGAGCGGCAGCTCCGCCATTTTTCTGGCAGAGACTTTTTCGCTCTTCGGTTTAATGCCGAGTTGTTTCATTCGTTGCAAAATTTTCTTTCCAGCCGCCGACGCGAAAAAATCGAGAGTGCTTTCGGCAACCACCGGACCGACTTGAGTCACGATTCCGCGTTGCTGGTCGATCTTGCTTTTTGAGGGCTCCCCGAAACCGGATTTGATCAGGCGGTCTGCGATTTCCTTGGCTCTCTGTTTGTCGCCTTTGCTATCGTGATAGCTGAGGACATCACGGAGCAGTTCCGAATTCGCGACGTCCTCGATGGTCTCATGAAACCGCGCGAGATCGGCCGAGGTTGTCTTTCCGACATCGGGAATTGCAAGCGCGTACAGCCATCGCGAAAGTGGGAAAGTTCGCGCTCGCTCGATTGCTTGAATTGCCTTGGTCGCGTTCTTCTCGCCGAACACGCGTGGGGATTCGTCTGTTCCGAGATTCAGTTGCGCGAGCTGCTCTACTTTGAGCTCGAACAAGTCGAGCGGTTCGCGCACAAGTCCGCGCTCAACCAATTTGTCGGCCACGATGCCGCCGATGCTTTCGATATCCAGCGCGCCGCGGGCCCCGAAGAATTCCACGCGCCGGGTCGTTTGCGCCGGACAACGAATATTCTCGCACCGCCAGGCCACAAATTGGGGATCGCGGCGAACTTCGCCGCCGCACACCGGACATTTGCCGTGAATGTGCTTGAGAAAATCGAACGGCTTCGCGTTTCGCGGTCGTTTTGACTTTACTACTTCGACAACCGCCGGGATCACTTCGCCGGCTTTCTCGATCACGACGGTGTCACCAATCCGAATATCTTTGCGCTTGATCTCATCTTCGTTGTGCAGCGTCGCGCGTGATACGGTGCTGCCGCTGACCAGCACCGGTTCGAGCACGGCAACCGGCGTTAAAATTCCGGTCCTGCCGACCTGGACTTTGACGTCGAGCAATTTCGTTTCAACCCGTTCGGCCGCGTATTTGTAAGCGATGGCCCAACGCGGCGATTTCGCGGTGAAGCCGAGCTGCTCGCGTTGATTGAGCGCGTCCACTTTGATCACCGCGCCATCTGTTTCGTACGCGAAGTCGCCACGAATTTCATCGAGATCTCGGATCGCGTTCAAAATTTTGTTGACCGAATCTGCCAGCCACCAATCTTCGTGCGTCGGCAGGCCGAGCTTTTTGAACAGTGGAAAAATTTTCGAGTGAAGATCGACATCGGCGCCCTCGACCGCACCCGTTCCGTAAAAAATCATTCCGAGAGGGCGCTTCGCAGCAACGTTGGGATCCAAATGTTTGAGTGAACCGGCTGCCGCATTCCGCGGATTGGCAAACAATGGCAAACCGACCGCCTCCCGCTCTTTGTTCAACTTTTCGAAGCCAGCCTTATCGAGATAAGCTTCGCCGCGCACTTCCAAAATCTTTGGCGCCGCGCCGCGTAATTGATGCGGCACCGATTTGATCGTTTTGATGTTTTGAGTGATGTCGTCGCCAACCAAACCGTCGCCGCGCGTGGCAGCGTATTTGAGTTTCCCGTTTTCATACATCACTGAAACGGCGACTCCGTCCACCTTTGGCTCGATCACGACCGGAATTTTTTCGTCCGGTAAAAGGCGAGTGATTCGCTGGTAGAAATTCGCGACTTCATCTTCGGAATAAGTATTGTCGAGGCTGAGCATTGGCACGCGGTGCTGAATCTGCGCGAAAGCCTGAAGCGGTTTGCCGCCAACCCGTTGAGTTGGCGAATCGGGCGTGACCAATTCGGGAAATCTCGCCTCGAGATCGACCAGCTCTTTGTAGAGCCGATCGTAGTAGCGATCGCTGATTGTGGGTGCCGCTTCCTCGTAATAACGGTGGTCGTGCTCTTTGATTTCGCGCCGGAGCTGCTCGATTCGGGCCTCGGCTTGAGCCTCGTCTTTGGCCATGAAGCATGATACAAACAGGCGAAAGATCGACAATGAACGGCGGCGAAAAAATCCTCGGCGTCGAAGGCGGCGGGACCAAGACCTCCTGGGTCTTGGTTGAGCGCACGGCTTCGGATTTGCTGGTTTTGGACCAGGGAAAACTCCCGCCGGCCAATTTTCGCCTCGCCAAACTGGACGAATTGCGTGCGATGTTTCGCGAGTTGCCGAACGAGATCGTGCGTGCCGGGATTTTTTTGGCAGGTTGCGGCACCGAAGAAGATCGACATTCGCTGACTCGGCTTTGCGCTGAAATCTGGCCCCAGGCGAAAATTGTGGTCGGGAGCGATCGCGACTCAGGTTTGGCGGCCGCGCTTGGGCACGGGGATGGGATTGTGGTTAATGCCGGAAGTGGTTCGTCGGTCACTGGCCGTCGCGATAAACGAATCGAGAACGCTGGCGGCTGGGGGCACATTTTAGGCGACGCCGGCGGCGGTTATTTCCTAAGTTTGCAGGCGCTGCGATTGATTTTGCGCGAATACGATCTGCATCGTGGTGAAGTCCAGTTCACCACCAAAATCCTGCGCGCATTGTCATTGAACAATCTCGACGAACTTGTGCGCTGGGCGCAGACCGCCGACAAAATGGAAGTGGCGATGCTGACGCCGGTCGTGTTCGAAGCGGCGGCAGGAGGAGACGCACGGGTGATGGAAATCATCGAGGAAGGCGCGCGGGTTCTTTGCGAGTACACCGAGGCGGTCGCATCGAGATTGCACGTGCTTGCTCCCAAAGTCGTGTTGCTCGGCGGCTTGTTTCAGCGTGATTCGATCTACAATCACGCGTTCCGGCGGCGGTTGAAAAAAGCGCTGCCCGATGCCCGCGTCGCAAATTCCGAACGAGCTCCCGAATTCGGCGCCGCATGGCTGGCGGCCGAAATGCAGTGCTGGCCTGAAATCCACACGGAGCCGGCACCGGAAAAAATAGACGACCTAGCGGCCGCATTGACCGAGCAACGCAATCCGCGTTCGGAGAATCTGGAGAAGATGGACCCGCAAGAATTGGTGAAGCTGTTCATCGAGGAAGAAAAATTTGTCGGCGAAGCTTTGCGGGCAGCGCAGGGCGATTTGGCGCAGGCAATCGAATTGGTGGCTGATTCGCTGGGGAAAAGTGGGCGACTTTTCTATCTAGGCGCGGGCACGAGCGGTCGCCTTGGCGTTCTCGATGCGAGCGAAATCCCACCGACATTCGGCGCGCCACCGGATTTGGTCCAAGGCATCATTGCCGGGGGCGCGACCGCGCTGCATCGAAGTGTCGAAGGCGCGGAAGATGAGAGGAGCAACGGCGCGCTCTCGATGGATCGTCGCGGTGTCAAGGAGGTCGATGTTGTGATCGGTATTACGGCCAGCGGACGTACACCATTCGTCCTCGGTGCCCTCGAGCGGGCGAGGTCGTTAGGGGCGAAAACGATTTTGTTGAGCTGCAACCCGGCTCGCGAGGAAAAGATTCATGTCGATCGTGTGATCAATCTCGCAGTCGGACCGGAAATCTTAACCGGCTCGACTCGATTGAAAGCGGGGACGGCGACCAAGATAGCGCTCAATATTATCAGCACCGGGGCGATGGTCGCGCTCGGGAAAGTCCGCGGCAACTTGATGATCGATCTGAACACCACGAGCTCGAAGCTGCGCGACCGCGCCACCCGCATGGTCGTGGAGCTGACCGACTCGGATTACAATTCAGCCCGGGCCCAGCTGGAAGCGAATGGTTGGGACTTGCGCGCGGTTCTTCAAAAAGCGGGCAAATAAAACGCCGCGGCATTCCGTCCAACTTTTGTCACGCGCGACCGCGCATGGCCAAACGAACTAAGTTCAACAACCTAACTGAAAGGAATTTATGCTTTGGACTATCTTTGTCATTCTGCTGATTCTGTGGCTGCTGGGATTTGTCGGATTCCACGTTCTGGGAGCTTATATCCACATCCTGCTGCTTATTGCTCTGGTCGTTCTCATTCTCCAATTGATCGGCGGCCGGCCATCGGTATAGCATCGGCCTTGTGAAACCTGCAGGAATCATTGGCGTAATTCTCATCATCGTTGGCATCGTTGGTTTTGCCTGGGGCGGCATTCGTTGGTCGACGGAGAAGAAAGACGCGCAGTTGGGTCCGCTGGAAATCAAGCACACTGAAGATCAGGGCATTAAGTTTCCGCCGATCGTTAGCGGTATCTGTTTAGTTGGCGGCATCGCCTTGGTTGCTATTGGTGCCCGTAAGTCATAACGGCTGTTTACTTTAGAACTCGTGTCTGATTGAATTGGTTCCGTGCCCGGAACAACCAATCGGCGAGCAGTTTGCGGCTTCGCCTTTAGCTTCCTGAATTAGTCGCAGCGTTCTAGCGATCGGGCGGAGCTTCGGCGCCTTCAGCTTTTAAAACTGCGAACGTCTTGCTGCCTTTGCGATCGAGATAAAGCAGCACGCCGCGTTTTGGATTAGACTGGTTCAAAGCTTCACGGAACGATTTTACATCCGTAACCGGTTTGTCATCCACCTCGGTGATCACGTCTTCGCGCTCAATTCCCTGTTGGGCGGCAAGGCTGTTGTCAGCCACATCAGTGACGATCACGCCTTTTTGCACCCCCAGTTTAAAGCGTTGCGCCATCTCCTTCGTCAACTCCTGAACCTGCAAACCAAACTTGCCGACCTCCTGCTGTTTTTCCTGTGGCGGCTGAACTGGCTCGTTTGACGCCCGCGAAATCTCATTGGGTAATTCCCCCGTTGTGACAGGCACTTTCAACGTTTTGCCTTTCCGCCAAACGGTCAGCTCGACCTTTTGTCCGATCTTCTTTTTCAAGATCTCGTGCTGCAATTGCGAATCGGTCGTTACCTGATTTGCATCGACGTGAGTAATCACGTCACCAGGCTGCAAGTCGCTCTTGTAGGCCGGCGCATCAGCTTCGATCCGCCGCACGACCACGCCTTTGTCAATGCCTTTGAAGAGATCGCGGATCGACGGATCGTCACCGAGTGTCTCGATCCGAATCCCGAGCCACGGCCGCATGATTTTGCGCCCTGCGATCAGCTCGTCGCCGATCTCTCTCGCCATATTGATCGGAATTGCGAAGCCGAGACCGCGGTTGATTCCGTTGATCAACGTGTTCATGCCGATCACCCGACCGTCGATGTCGCAAAGCGGTCCACCGCTGTTTCCAGGATTAATCGAGGCGTCGGTTTGCAGATAATCCGAGATCGAATAGCCGCTGGTCGCGAGCAATTTGCTGCGGCCTTTACCGCTGATCACGCCGTAGGTGAACGTGTAATCGAGTTTGAACGGCGCGCCGATGGCGAAGGCGAATTGGCCGACTCGCGCTAGGTCGCTGTCGCCGAGCTGCGCTGCAGGCAGATCCTTGGCGTCGATCTTGATCACCGCGACGTCGGTTTTCTCGTCCGTGCCGACGACTTTGGCCGGAAACTCGCGGCCGTCCTTCAGTTTCACGTCAATTTTGTCGGCCGACTCGACGACGTGAAAGTTGGTGAAAATGTAACCGTCCGGGCGAACGATGAAGCCCGAGCCCTCACTTTGCACCGGCTGAAAACTGCGCGGACTCCGCCGGGAATTGTTGTTGTCGTCGGGAGGACCTTGAAAGAAAAGGTCCTCAAACGCCGAAGTCTCATTGTCAGCCTTTTTTGAAACTTCAATGATGACAACACTCGGTGCGACGACCTCGAAAACCTTGGCAAAGGCGTTGTTTAACTGATGAACGACATCCTTGCCCTGCTCAGCCGCAGCTGCCGGAACCGTCGGAGTCGGCGCGAGTTCGGGAGTCGCTCCGAAGATCGACATCGTGCCCAGCGCAGCGCTTATGATGAAAATTAAGATCAAACGCATTGGTTCGAAGTTGGACAGCATTGAACATGCTACGTTCAACAGCGCAGCTCAATCGCTCCTTGGGCCGCAGAGGCCTGCGAATTGGGCGGCAAACGGCTTGACTGGTGATATACTATCGGTCGGCTCTCTCCGGATATGCGTTCAGTTGGGTTAAATCGACTTTTGGTGGTTCTGGTCGCAGGCCTTTTTGTGCTTGTGGCAATAAGGTTTGGATTCAGGCAAAGCGCTCCAAAGCCGATTGCTGCGGACGAGTTCGTCCACGCGCTCGAGACGCACCAGAATTCGCTGCTCGATCGGTATTTTCGCGAGCACCAGAACCCGAATGCGCGCGGCGGGAGCGATCGTTCGTTACTTTTCACGGCGGTTTTGCGGGAGGATCGCGATATCGCGCAACGGTTGCTTGATGCCGGGGCCACCGCGGACTTGGCCGACGACGCAGGCGTGACGCCATTGATGGTGGCGGCGATGCATGGCGATCTGGAAATGTTTCGCGCGTTGATTGGACACGTCACGGATGTCGCGGCCAGAGACAGCGCCGGTCATTCAGCGCTTTATTACGCTGTTCGGGCGCAGAAGATCGATATTGTGGATTTGCTCCTGAGTTTGACGCCCAATCTCGAACTGGCCTATGGCGATAGCGGCGAGTTGTTGACGCTCGCGCTGCAAAGCCCGGACACGAAAATTTCTCAAAGCATTCTTTCAAAATTGCCGCGGCTACAGCAGTGGAGCGTCGGGGCGTTGCACGCTCTGGATGGCGCTCTTCGTGCCGGTGATCGCGAGTCCGTGCGCCTGTTGCTTTCAAAACACATTCCTCCACCGACACCAGAAGGTAAGCGCGTGCCGTTGCTGGCTTATGCGATCGCTACCGATAACGCGCCGCTGTTCACCACTTTGCTTGAATGCGGGGCCGATCCGAACACAACTCTGTCTGGCAAGTACGACCAGGATTTTCTTAATGCCCTTCCGTCGAAATCGTTTCGCAATTACATCGAAGACGACAGGAATGTCGCCTGCCTGATGCTCGCGGCGGGACTCGGTCGAACTGACTATGTCCGCGCGTTGCTGCAAGCCGGCGCCGACCGCAATCGTTCAACCGGCCGCTACAAAATGATCGCGCTCTACTTTGCCGCCGAGCTCGGTCACTGGCAGGCCGCCCAAGCCCTTCTGGGGAGCGGTCCTGATCCCGAAAAATTGCGTATCGAAATCTCACTCGCTTCCCAGCATATGTCGCTGATCAAGGATGGCGTGCCCGTTTTAAATTCGATCTGTTCTACCGGACGCGAAGGTTACGGTACCAAACGCGGCTACTTCGTAATCACGGACAAGGAACGCAATCATCGATCCACAATTTATCACGTGGACATGCCGTACTTCATGCGCTTGAGCTGTCTCGATTTTGGAATGCACGAAGGCGTCGTGCCGAATTATCCCGCATCGCACGGCTGCATTCGCTTGCCGGGTGAGACGGCGCGCAAACTTTTCGCCGAGATTCCGATCGGAACGCTGGTCACCGTTCAGTAGGGGAAAATCCGACCTCATTGCGGTGCGGCCCGCACTTTTCAGTGCGCGCGTTGACACAAAACCGAGCGGTCTTAGCGTTTTCGTCCTTACTTAAAATGCAATCTCTTCGAAATGGTAACGGAAAAGAGTTCGTATCGCAGGCGCCGGGCTATTGGCCGGAGATCTCGCCCGGACTCTGGAACGATTGGAAATGGCAGCTCAAGAACCGCGTCACTTCATTGGCTCAGCTCGAGCAATTTATCGATCTTAGCGACGAGGAACGGAGCGGTGTTTTGTTGAGTGGCGACAAACTCGCGCTGGCGGTCACGCCACACTTTTTTAACCTAATTCCACGGGAAAAAAATCCGGACGATCCGATCCGGCGTCAGGTCATTCCGCGCGTCGAGGAAACCTGGTCGTCACCGTACGATATGGCCGACCCGTGCGGGGAAGATTCGCACATGCCGGTGCCAGGGTTGGTGCACCGTTATCCGGATCGCGTTTTGTTTTTGGTCACGGATCGTTGCGCGGCGTATTGCCGCTATTGCACACGTTCGCGCGTCGTCAGCGGAGTGGGGGAGCAGGAGCTACACACCGATTTCGAGGAAGCGTTTCGTTATCTCGAACAACATACCGAAGTGCGCGACGTGCTTTTGAGCGGTGGTGACGCGCTCATTTTTTCGGACGACAAGATCGACAAGTTGCTGACCCGCTTGCGCGCGATCAAACACATCGAGTTTTTGAGAATCGGAACGCGCGTCCCGATTTTCCTTCCGCAACGAATCACGCCTGACCTTTGCGCGATTTTGGCCAAACATCATCCGCTTTGGATGAGCGTGCATGTGAATCACCCGCGTGAGCTCACGATTGAAGTAAAAGAAGCACTCGAACGATTGGCGAACGCTGGAATTCCGCTTGGAAACCAGAGCGTGTTGCTCGCCGGCGTGAACGACGATCTCGAGACGATGAAAGCGCTCGTGCACAAACTGCTGATGTGCCGCGTCCGCCCGTATTACATCTATCAGTGCGACCTGATCAATGGCTCATCGCATTTGCGCACGTCGGTTGCGAAAGGAATCGAGATCATCGAAGGCCTGCGCGGTCACACCACCGGTTACGCCGTGCCGCAATTCGTCATCGACGCGCCGGGTGGCGGCGGCAAAGTGCCGATCAATCCCGGTTACATTCTCTATCACGACAACGAAAAAATCGTGATCCGCAATTACGAGGGCAAAATCTTCGAATATCCCGAAACCGGCGTCGATCAGAATGTGCAGTTCGCGCCTCAGCGCGAGTATCACGACGAGTACCTATATTCCTAAATCGGACTTACTCCAAGGACGTTTGGATTTGTCGAAGCCGCCGGTTGCACCACAATCCAAGAGCCGCCAGACCGATGGCAACGTCTAAAAGTTTCAGCGCTGATGGTTCGGGCACGGTAAAGGTCGCGGAGAAGGCGCCGATGTTGTCGCCGTAGGCTCCCGGATCGCCATGATAACTCGGCGCGTCGACAAGACCTAAAAATAATCGCGTTGCTCCGGACGGAACATTGAATTGCTGCACCGTTCCAGTTCCATCGCCAGTCAAACCGTCGCCAATAAAAAACACCTGATTCAACTGCGGTGATAAGGACGTGAAACTCGTTCCGACTACAGTGAAATCTAACCGCAGTGGTGCGGGATCGGTTGGTTCCGACGGACCAAGAAAAACGCCGGCGAGGAATCCGGCATTGGGCGCAACGACACCGGAGATGCCCCCGAAAGAGTTGACACCGATGTTCGACGCGCTTCCGATACCGTCCGGATCATTGGCGTTATTTCCAGTTCCAGCGTTCAGAGTGACGCTTCCGGTGACGCTCGAAAAAACAAGGACGACTCCGCTGCCGGCAGTGAAGCCAAGATCGAATTCAGCGGGAAGCTCGCCAGCGCCACCGCCACCCGGGGCCGGCGGCAATGAGTGACCAGCGCCAAATATATTAGCATCTCCGGGAACAGTAAGGGTTGTTGCCCAAGCTGCGTGCAACAAGACTCCATGAATCGACAGAGCGAACAACGCGACTGTCCAAGGCGACTGGCGCAAAGAGAGAAATGGTTTTGAGATCACACGTCGACCGATGTCGTCTCGTATTATCTCTTTTCGCGTCAATTGTCGACCTTAACCGCGGATTTACGAAAGGATCCCTAAACTCAATCGTTACATGTTTAGATCTGACCCCAACGAACGACCAAGCCGTCCAGTTCGCTCCACAGGGGAGTATCACGACGAGTACCTTTACTCCTAGACAGGACTGACAGGATTGGTTGGATTTCAGACAGGCAAATCCTGTAATCTTGTTGATCCTGTCTAGTTCGAAATGATTTCCTATTTGCTCCAGCTCCTGGTCTCCGCGTTTCTTGCGATTCTGTTTTTGCAATCCGGGATCGACAAAATCATAGATCGACAAGGGAACCTCAGTTGGTTGAGTGGACATTTCGCAAAAAGTCCGCTCGCGGGAATGGTGCCATTTCTGTTTACGATTCTCACCGTCATTGAAGTTTCGGCAGGCGCGTTGAACGGAGTTGGATTTCTGGCGCTGCTTTTCGCGCATAATTCCATTGTTGCTTTTTATGGCGCAATCGTTTCTGCGGTTGCGATTCTTTGTTTATTCTTCGGCCAACGTATGGCGAGGGAGTATGCCGGCGCGGCGATTTTGGTTCCGTATTTCTTGCTGACGCTCGTTGCGATTTATCTGCTCGCGCACTAAAACAACCACGAATGGACACGAATTAGCACGAAATGAAACTCCGGCCTGATCAATTGGTGCCTATTAGTGTGTATTCGTGGTTATGAACATTCTCTCGCGAATTCTCTTTGCGGTGTCAGCGCTGATCCTCGCGTTCGGCGCTTACGTTCACACGTCGGCTTTCGGTAAAGTGTCAGTTGCGGTCGCAAAATCGGATCTGCCGGAATTTTTCGGCAAAGGTTTCAAAGTCCTCTGGCTTCAGGATTCAGCGCTGCAAATCATCTTTGCAATCGTCTTTGCAGTTCTCGCGATCCAGCCGAGCGCCGCGCCTCGGTGGATCGTCATCATGCTTGCGCTGCTCCTGCTCACGACCGTCACGTTCGTTTATTATTTCATCGGCAGCTTCATCGCCGGTCATCTGTTTCTCGTCGCCGCCGTCGCGGCGATTTTGGGTGCACTATTGTCGCCGCGGT
>Ga0307479_10000723_pt1 | contig 29940 bp, 23 predicted proteins | sample atmos_gasesECM4C_FD_203743 | JGI IMG/M metagenome (GOLD analysis project Ga0307479, IMG submission 203743) | Hardwood forest soil microbial communities from Morgan-Monroe State Forest, Indiana, United States - atmos_gasesECM4C_515 | ecosystem: Environmental > Terrestrial > Soil > Temperate...
GTCATAGAGGTCGGCTGAACGAGGTACTCGGTGCGCGACTTGGAGAAGAGATGTACCAGGTCGGTAAGCGCCATCGTCGTGGCCATGGACGTAAATGTGTAATCGTCACTCCGTTGGGCCATGGTGAGCCCGTAGCTGCTGTTCGAGTCCTGAACCAACGCTCCAGGGCTAAGAATCGCCGGACTCGAAAAAGAGCGAATGGGCTGCCAGAAAAGATCGATCGCGCTTTGTCGAGCCTCCCTGCGGTGAAGGAAGAGCACTACGAAACTTGCAGTCAAGAGCATTAACGCGATCCCCGGGACGATCTTCCGCCATCCTGACTGGTGATAATCGACGACCAAAGCGGGAGGAAGTTCGGGAACGGTTGCCGGCGCGACGGGCTGCGGCAACTCCGGCTCAGCGGTAACAGAAGGCACGAGGGCTTCCGGAGCAGTATTCCGATGGAACTCTGGGACATACGAGCCGGTCGGCAGGCTGATTTCAATCACATGTTCGCCACTGCTCTCGTGGTAAATCAGGACGAGCCTTCTTCGAACTTCCCCTGCGGCCACTCGCACCACGGTGTCAGTGTCGCTGTCGTAGTTCGAACGACGATGAAACACCTCGACCCCAAGAACTCTCTCTTTTAACTCTTCGGTGTGTCCGGCAAGCGTCTTCTCCACGATGTAGGACAGCAGCGCCGGATATCGTCTGCTGTTGCTGAAGTGGCGGCTTTTTAGAACCCTGACCAGCTCATCCCGAATCAGCCGCTGCTCCTCCGGGGAGATCGGATGCATAAGTTTTGGGGCGATGCGGTGCATTGAATGCGAAAACAAAATCACAAGACGACAGTGGTTTTCAAGACCGGAGCGGAGGTCAAAACCAGTGCAGACGTTTATAACACAGCGATCCAAGACCCAAGTTGTTGGAAATAGTTAATTTATGCGTCGCTTCGGGCATAAAACGGGTTCAGCACTTGTAATACTCACTCACTCCGCGCACCATGGCTCACTTGTGCGACGGCTGCCATTCTCTATTCCCTCTCTTTCCGCGTTCCTCTCTTTCGCTTGTCTAGCCTCTCCCGCACTTGGTCAATTATCTCGATATTGAGACGATCCAAGACGGGGTCTCAGATGAGTTCGAGTATCGCATTGAGGAGGTGATTGCCTGATGTATCGAGTTGAAGCACAACACCCAAGCGGTTATTGGTTCGAAGTCCCAAGTGTTGAGGATCAGGAGAACTTGGGACTTCAAGCACCTGCCGCTGAATTCAAAACCTTGGGGGAGGCGGCGGATTTCCAGGCACAGGAGCACAAAGAGGCCTTGACTCAGACGGGAATTGACGTACCCTTCCGCATTGTGGAGGTCAAGGTAGTCGAGGAAGACCAGTACCGCAGGTTTCAGCGCGGCGAACACAGGCAAGTCCGGAGTTCCTGGATGCGAGCGGCAAGCCGACTACTTCTTTGAAGAACGCGGTTTCGCTCGAGAACACTTCGCGGTAGCCGTAGACTCTGTGCGTAGAGGAGCAAATCGAACATGGTAATGACACGCCGAGAATTCGCTCTGGCAATGGCAGCGGCCGGCTTGATGCCGTCTTCTATGTTTGCATCCCTTAGCCCAATAGGAGTTCCACGCGGCGTGGTTCCGGGTCGCGTCACCTGGGCGCACGATCCGAAGGCTGTGACCTGGGATGGCACAGGTTCCTGGTGGACCGATGCTAACAACGACCAGTCTGTAATTGACCGCATGGTTTCCCGGTCCGTCCGCGGTCTTACAAATCAAAAGAGCGATGCCCAGGCATGGAGCTCCATCTTCCAATACTTCAATCGCACCCATGATCGCGGCAACGCCGGATACAAGGTCGGCGAGAAGATCGCAATTAAGGCGAACCTGAACAACACAACGGACCACGGTACGATCGAACGCCTGAACTCGTCGCCCCATTTGATTCTCTCGCTAGTCCGACAGTTGACCGGTCCAGCACGAGTGCCGGAATCATCGATCACCGTGTTCGATTCCAGCCGGTTCATTCCGGGCAATCTGTACGACAAGATTCACCATGAATTTCCCGGCGTAGTTTTTGTGGACCATATCGGAGGCGATGGACGATTAAAGGCCGAGTTCAAACCCAACGCGATTCCTTTTTCGGTTACAAGTCGCAATGCCTCGGGACTCGATACCACAGTGGTTGAGGCTGCCTACCTCATTGACGCTGCGGTTTTGAGAGCGCATGTGAGTTCAGGGGTCACACTTTGTGCAAAGAATCTGTTCGGCGCTACGAGTATCAATCCCGACTGGCGCAAGAACGCGCACGACGGCTTCCCTCCCAAGCGGGACGGTTCGGCAAGTTACGCAGCATTTGCAGATTTTTTGGGGCACAAGGATCTGGGCGAGAAAACCATCCTTTTTATTATTGATGGCCTCTATGGAAACGATAACGTCGATGGTCCGCCTCATCGTAAGTGGAAGATGGCGCCCTTCAACGATGCCTGGCCAAATAGCGTTTTTATGTCGTTCGACGGCGTAGCCATCGATTCAGTCGGCTTCGATTTTCTGACTTCGGAATGGCCTGATCTTCCGGATATCGCGAATGCCGATAACTACTTGCGCGAAGCCGCCTTGGCTCATGACCCACCGTCGAAGACCTTCTATGATCCCGAACGTGACGGCATCCGATGCCGCAGCCTTGGTGTACATGAGCATTGGAACAATGGAACGGACAAGAAGTACTCGCGCAATCTCGGAAAAAAGCAGGGGATCGAACTTTTCCAGGTTTAACTGAAGTAAAGAACACACTGCAACCGCCGCTGTGTAGAGGAGCAACTGAAGGTTCTTTACTAGAACTGGTTTCAAAGAATGGGTTAGGGAAGGGCACCGGCTTCAGCCGTGCCGGTAAGGGCGTGGTTTCAAACGTGGCTTCAGCCCCTGAGGTAGTCGCTGGTGCGTATGAAACCTGATTTTTCAAACCGGTTGTAGATTCTTACGCACGGCACTATCGGTGCTGAGGAACTTAGAGAATGAGCCAGAGAGTTTTTTCTTTATGCTTCATCGCCGCATTGATGTTCGCGGCAACCGCGCTTTCCCAATCATTTGTGAGCCAATACAAAGGCCAGCCTTATCATGACAGCCGCTACGTGGATGGTCCGCAAAAAATACCGGGACGCGTACAGTGCGCTTACTATGACCTGGGCGGCGAAGGAGTCGCGTATCACGACACCGATGCAAAGAACCACGGTAGCGGGGAGTTAAATCCGGCGGACGGGACTTATCTCAATGAGTTTCGTATCCATGAGGGAGTAGATACTTCTTACACGAAGTTTGAGCGCAAGCCAACTCCGATTGACGACAATCCCTTCAACAAAGTTGTTCCTCCGCGAGACATGCTCTATGTCGGCTGGACTGAACCCGGAGAGTGGTTCAATCTCACGGTAGATGTCGCGCAGCCGGGAACCTACGCAGCAGACTTCCTCTACACCTCGAATCGTGGTGGAACCATATCAGTCGATGTGAATGGAACTGACGCAACAGGTCCTCTGCAGATCGCTTCTACCAATGATCCTGCAGATACGGTGGCTTGGCGTCAATGGCACCACTGGAATCTGGCTGCGCAGCTTTTCAAGGTTGATCTCAGCAAAGGAAAAAATGTTCTCACCGTGCACATATTGACGGAGGGCAACATGAACCTGGCTTATTTCGACTTCAAACCGGTCCGCAAATGATTCGAAAGCTCAGTAGCTGCAATTTCCATTTCCACAGCGGATTTTGAACCATTCGAAATTCATACCCTGTGCCTGGAGCTTGCTTCGGACCTTCATGAATGTTTGCTGAATTCTGGCAGAGAGTAGCCCGTTATCTTTCTTGCGCGAATAGTCGTCGCGCGCGCTGTGCAGATCCGCCTCGTACTCCGCTTCATACTCACGTTGGTTGCGAGCGGCGTAGCGGTATCCGTCGAGATATTGGCGATCGGTTTGCCTTTCTTCAATGCGCCGATTTTCCGCGATTGCATTCGCCAGGCGATCATCGTGTTTGGTGTACCACTCGTGCACTATCTCCTCAGTCTCATTCCTCGTATGGGTCTTGCGGTATTCCGTAATGGCGCGCTCGATATCTTCCGTATTGTCCAACGCGCCTGAAAATACATCCGGAATGACAGGTTTCTTCGTCTCCATCGAATCGTCGTCAAGGACGACGCGAGGAGAGGCGCTCTTGTTCGCATTCGCGTGAGCTGCAAGCTCCGCAAGGGACTCCCGCGGCGTGGAATCCTGGGCAAGTGAACAAGTCGCGACCCACAGGAGAAAGAAGCACAGCCGACGAATAGCGCGAGCGGGATTCATGGTTCCGGAAATGATACAGAACCGCATGTCGCTCTGCATCATGACCAAGGTAACCGTCCAACAACTTTTCGGAATGCAGTTTCCCAGACCGGGATAAATTTCGCGGTGGCCGACCTTTATTTTCTTTCCTGGTAACGCCTACGCTGTGGGCGCCGCACTCCGCGCCGAAGCGTGACTTCACTTCCCGTCCAGCAGCTCAAAATGCAAAGGCTCGCCTTTGCTGGCGAGCCTTTCAGCAAAACTACTGACGACTGATTACCACGCAGCTTGTTTTTAATCTCGATCGCCGCCGCCGATGACTTGCCCGGTAGTGGGATCGAGGAACAGCTTACCCGCTCGCGGTCCATGGCCGAAGTCGAACAGACTGCCCAATGAACCGGCGACTGCGTCGAACGAGCCTCCACCGATCCGGGCTCCTCCCAGATAATTGTCTTCGATGAATTGCAGGATCGAGCTCTGGTCGGTGACAGTTCCATCTACGAAGTTGGTTTGCGCCCACGGTGAAATCACCAGCAGAGGCAGCCGTGGACCGTATCCGCAACGTGCCTGAAATCCCCCGAGTGGCAGATTCTTTACCGAATTGCCGCACATGCCAGGTCCGGTAAGTGCGTCGGCTGTGCTATAGGAGTGATTGACGATGGGGCTCATCTGGTGGTCGTACCAGCCATCAGAGTCGTCCCACGCGATGATCACCGCAGTCTCGTTCCATTCTTTGGTGTTTTCGAGCTTGTTGATTGTGTCCGTTACAAACGCCTGCTCGTCGAGCGGAGAAGAGTAACCAGCGTGACCATCTTGAATTTTCTTCGCTTTAAGATAGCTCACCGCCGGCAAGTGGCCGGAGTTCACCGCCGCCCAAAAATCTACGAGATCATATTGATGGTTGGCCTGGTCGGCATTGGTTCCAATCAAGGCCGTGGAAGTCGGGGGCAGGTGGTGCTGGTTGGAAGTTGATTGGTAGTACTCGAAGGGCTCGTGATGAGCGCTATAGTCGCCCGTTGTTCCTGCACCATTTGTACTGCTGGCTCCGCAGACGGCCTTTCCGTTAGTCGCAGCAGTTGGACGAAACCCTCCCTGGAACCAGCCCCAGGTGATTCCGGCGTTACTAAGAAGGTTTCCAATGTTTTGTCCCTGCATCGCGATGGTGGGACCGGAGCTGCAATCGTCGTAGGTGGGATCGGAGTCATTGATGACGGTTACGCCGTTTACAGCCGCTCCCGGAAGGGTGTTGGCCGCATCGATGGGTGCAGTGTTACCTGAAATCAGGTTCAGAGCGCCGGGTGTGGACGGGCCGAACGTAGTGCCATAAGAATTGTCGCTCATCGCATAATGCTGAGCGTAGTTCCACATGGCTGTGGCGGTGTTCCCATCGTAGTAGCCCATCACTATGCCCTTGCCTTTGCCCGCGCTGTTACAGCTCGCCGACGCTGATCCGACCGACTCGGGGAACAGATCCATCAGCCCGTTGTCGAAAGCTTGTTGTTCCGGGGTGTAATTGTGGCCTTGATCGCAGGTGTAGTTGTCGGCAGGGGTCAGAAGGAAGGGTTGTGTAGAGTTAGGGTTGTGGGTCAGCAGTCCTGGGTTGAGCCCGTTCACCGACGGCGTAGCGTCCTTAGCGTGAAACGACGTTCCGCCGGGCAGACTGGCGGCATGCGGATACGTGGCGAAGTAGTGATCGAAGGAGACATTTTCCTGGAAGATCACTACTACGTGCTTGATAGGCGTCGCGGTTTTAGGATCCTTATCTTTATCTTTGTCGGCTGCAAATCCGCCGGTCGGGACTGTGAGCATGGAGGCAGATACCAGTAGACTGGCGAGTTTTCTAACGTGAGATATCGAATCAATCTCTTTGCGAGACACGATTTCGCTCCTTTGAAGTCAATTTCAGTTGAAGGGGATTTCCATCGGACGGGGACAATGTCTCCACGTCCGGTCAGGTATAAGAAACTTCGACGAGGCTAAGCCGCAAATTTTGCAATCGCGTTTCCAATCAATGAACAAAGAGTGAAATTCGGAGTAGTCGCCGAATCTGCCTTGTCAGGAAATGTCTGGGAGCAAATGGTTGAGGACTGGGCGTGGTCTCATCCGGCTACAATGTGCACATCGACTCCATGCCTGCGGCAATCGATCTCAATAGTCCTGCGGTGATCAAGCGATTTCGCCGGCAACTGCTGAGCTGGTATCGCACAAACCAACGACGGCTTCCCTGGCGAGTAGGGCGTAATCCCTATCGAATTTGGATATCCGAGATCATGCTGCAGCAGACGCGTGTGGCGGCTGTGCTCGAACACTACCGAAGATTTCTAAAACGATTTCCCAGCATTCGCGATCTGGCTGATGCGAAAGAGGCCGACGTTTTGGCGGCATGGAGCGGCCTGGGATATTACCGTCGCGCGCGCATGATGCACCAAGCCGCACGATTTCTGGCTGAAGATCGGAACGCTGTCCTTCCATGCTCCTCCAGCGAGTTGCGGCAACTACCCGGTATTGGACGATACACTGCCAACGCCATCGCAAGCATCGCGTTTGGCGAACCCGTAGCGGTGGTCGATGGCAACGTCGAGCGCGTGCTCACTCGTTTGCTGGGAAAACGTTTCAGCCAGATCGAACTCTGGGATCGCGCTCAGACTCTTCTCGACGCCGACCATCCTGGAGACTTCAATCAGGCGATGATGGAACTTGGAGCGATGGTCTGCCTTCCGCGAGCGCCGGTGTGCGGAAAGTGTCCGGTGAAACGCTTGTGCGCATCAGGGGGAAGAGCGAACGAGCATCGGAACGCTAAGATGCCCGCGTTGCGACGATCCGCATCGCTGCTGCTTGCGCAACGCCGAGGCGCTCTGCTCTTGTGCCAGCGATCGTCTGACGAGCGACTCATGCCAGGCATGTGGGAGTTCCCGCGCATCGCCGGCAAAGCCACCGGAATCCCCTTGCTGACAGTGAGACATTCGATTACGACCACCAATTGGCTTGTTCGCGTCTTTCACCATCGGCGCGCCGCTGCGGATGTCAGGCAGCGTTGGATTTCACTGCGGGAGGTCTCTCGACTCCCTCTTACCGGCCTCACTCGCAAGATTTTGCGCAAGCTCGATTTGCTTGCATAGAATCGAATTAGCGGACCCGCATCCGCTCAAGTTCCTTCAGGAGTTGAAAGCATGGCTCTCCCCTGCGACGTACAAGCTCCAGACTTTGCTCTTACGAGTACTGCTGGCAAGCCTGTCATCCTCTCGGACGTTCTGAAGCGAGGCCCGGCAGTTCTGGCATTTTTCAAGATAAGCTGCCCGGTATGCCAATACGCCTTTCCCTACATCGAGCGAATGTGGCAAGTGCACAAGCCTGAGCCGGTAACTTTTCTTGGCGTGTCGCAGGATTCCCTGTCCGACACGCAATCGTTCATAAAGCAATATCGTCTTACTTTTCCCGTTGTTCTGGACGAGTCACCGCGTTATGTCGCCTCGAACGAATACAAGCTCACTAACGTTCCGACGATTTATCTGGTGGACCGCGACGGCGAGATCCGGGTGAGCAGTGTGGGCTGGGCGCGCAAGGATATGGAAGAGCTCAATCTCAAGCTGTCGATGATGGATCCCGCGCAGCAACAATTCCCAATTTTCAAGCCGGGAGAAGAGGTCGCTGAATTCAAAGCCGGCTGAAGCTCGAAGAATTAGTTCGCGGTCCGCGAACCTTTTTCTTTTGAAGTGACTTAGGGAAGGGCGGCGGGTTTCAGCCGTGCTGGTAAACGTCCGATCAACAAAGCTGTAGAGACGCAGCATGCTGCGTCTGGACCGGCGGGAGCAACGAACCAGCTAATGCTTTTGCATTATTTGTGAGCCAAACCGGCGAGTATAAAGTTCCTGAATCCGTCTTATGGCTCGACGTGTGTTCGCATCCGGCAAGCTAATAGCGGCAGCAGGGACATGCCTGATTGCGGCCGCGTTGGCCTATGCTGGTTCCGATTCGAAGCCTTCTGCTTCGTCCACAGCTGGTGACAAAGCTAAAACCACACTGGTCGCAAACTACGACGAGCAGGTCCGGAAGGATTACAACACGCGCTTCGGCGCGAGTTCCTTGTTTTTGCCCAGTCAGGCAAAGAGCGAAAGCGGCGGATTCATTCAAATCGGGGCGTTTCCTACGGCGGAGTATTGTGGCCACTGCCATGAGGACGCGCATAAACAATGGCGCGAATCCGCGCACGCCAATTCCTTCCGCGAGCCGTTTTACATCAAGAACGTAAATCTCCTGATCGACGGCAAGGGCATCGAGTTCTCGCGCCATTGTGAAGGATGCCACAATCCCATCGCGCTTTTTTCCGGCGCGCTGACCAAAGGCTCCAAGATCGAGCGGACCGCGATCGACAACGATGGCGTCACCTGCAGCGTCTGCCACTCCATCATCAAGGTTCAGAACACCAGCGGGACTGGCAGCTACGTGATGGGAACGCCGGCAGTGATGGTGAAGGTCGATGGGACACGCATTCCGGGACAAGTAAGTTACGACGAGATCCTCGCTAATCCCGAACTGCACAGCAAAGCGGTGATGCAGGATTTCTACAAAACCTCAGAATACTGCGCAGTCTGTCACAAGGCCGCGGTTCCGCGTCAGCTCAACGACTACAAGTGGCTGCGCGCCTTTACCGTCTATGACGAATGGCAGCAGTCGTCATGGTCTCGCGAGAATCCTCTGCCCTTTTATCGCAAGGACACGGTTTCCACTTGCCAGACCTGCCACATGAAGCCCGTGGAAGCCGCAAATGACTATGGCGCTATCGATGGAAAGATCGGCTCGCATCGCTGGCTGGCTGCGAACACTGCAATCCCGAAGTATTACGGCTTCGACCAGCAGCTCGCACAAACTGCCCAGTTTCTCCAGGATGACACCCTCGGCCTCGATCTTTTCGCCGCCACCGACAACGACCATCAAGCGGAGGTCGCTCCGTTGGGCCGAGTCGCGCTCGATCTCCGTCCCGGCGAGAACGTGACTCTTTCCCTTGTCATTCAGAATAAGAAGATCGGTCATAGCCTCGTACCCGAGCAGAGAGACTTCTACGAGTCCTGGGTGGAGTTTGAAGTCAAGGATGCTGAGGGAAAAAGCCTTACTCACAGCGGATATCTGGAACCAAATGGCGATCTCGAGAGCGGCGCGCACAGCTACACCAACCGGCTGATCAGCAAAGAGGGAAAGTGGCTCGATCATCATCAGGTGTGGGAGACGCACACCCGCGCTTATGACAACACCATCATGCCCGGCAGCTCCGACCTGGTGCGCTATCAGTTCACCATTCCCCAGGAAGTGAAATTCCCGCTCAACATCACTTCCAAGGTGAACTATCGCCGCTTCCGTCAGGCCTGGACGAATTTCGTTTTGGGAACGCCGCAAAACTATCCCATTGTGACGATGGCCGGCAAAACCGTGCAGCTTGGAGCAAGCAATCCTGCCTCCGCCGAGCCGGACAAAAACGAGTGGATGCGCTGGAACAACTACGGCATAGCGCTGATCAATCAACTGCAATACGCGCAAGCGATCGCAGCTTTCGAGCACGTGGTGAAGTTGCGTCCGGACTATCCCGACGCCTACACCAACGTCGCTCTCGCCAACTTCCGTAACGAGCGTTACGACGCCGCAATGGAATCGCTCAACAAGGCTCTGGAGCTTGCGCCGGGAGACGCGCGGGCCGTCTTTTATCGCGCCTCGATTCTCCGTCAGGAAGGCAACATGGAGGAAGCAGAAGCTCTATTTCTCAGCGTCCTGAAGAAATATCCGCGCATGCGCGACGCTCATCGCGAGTTGGCATACACCTACTATCAGCAGCACAAGTACGCCGAAGCTCGCGAGCAATACGAGCTGGTGCAGGGCATCGATCCGGACGATCTGGCAGCTCATTACAATCTCATGCTGATTTACCGCCGCATTGGATTGAAAGACAAAGCCGCCGAGCAGGCTGCCTACTTCTCCGACCGCAAGGACGATCCTTCGGCCAACCCGCTGGCTCTGGAATTCCTGCGCGAGCATCCCGAAATTTCCGCCGAGAACGTGCCCTGGCATGTGCATCCCGAGAGCCACGAACACTCAGTTAGTCAGGGCTCAGTCGCCAGCAAACAGTAATCGTGGAACCGGCCGCCCCCGGGCGGGTTTTGGTTGGGCAACGGCAATTCCGGTCGGACAACCATTCCCTTTGGATGAAAATGCAGCCCTCGACAAGAACCCGCGCGAGGGCACGCGCCGGTCCTCATGTCTTAGGCTTTTGCGCTCAAAGCCGAAGGTTTGAATGTGAACGAACTCACAAAAGCTGCGAGGTACAACGCTGCCGCTAGCCAGTAGAGGAAGTGGAAGCCGAAGTACATCGAGTTGTACTCCAGCAGCCCGCCGACCATCGCTCCGAATAGATTGCTGGCCATGGCTCCGGCGATATTTTCGGTCTTGGCAATCAGGGCCGAGAAGACGATGCCCGCGAAGAAAATCGGACACGTGAGCACAATAATGCTGAGGAGCTTGCCTCCAACCGTAGGAGCAAAGCCTCCATTCTTCGCGATCGCCAGTCCTACTCCCATCGCTACCAGGAGAAGAACATAAGGAATCGCAGTCCGGCGAATGCCGAACGCGTGGACGGCGCTGTTAGCCAGATACGCCATCAGCAGAACGCCCGCAATCACGATTCCGATTACCTGCCAGGTATTCCCGAAGGTGAGTCCCATTTCGGTAATTGCCTTGGTTTCAATCAACATAAAGCCGGCGCCAAGAAAAAAGAACGACATGTGATTCAACCGTGGCCGCTCTGGCAGAAAGTTAGCAAACAGAAAGAACGAGAGCAGCAGGATCAGGCCCACTAGAAAGAAATACGACGTGGGGTAAATCCTTTGCGGCATGTAGAAGAACGGCCAATCATCGGTGGAGATATCGGCGCGAATACTGGGATTGGAGGCGTTGACGGTGACATCCCGAAAACCGGTCGAACTCAGTAAATCGGCAGGAATTTGCAAGTCCCCGTTTCGTGACTGGAGGAAAATTACAGAGTTGTCATATCCGGCCAGCACGCAAACGGGTGGGTGACCGTCGAAAGCCTGTTGCATCATCAGGTAGATCTTGTGGCCCATCTCTATTGACATGATCGAGAACGAGAGACTGAGGATTCCATCGTCTTTCAGCCGGGCACGCGCCTCGCGCAATCCTTCGACGGTATAGACATAGGAGTCGAGACGGAGGCTCGAATTCTGGCTTAGCAACGTATGCGAATCCAACAATCCGTAGTCGATCAAGTCATAATGTGCCGTAGTGCCGCGAAGGAACGAGCGCGCATCGTCGTTGATTAATCGCACTCGCCGGTTACTGTAAGGCTGCTCAGGGTGAAAAGCCCCTAACGCCTGGATCGCCGGATCGATCTCCACGGCGTCCACATGCGCGGCTCCCGACCTCAGCGCGGCAGCGACATCGTTGCCAGTTCCTGCTCCCACGACGGCAACGCTGCCTACCGGCGTGCGCACGTGATAAGGAAACTCGTAGTAGGTCCCGAGATGATGGAGGTAGGAAGAAGTCTGCTGCGTTGCGAATGAAAGATCATAGACGTGCTGGTAATAATGGCCCGCGGCGCGAAGCACCATCTGTCCACTTTCGCCGATTCCACGCTCAAGCAACTGATAAGGCGAGTAGATCAGTTCAAACCCGGTGGACACAGGCCAGGCCAGGCATACGAGGGCGGCGAACGCCGCGATCATGCCGGCCAACAACGCACGCCGCTGGAAAATCTGAAACAGAATCATCACCAGGAAGCAAACCGCGAACCAGATGATTGGTGGTGTCCATAGGAAGCTGAGGGCCAGCATCAGGACAACACCGAGCAGGCTTCCCAGAAGGTTCAGACGGTAGGCACGTAGCTGCTCTGTGCGCAACAATAATCGGCCGCATATCTGACCAACCGGGACAAAGGCTAATGCCGTCAGCAGAAAAACCGTGGCCAGAAAGAAGTACACCGCGACATATTGATAAATGCTGGTCGCCTGCCCTAGTCCCATGTTGAGCTGTTCGCGAACCGGCATGATTCTCAGGCTGCTCATTGCATCCATGCTCAGACCGTGGCGAAGCGCGATCAGGACCATCATCTGGAAAGCCACGAGCGGCGCGACCAGGGCGAGATGAATGCGGTTCAGCTTGGCGAGAGCGTAGCCAAGACCAAGACCGGCAAAGCATGCCAGAAGTCCGAGATTCTTGTAAAAAGCAAAGAGCTCCCAAACGGTTCCCTGCCAGCGAATCATCGCCAGCTCAAGCAACAGGCTCAAGGCCGCACTTCCGACGATCGCAATCTCCAGGTACTGATCTGGAACATGGTCGGCGAACTCCGCCTGCTCGGCTCCCAACCTGTCAATCGCAGGCTCGAACTTCAGAAAGACGCGGCGAAGGATCTCATTAGCGCCAAGAATCACGATCACGTCGATGACGATTGCAAGCCATACGTCCGCTGTTGTTGTTGCGCCGCCAAGGACGCTGCAGCCGATCACCACCAGCGGCAACGCACTACCGAGAAAAAAAGTAAGCCTGACCAATCGGAGAAAAGAACGCGTCAACGGGGAACTCCGGGGAAAAGGACTTTCGGCATATCCGCAGAGACAAAGCGTGCTGCGTCTTTACGAGGACGTTGAGACGGGAGAGGAGTCTGGATCAGCCTGCAATTCATGGGCGGAATTTGCGCGTGAAAGCGTAGCTTCTTACGCTGGAAAAAGAATGTCAACGCACGAATGCACTAATGCTGATGTAACTGTTGGTGCGAGTGAGGTTTTGAGCTGGTTCATCGGCGCAACCAGTCCAGAGCAGCCCGAAGCTAGCGGAGGAGCGCTCAGCAATGATGAGGAGAGAAGATGTGAGGCTGAGCTTACCACTCGGAATGGGCGCGCCGGATACTCTGGCGAAAGTCGCTGCCTTGCATCTCTACAGCTTTGCACATCTCGTGCAAGCGCGAGCGCATGCGTTCTCCGATTCGGTCTCCAAGCGTGTCGTCCCGACTCGACTTCTCCAGCAGCGACCGGCCCTTGCCAGGAGGCAAATCGTCGAAATTGGTGGTAATGATCGTGGTCCGCTTGTCGTTGTAGCGGGTGTTGAGAATGTGGCTGACCGTGTCCCAAACCCATTCGGTAGGCTTCACCGCTCCGAGTTCGTCGAGCACCAGTACTTCGGTCTCAAATACAGGCCGCAGGATCTCAAGCTCCGTAGTCTGGACAGTGGAGTTATACGAGTTCTGAATTTCCTTCAGCAGCTCGCGGTAATCGTAAAACAGACACGATGCGTTTTTCTGAACCACCAGTTCGCGAAGAATACCGACGGCCAAATGAGTCTTTCCCACACCGATGGGACCGAGCAGCATCAGACCGGTTGTCTCAAGCGGATACTCCTCGACAAAACGATTCGCCTGGAATAAGGCGCTGGGCAGCGTGCGATTGGCCCCGGGGAAGTCCGAGTCGAAGTTCGACAACGTGCAGTGCTCGTAGCGAGCCGGAATCCGAGCTTTTTTCAGGAGACGGTCGGTCCAATTGCCAGACCGGCAGTCGCAACGGACAACACTCTGCGCCTTCGCCGAGGTCGCAGGAATCGTTTTCCAACCCGAACCTCCGCACAGAGGGCAGGATTCGCTCGACGTCAAGGGCTCTTTCATTGGATATGCAACGAGTGGTGGTTTGCAGAAAAACTAATCTCAATCATAGGGGAGAGCGAGACAAGCAACAACATACATCTCTGTCCAAATCATGCCGAGATGTGCTTCCGGAAAATCACAAGTCTGCCCCGTATGGATGCAATTTGCACAATAAGCCCAACCGGAGATGCGCGCGATTGCCGATGCCTGCTACAGTTTCAAGAGCATGCACCAACTGCGCGGCTTTGCTATGAATTCCGCTCCAAAAGATTTCACTTCGCAACGCGATCTTCCCGCCGGCTTTTGGGAATTTTTCCTGCCACTACATCAGCGCTTTACTGCTCGGCAGCGTGAACTGATTGCCAAACGCAAACGCGCGCTCGCCGACGCACATGCGGGCAAGCTGCCAAAACATCTGCCGCGGTCAGAGGCGACGACGAGCAACTGGAGCATCAACTTGCCCGATTGGTGTCAGGATCAGCGCAATCAGATGACTGGACCTGCAGACGATGCGGAGCTGGTGGTGAAAATGCTTAACTCCGGCGCGCCCGGTGTGATGCTCGACCTGGAGGATTCGACTGCCAATTTCTGGGAGCACATCGAATTAGGCGTCAAAAACATTCATGCTGCGCTGGGGGGCGAGCTGACCTACTTCGACAAGAAGCGCAACAAACAGGCTTCGATCAACCAAAGTTCAACGGTGATCTTCACACGAGCTCGTGGCCTGCATTTATCGCAACGTTTACCTGGTTTGGATCAGCGCGCAACTCGCAGCGAAAAGAAGCCTGAAACAGAGGATCTCGCTTCGGCGTCGCTCTACGACGTCTGCCGCATTGCCTTCGGTGTCGATCCTGCCAAACTCAAGCATCCGCTTTGCTTCTACATTCCCAAATCAGAATCTGCAGAAGAAGCTCTGTGGTGGAACGATCTGTTCAACGAGATCGAGAAACTGCGCGGCTGGAAGCGCGGATACATCAGGTGCATGGCGCTGGTTGAGTCTCATCCTCTGGCGTATCAGATGGAAGAGTTTCTCTACAATTTGCGCGAGCACCTTCTGGGGCTGAATCTAGGGCGCTGGGATTACATGGCCTCGTTGATCCACTTCAACCTCAGCGATCCGGAGTGGGTGCTGCCGGACCGCAATACCATTCCGCACGATGTGCCGTTCTTTCAGAACCTGCGCGATCTGCTGGTTTCTATCTGTCATCGTCGGGGAGCGTTTGCCATTGGCGGCATGACGGCCCTCTATCCGGATCGCGCCAATCCCGAATTGAATGCTCGCGCACTGGCGGTTCTCGAAAAAGACAAAAAGAACGAGTCGGACAGAGGATTCGACGGCGCGTGGACCGGCCATCCCGACCAGAATCAGATCGCGGTCGATCAATTCCCATTTCCGAACCAGATCCGCAGCCATCGTCCCGCTGGAGAGCGTTATCCTGATCTGCGCCCCAAGCCCACCGGTGTCGGAAAGCGCACGTTGAGCGGAACGCGGGCAGCGATTCGCACTGTGATCCGCTACCGCAATGGCGTGCTCAACGGCAAAGGAGCCAGCCTGCTCGATGGTTATATGGAAGACCTGGCCACAGACCGCATCTATCGGCTCATGATTGCGCAACGCATGCAACACCGCGATCGGATCCAGGTGCTCGACGATCAAAGCAAGCCAGTGAAGCACACGCCGGAATTGGTCACGACTCTATTCGATGAGGAACTCGAGAAGCTGTTGAGCTCTTTGCCCGCCGGAGACCCGCAATCTGATACCTTCCGTCGCGCCCGCGCCATCGCCGAATCCATGATCGCCAACGGTGAGATCGATCCCATATGATGTTCTAACGTGGATCCGGCCGCCCACGGCCGGGTGTTTGGGAACATTGCTGCGATCGTGGTACTAAATGAAAGAGGCTCTTGATTACGAGGTAGCGCGGTGAGGTTCTTCCGCCTGGTCACGCGCTCCCTGGTTCTTCTATTGATCGCGTCGTTCTCGGCGCTGACGGCGATGCGTTTTGCGATTCATGGGCACGAGGTGCGCGTTCCTAACCTGCGAGGCATGACGGTTCTTCAGGCGCAGGAAACCGCCAATGGAAATGGGCTCATCGTCTCAGTCGAGGACAAGTTCTACAGCTCGGATGTGCCCGCAGGAAAGATCATCTCGCAGATTCCGTCCTCCAACAGCAAGGTAAGACGCGGCTGGCGCGTGCGTGTGGCGGAAAGTCTGGGACCGCAGCGCGTCACGATTCCCGACTTGATTGGCCAAACCGAACGAGCGGCCACGCTGAACCTGCGTCGGCGCGGGCTCGACTTGGCGACGATCGCCGCCGTGCCCGTATCCGCCACACCAGCGAACCAGGTAATCGCCCAAGCGCCTCCGCCCAGTGCCGGTGAAGTGCTCTCGCCGAAAGTTAGCATTCTGCTGGGTGAATCGCCGCCCGCGCCCGAGTACGTAATGCCAAACTTCGTCGGACGCCAATTTACCGAGGTCCGCGAGAGGATTGCACGGGCAGGCCTGCAGCCTGCCAGCGTCTCGCTGGCGCCGCCGAGTTCGACGACAACCACGCCCCAGCCTACATCGATTGAGCCGCCAGCAACTGTCACGCCAGTCGTGGTGCCTGTTTCGGGAACGATCTCTGGTCAAAGTCCTGTACCGGGATCGCGAGTCACTCCCGAGACGCAAATCAAGCTCGCGATCGCGCAATAGAGGTGGCTGCGCGCAAATCCGGACGAAGGCGATAGAATTTCTTCCTACGAATGCACAAACTAGGCGCTGCTGTACTCAGTCCCGGCGAACGTTTTGCCAGGGGCAAAGAGCTTCGCAAGAAACTTCGCCGCGCAGATCAGGGTGAATGGAAGCCGGCCAAGAACCGGCACAATCCGGTCGAGACGGTGCTCATTTCCACGCGCGGCCGCCTGCGCGACTTGATCCCAATAAAGATGGCGCGGATGTCGGTCTCGCCATTTGGCTTTTTTCGCGGCGCAGCTCCGATTATGGCCGCCGATCTGGCGGCGTTCTCGCATTGCGGACTGGAAGCGCAGATCTGCGGTGATGCGCACGTACGCAATTTGGGCGCCTATGCCGCTCCCGATGGACATCTCGTCTTCGACATCAACGACTTCGACGAGACGGTGGGCGGCCCATTCGAGTGGGACCTGAAGCGGCTCGCCACCAGCCTGGTTCTTGCCGGGCAGCAATCGGGACACAGCAGGAAAATCTGCAAAGATGCGGTGCGACTCTTTGTGCGCTCCTATTGCTCGCTGATGGCGCGGCTATCGGAATTGCCGGTCATCGAACTTGCCAAGTTTCAACTGCATGTCAAAGTCGGGACAGTGCAGACGGTGCTGCGCAAGGCCGAGCGCTCAACTCCGCAACATAATCTGGAAAGGCTAACTGTTCATGCAGCAGGTAAATATAGATTCAAGGACGAACGTCCGCTGCTGGCTCCGGTGCGCGCGCAAGTCGCTCGCCAGGTGATTGCCGCTCTTAACCTCTACCGCGAGACGCTGTCGCCCGAACGCCAGCAGTTCCTCTCCTGCTATCACCCCGTGGACGTCGCCTTCAAGGTCGTCGGCACGGGAAGCGTTGGCACGCGCGATTACGTGGTGCTGTGCTTTGGCAACGGGGATCGCGATCCGTTGTTTTTGCAAGTGAAGGAAGAGCCGCCGTCGTGTTACTTGCGATACCTGCCGCCATCGCAGGCTTTCATGAATGAGGGTAAGCGAGTGGTGGATGGACAGCGTCGCATGCAGGCCTTTTCCGATCCCTTCCTGGGATGGACCTCTATGGGTGGACGCGACTATCTGGTTCGGCAACTGAGCGATCACAAAGCGAGCATTGATGACTCGCAACTTCAGGGAAACGGGCTGACCGAGTACGCGCGCGTATGTGGCGAGGTGCTGGCCAAGGGACATGCCCGCTCTGGCGATCCCATGCAGCTAACAGGCTATTGCGGATCGGGAAATAAACTGGACGAAGCGATAGCCGAGTTCGCCGGCCGCTACGCCGATCAAACCGAGCGCGATTACGAAGCCTTCAAAAAAGCTATCAAGGCGGGGAAAATCAAAGTGGCGGCCGATCCGAGAAGTTAGACGTGGCTACCGTTTACACCATTGGACATTCCACACGGGAACTGAGCGATCTCATCGCGGCGCTGCAAGCCCATGGCATCACGACGCTGGTCGATATCCGCTCGTTCCCAATGTCGCGACGCCTGCCGCATTTCAATCGCGAGAACCTGGAAAAGGAACTGCCCAAATCGGGACTCGATTATCGATGGCTGCGCGAGCTGGGCGGCCGTCGCAAGCGTCTCAGGGAGGATTCTCCCAATGTCGCGCTGCGCAACGATTCATTCCGCAATTACGCCGACTATATGCTCACTCCGGAATTCAAGGGCGGCATCAATGAGTTGCTGAGTATCGCGAAGCGCGGACCGATAGCCATCATGTGCGCCGAGCGCGTGTACTTTCGCTGCCATCGCATGCTCGTCTCCGACTACTTGACCGCGCATGGCCACGAAGTTCTGCACATCGACGACGAGATGCCACCTCGTCCGCACACGCTGATGCCCGAGGCGCGGATGGTGGAAGGGCATCTAGTCTATAAAGGCGACCTTCTTCTTTAACTGCACTGCACGGAAGATTGTGTCCTAAGCTACTCGCAAACGGATCCGATATCCCGTAGTAGAGCGCAGGATGCTGCGTCTCTACGATGAACCACGGGATGCAATGGTCTCTGCGTCTGAAAAAGTCCACAAAAGTCGATCTCAGTCTCCTGACTGCACTGGCGCTTTCTCTCACTGGGTGCAACTCAAGTGAAATGCAACGTTGCGTGGATGACGGCAATGTCGTCGCTCCCGAGCAGTTCTGCAGTCCGGGATTCACGTCGCGCTATCACTGGGCGACGGATGCAAGTGGACAGCGGCACTGCTTTGATCCAAACAACATGCCCCTAAACGATGTCGCCTGCTCCTCCAGCGTGGGCAGGCATTATCACTGGTACTACGGCGGACGTGGCAGCTATGTGGCAGGCACAACCGCCTACGAGGGAAGCGAGTTCCCGCGATCGGGCACTCGTTACTCCACATCCAGCGAAGCCCACGCCGGTTCAGGTGGCGAAGCAGGCCGTGGCGGGGTAAGTCGAGGCGGATTTGGCGAAGCCGGAAGTGGCGGCAGAGGGGCCTGAATGCAACGCAAGACCACCGTTCCGCGTCCTGACTGGCGCAAGAAAGTCGAGGAACAGGGGCTGATCTTCCACTCGCCCAGCGTCGAAAGCAGCCCATATTGGAACGAGGCTGCATATTACGAGTTCACCTCGGCTCAAGTAGACCAACTGGAGGCAGCAACCAACGAGCTTCAGGAGATGTGTCTCGCGGCGGTGCAGCACGTAATCGACAAGGACCGTTTCCAGGAGATGTCTATTCCCGTTGCGGCGATACCCGTGATCGTCTCTGCCTGGGAAAATGAGCCGCCGGCGATCTATGGCCGTTTCGATTTTGCCTACGACGGAAAGAATCCTCCCAAGCTTCTCGAGTACAACGCTGATACTCCAACTTCACTGCTCGAAGCGGCAGTCGTGCAGTGGTATTGGCTTCAGGATTGCTTTCCCGACGCCGATCAGTTCAATTCCATTCATGAGCGGCTGATCGCGAAATGGAAAGAGCTCAAGAGCTATCTCACGGAGCCACTTTACTTCGCCAATGTGGACGACGACGAGGATTGGATGACGACGGCCTATCTGCGCGACACCGCACAACAGGCGGGCCTGCGAACCGAAGGCATTCTGATGCAGGAAATCGGCTGGTCGGCGCCCAAAGAGCAGTTCGTGGATATGCAAGAACAACCGATATTCAGCATCTTCAAACTGTATCCGTGGGAGCATATGCTGGCCGACGAATTCGGCGAGCACGCAATGCTCACTTACGATAAGGTGAACTGGATCGAACCGATTTGGAAGATGGTGCTCTCCAACAAGTCGATCCTGCCCATCTTGTGGGAGCTTTATCCGAAACACGAGAATCTGCTGGAGTCCTTCTTCGACAGTCCGCGATGGCTCTCCACCTACGCTCGAAAGCCCAAACTCTCCCGCGAAGGAGCAAACATTAGTTTGACTACCGCCTCAGGAAACATAGCGACGGAAGGCCGCTATGGAAAAGAAGGTTACATTTATCAGGCACTCGCGGATGTGCCGAATTTCGATGGACAGTTTGCCGTCATCGGAAGCTGGCTCGTCGACGGCGAGTCTGCCGGAATGGGAATCCGCGAATCCGCCACACCGATCACCGACAACAGCAGCAGATTCGTGCCCCATTTGTTTCGATAAGGTATGTTCTTCACTTGCGAGGTTTTGGCAAATCCGCCCGGAACCATTCAGCTAAAGGTAGAGACGCAGCATGCTGCGTTTCTACGGAGCTGAACCTATGATCGTCGGAACCGGAATCGATATCTGTGAAGTCAAGCGCATTGCCGATTCAATTGCGCGCTTTGGCGACCACTTCCTTCGGCGCGTATTTACTGAACAGGAGATTCGCTACTGCCAAAGCAAAAGGAATTCCGTGGAACGTTTCGCCGCACGCTTCGCCGCTAAGGAAGCGGCGATGAAAGCTTTGGGAACCGGCTTGTCGCGAGGCATCTCCTGGACCGGCATTGAGGTAGGCCACGCGCCCGGAGGCCGTCCAACGCTGCTGTTGCATGGCAGCACTGCGAGGATGGCGGAGCAGCTCGGCGTGAAAAGAATCTCGCTGTCTCTCACACACACGGAAAGCACCGCAATGGCGATGGTGATCTTCGAGGACGAGAGCTGAAGTAGAACGCGATAGCGGCTCGCTCGGCAACGATCTTAAGCGCAACCCAGGCGGCGGGCGCAATCCAGCAAGATCTCCTCCTCCGATGATGGTCGCCTTGGATTGTTCGGATGCGGAAGGCTGGACGGTATTCGTCCCGTGAGATGCAAGAAAGTCGCTGCCGAATGTTTATAAGCGGGAACGGGATCGCGAAAGGCTACATTGCCGAGATGCTGTAACGCGTCCGAAAGGGCGAAGTACGCCGGATCCCCATCTTCCCATAGCCGGTCCCGTTCGGAGAACTTCTGGGGCGCAAAAGTTGCCAGGCCGAGGAGGTAATCCGAGCCATACTCGACCATATCGATGCCGAGATCGTTCCCGGTGTAAATGACAAAATCAGGCCTGCGTTCATCTCGCAGCGCCAGTCTCTCAAGTTCGAGCATCCGGTCGAGCGACGAATGCTTCATGCCCTGCATTTCGGGAATGTCCATCAGTCCTTTGAAAGTCTCGGTGGCGAAGATTTCCCCATTTGGGCCGAATACGCTGCTCAGCTCAAAGCCGAGCACATGCTGATATCCGCGACAAGCGTCGCGGCAAACCGCAACCTTCTCACGGCGAGATTTGCCACGCAGCCTTGCCGTCTGAAAGAGAATGGGTATGCCCCCTGCCTTTACGATCTGGTCCATCTCCTGGCGATAAAGCGCGGAGGCCTCACCGTTTTTCTCCTCTATATAAGCTCCCGCCACAAAGATCGCTTCCTTCCCTAAGGCTTCGCGGGTCCATCGCAGAACCTGCTGCTTTTCGGCATCGGTCAAGTAATTCACATATCCGGTGTCCATGTTGACCGCGTTCATCAGACCAGCGCGATGCGTGTCCACAAGATGGCGCTGAAATGCTTCCACGGCGATCTGCCCGTTAGATGTATAGGGAAGCAGGGCAGCCGCTATACCGCGTATTTTGCGGCCAAACTTTTGCCGCCCGCGAATGGCTTCTATCGTAGTTGGTGATTGATTTCCCATTTTCGGAATGTTTTTTTTCCGGCCTGTCAAGACACACGCCTTGCCTTTGCCTCTCTCAGGCGAGCTGCCATATCGGACTCTTTGTAATAGTTGTCCAGCGGATAACAACCGGAAGGCAATCCATTGCGGGGCGCGGTGGTGCAATCGCTAAAGGTACGGCAAATTCGTTTGCGTTGAATTGGCGTTCCTCCAAGGACATCCTTAAGCAACTCGGGATAAGTGAGCGTCATGCGTCCAAGTCCGACGCAATCGGTCCATCCCTCGCGGATTGTTGCTTGCGCGACCAAAGGCAAGAACTCCTGCAAGTAGCTGTATGCCGAACCTACAAAGACGAGCTCCGGGAACTGACTCTTAAGTTGCTGGACGACTCTAATCTGCCGCACTACTCCAGCAAGTGGATCTTCAGGTGGAAGATAGCCGTCGGAAGGAGGATATAGCGCTGGCCGCTGCACGTGGGGATTGTAATAAGGACTTCCTGCTGTGATATTCACGAGTTGAATCCCTAACTCCCGCAACAGAGACAGGAAGCGCTCAGTCTCGGTGAGATCGGGTTGGGTCGGATGATCCGCGTCCACACCGAATCCCCAGGTGTATGGAAGTAAATCTTGGTAATCCGTTGGAACACCAGGTCCTGGTTTTTCTGCCGAAGACCGACTGGGATCCGCCCGAAATGGGATGGTGTCAAAGGCGGACAGGCGCACGCCGATCTCTAATCCTGGAGCCGAGGCTCTTATGCCCGCCACTACATCGCGTAGAAACCTGGTGCGATTCTCAAAACTTCCTCCATATCGCCCATCGCGGGGGTGAGCGCTGAGGAACTCGTGTCCGAGGTAGCCATGGCAATGCTTTATGTCCACAAAGTCGAAGCCTAGTTCTCGCGCCATGCGCGCCGCGCAATGGAAATCGGCGATAATCGCTTCGATCTCCCCGTCAGTCAGCAGGGGATAATCTTCAGGCAATCCTAGCCGCCGATCCAAAATGGGGTGGTGATAGAGAATACGCGGCTCGGGCCGATCCTTGGCATGCGGGCGGCAAAAACGGCCAGAGTGCGTCAACTGCAGTCCGATCAGCAGTTCGTTCTCGGAGCCCGTAACCAGGCGATGTTCATCGACCAGAACCGCTCGCAACCTTTGCAGGTCTTTTTGTGTATGCGGCGCGGCCAGGAGCTGATTGGGATTAGCGCGGCCGGAATACGACACTGCGACTGCTTCGCCGCCCCAAATCAACTTTGCGCCACTCTGTCCGAATCTTCGCCAGCGCCTGAATGTGCTTTCGGTTGGGCTTCCCGTGGAGGTCCCGTCCCATCCCTCCATGGGGTGAATTGCGATTCGGTTCCCGATTCGGATCTTGCCTCGCAAAAGGGGCTGAGCCAGCGGCGAGTCGTCACCTGCGATGAGTTCACGATCACATGGCAGGGTGAGCCCTAAGGACTCAAGATGCTTCTGGAAACTTGGAACATCGTGCATGCTGCCGAGACGCGCGATTGCAGTGCTCACGACACCTTCGCTTTTCTCGGCAGAGCCGTCGCCACCGCCGCTCCCAGCATGGCGATGGCGATAAGCAGCATGAATGCGAGGTTGTAGCTTCCGGTCACATCGCGCGAGTGCCCGACAAGCCAGGGCGACACTGCCTCCGCGATTCCGTCGGTCGTGAGAATCACTCCCAGGAGAGTTCCAAGAATCTGCACGCCGAAGATCTCAGCGGTCATGAGTGGAACAATCATGTAGTCTCCGCCCAGGCCCATGCCAAATAAGGCAGCAAAGGCGTACATCGGACCGGTTGCAGCAGCGAAGAATAGAAATGGGATCGCAGTCGCTACCAAGGCGTAAATCAGAAGCATGACGTATTTTGTGGCAATCCGATCGGCGAGCCACCCCATGAGCAGCCGTCCAAACAGGCTGCAAGTCAACACTAGAGACAGGATTCGTGTCGCCTGCGTCTGGGTGTAATGCTGATCTAGGCTCAGGAACAGTTTGAGATTTTGCTGCGTCCCACTCACGGCGGCGATAGAGCACATGCTGGCCACAATGAGCAGATAAAGTGGCAGGCTCTTGAACGCTGTTCCTACGTATGACGACCTCTTCGCCCTGGATGGCTCCGGCCGCGCAGGGTTGTCGCGTACGAAGAGTGCCATGGGCAGAGCGACCAGGACTATCGATACTCCGATTATTTTCAATGCCGTCTGCCAGCCAAAACGTTGCGCGAGCATATGGGAGACCCATGGAGAGGCGGCGCCGCCCAATCCAATGCCCAAATAGGCGACGCCCATGGCTTTGCCTCGGGCTTTGTCAAACCAGCGTGACAAGAGCACCTGATTGGGCAGCGGCCCGCCGCACACATATCCGAGAGCATTGAGGACATAGAACAGATAGAACATTCCCAAACTGGAAATGCTCCCGAGTCCGACCAGCGCCAGGCCTGCCATGAGGATTCCGGCCATCATCAGACGGCGCGGTCCAAAGCGATCAACCAACCAGCCGGCGAGGAAGCCGAAGGCGGGCCCTACCAGCAGCTTGCTGAGAGCATTGCCCGACGTGACTCGCGCGCGACTCCATCCAAACTGCTGCACCATGAAGTCATAGAAGAAGGGTAGCCCCCAAAGCGCAAGGCCGACGATGCAAAAGAGCACGAGAAATGCGGTCACCAGCGCGAGGGACGCGCCTCGGGCGATCAGCACTTGACGATCGACAGTTGCCGAAGTAGACCCCATTGTCTTCGAGCCGATGCGACATCATAAAGGCTTGGCCGCTTTCGCCGGAAATCAAGTTGTAGGTGCGACTAAAATTCTGAGGGCCTTCTCAGTGGGAGCGGTTGACGTAAGCAGCGCAATTTCGTTATTTGTTTCGGTGAACGGAAGTCAGTTCACATTTCAAGAAGTAAAAAAGGGCTACGGATGGTCGAGTTGAACGATCGTATTTTTTCACGCCGATCAATGATCGGCATTGCTGCGACTGCTTCGCTTGGTTCCAGCTTGATGGCGAGCGGTGCGCGACAGGAGTCCCCAAGTTCGGCAACTTCCAGTCACGATCTCGGCGCGCGCACGTATAACGTCCGCGACTTCGGCGCCAAGGGCGATGGCGTGACCCTGGACACCGCTGCCCTGCAAGCGGCGATCGACGCATGTACGAAAGATCAAGGTGGAACTGTGTTGGTGCCAACCGGAGTGTTCGTCATTGGCACCATCGAGATGAAGAGCAATGTCACGTTGCGCATAGCCGCGCAGGGAAAGTTGCTGGGCAGCTCCGACGGGAAACAATATCGCGCAGCCGATGGAATCCCCCTCAGCGGCGACGCAACCCTGAACGACGGCAATGTCGGATTGATCTTTGCCGTTAAGGCAGAGAACATCGCTATCGAAGGTCCGGGAACGATCGATGGACAAGGCGCGCAGTTCCGAAGTCCCAGCCGCGGAGTTCTGCCCCCATCCGGTAGAGGCGGAAACAATCGTCCTTATCATCTTCTATTTCATCAATGCAGAAACATCGCGGTTCGCGACATCTTTCTTACCCAGAGCGCGTATCACTCCATTCGCATCATTCAGTCGAATTATGTGCAGCTCGACGCCATAGACATCTACAACCGCGTCAACCACAACAACGACGGCTTTCATTTCATCAGCAGCCAGTATGTTCACATCAGCAACTGCGATGTCGAATGCCAGGACGACGCCTGCGCGCTGTTTGGAAGCTGCAAGTTTGTCACCGTAACCGACTGCTCGTTCAGCACTCGCTGGTCGGTCTTTCGCTTCGGCGGCGGCGAAGCGGAGAACATTACGGTGTCGAATTGCCTTATTTATCAGACCTTCGGCTGTCCCATCAAAATGCGCTGCGGGCCGGGATCGCGCTTCGAAAATATTTCCTTCTCCAATCTGGTGATGAAGAATGTGACCGGGCCGATCTCGATCGGACTTGGTCCGAGGCGTTCGCAGGCTGCGCGGCCGCAAAATGCGGCGCCGGCAGAGCCGCTCGAAGCTGCTGGCCAGCCGGGAGTCGTTCGCAATATTTCCTTTAGTGGAATTCAGGCGACAGTGGTCGAGCCGGTGCAGCTCTCCGACGTTCCATTTACAAGCAATTACAATCCGGGTGAAATTAAGTCGTGTATTGCACTTAACGGGGTAGAAGCTTTCATCGAGCATGTCACTCTGAACGACGTGCACGTGACCTTCGCCGGGGGTGGCACAGCCGAAGAGGCAGCCGTGCGCGACGTGCCTAAAGTTGTCGGGGAGTATTACGAGACAGGCGTTCTGCCGAGTTATGCCTTGTTCGCGCGCAATGTCCGCGGGCTAACGCTGAGCAATGTCCGGTTTGAGGTGGCGAAGGCGGATGCGCGTCCGGCAATCGTGTTCGATCATGTCGTCGATGGTGCCGTGAACGGCTTAAGCGTTCAAGGCACCGAGGAAGCCGAGTCGGCTGTGAGATTCGTTGCGACCCGCGACATCCTGATGAGCGCCTCGCGCCTGCTCACTCCGGCTGCGGTATTTCTCCAAGTCGAAGGCGCGGAAAGTGCGGGGATCATCGTCGATGGAGGCGATCTATCGAAGGCGGGTAAACCGGTCCTATTTAAGACCGGCGCTTTGGAAGGCTCAGTGAAGCTGAGGGCCTAAACCCTTTTACTGCCCGTTGGCATCCAGACTCACATGCTGCGTCTCTACGCTGGGAAGAATCGATGCTCTTGTTCGATTGCGATGTTCGGCGACTACGAGCAAAAGGCATGTTCCACAGTCGCGGGCAGAATTCCCTGTTAGTTCCCTGTTACCTTTCTCATCGAGCTTCCAAAAAAGAATAGTAACTCCCGTAGCTAGATGGTCTTAAGTGCGAAATTCCCGTAATTCCCTGCGAGGTTCCCTGCGGTCCTCGGCGAAAATGCTGGTTTTGGGGCAGAACTTGCAGAATTGCTGGCTTCGAGAAAAAAATTCGCTGCTAGAATCGCTGCCCCAGGGAATTCTTACTACCCTTGTCCAGCCATGAATCTTGAAGTAACCTTCTCCGCCTACGTTTGACGGAGGACTTCAATGGCAACACCTTCCGGAACAGCTTCGGCACCGAATCTGGATCAGGCGCTTCAGTTCGCATTCAAAGTTGTCGGCGACCTTGCCGCCGCGATGAATACGCCGCTTATTTACATCGGCGACCGTCTCGGCATTTTTAAAGCCATGGCCGACGGACAGCCGGTCACCTCGGAAGAGCTGGCGCAGAAGACTGGGCTTACCGAGCGCTACATTCGCGAATGGATGAAGGCGATGATCGCCGCCGAGTATCTCACATACGATCCCGACTCCAGGCGGGCATCGCTCTCGCCGGAACGCGCGCTGGTACTCGCGAAGGATGGAAGCCCGGTATTCCTGATGGGCGCAGCGCAAATGATTCCCGATCACTACACCATCATTCCCAGAATCATTGACGCATTCCGCAAAGGCGGTGGCGTTCCCTACACGGAATACACGCACGATACCTTTGAAGGCACCGAGCGTCTGTTTGAAACCGGCTACAACAATTTTCTCGCCACGGCCTGGATTCCCGCTATGCCTGAAGTGCACGAGGAGCTGCGCAACGGGGCTAAAGTGGCCGACGTAGGCTGCGGTCGCGGCAAGGCCCTGCTGAATCTGGCCAAAGCCTTTCCCAATTCGAGATATGTCGGATACGACAACTATGGTCCGAACATCGCCTACGGCAACGCGCTCGCCGGCAAAGAAGGGATCGCGAACCGGTTGCGATTCGAGGAGCGCTCGGCCAATCTCCTGCCACAGAGCGCCGACTTCGATTTGATCTTGACCTGCGACTGCCTGCACGACATGGTCTCGCCCGAAACCTGCGCGCGCTCTATCTACGGTGCGCTCAAGGCAGACGGCACCTGGTTCTGCATCGAGCCCAATATGCGCGACAACGTGGAAGACAACGTCAATGCCTTAGGCAAGCTCTTCTATTCGGTCAGCACTCTGCAATGCATGACGTGTTCGTTGGCTCACGGAGGCGCGGGCTATGGCGCCGGCATGGGCGAAGGCAACGTCCGACGCGTGTCGCAATTGGCCGGATTCACCAAATTCCAGAAACTGGCGATTGAGAATCCGTTCAACCAGTTCTTTCAGATCAAGAAGTAGAGACGCAGCATTGCTGCGTCTCTACGGCCAAGAAACAAAGCTTAACTATTCTCGTAGTGCGCGTTCAATCGCCAGCTTCTCCTGCAGCAGGGCGGACAGAGCGTTGGCATCGTTCTTTCGCTCGGCGTCAGCGATAAGGGCGCTCAGCTCGCGTATTCGCATTTCCATCTTTCTTCGCCGCAGCGCTTCTAATGCCGACTCCACCAATTCTTGCGTCAGCTCGTCAGATTCCTGCATCAAGATCGACGCCAGCAATCGCTGGTCACTCTCAGACGCTGCGGAGCCCTGCATCGGGCTGAGTAGCCATTCCAGCAAGCTTCCGGTGGGCAATCCTTCGGCGAGCATCTCCGCAAGCAGTATGTCAGAGACGAACATCCGCACTCGTTCGAGCTCCGCAGGAGAGCCAGGCGCAAGCAGACGGACGATGATTTTCTCTGCGCCACTGATCTGAGGCTCCGCAGGAGCCTTGAACTGAGCGCCACGATTGGTGGCCGCGTGACGAAGCTCCTGGCGTACCAGCGCGGAATCGATTCCCAAACGCTGTGCCACATTGTTTGCCAACTCGTCGCGAACGATGGCCTGGGGCACGCGCTTAATGTGCGGCAACAGATAGTTGACGGCTTTGGCTTTTCCCTCCGGAGTCTTCACCGGAAACATGCTGGCGGTGCGAGAAATCAGGTAAGGAAAATAGTCAGGCGCTTCCTTCAGAGCTTGTCCGTAAGCGGCTATGCCCTTTCGCCTGATAAACAGATCCGGATCGAAGCCCGGCTCGAGCGTCAGCACCTTGATGCGAAAGTCTTCTTCCACCAGCATGGCCAACGAACGCTCGGTTGCTGCCGCTCCCGCCGTATCCGGATCGAAGTTCACGACCACCTGTTTGGTGAAGCGCCCCAGCAGTCGCACCTGAGGCTCAGAGAAAGCCGTGCCCGAGGTGGCGATCACATTCTTAAATCCAGCCATGAATACCGAAATGGAATCGACGTTCCCCTCTACTAGAATCGCATACCCGAGGTGGCGAATTGCTTCCTTGGCTTTGTCCAGGTTGAAGAGCACCCGCCCCTTGGAATAGATGGGAGTCTCCGGCGAGTTCAGATACTTCGGACCAGACTTCTCGCTGGCATCGAGCGTTCGGCCAGTGAAGGCAATCACCTTGCCCTGCTCGTTGCAAATAGGAAACATCACCCGATTGCGGAATTTCGAATACAAAGCCGACGTGGAACCGGCCGCCCCCGGCCGGGTGTTGCTGTTGACTTCGCCCGATGACCCAATGACCCGATCTCCCGATTCTTCTTGCTTCCATGACATCAGTCCCGACGTCTTCAAGATCTCTTCGTCTGCCACGCCGCGCAGTCGGTCGCGCAGCAAGAATCCCGAATCGGGAGCATAGCCGATACGGAAGGTGCGAAGCGTCTCTTCGTTCAGTCCGCGTCCGGCTAAATATTCGCGGGCCCGCGCTCCTTCGGGCCGCCGCAATTGATCTTCGAAAAAATTGCATGTCTTCTCGTGGAGGTCGAGGAGCAGCCCGCGCTGTTTCGCTTCCTGTGCCTCGCCCTCTCCGGAGTAGCCGTAACGTGGAACCGGTACACCCATCTTCTCGGCCACGCGCCGCACTGCCTCGGGAAAGGTGAGGTTTTCGATCTTCTGCACAAAGCTGAAGACATCGCCGGAGGCGCTGCAACCGAAGCAGTGATAAAACTGCCGAACAGCATGTACCGAGAACGACGGTGACTTTTCCTTGTGGAAAGGACACAGCCCAACAAAGTTTTGCCCGCCGGCCTTTTTAAGCTGGATGTATTCGCCAATAATGCGAACGATGTCCGCCTGCTGCTTTAGATCCTGGGAGAACGTGGCTGCGGTGGACATGGATTGATTGTCGCGGGTTTCGGCTTCGGATGGTTAGGAAAAATCCGGTTTGGGTTGTGGAAGCTGTGGAAAGCAGAGGTAGAGACGCAGCATTCTGCGTCTCCCACAATGCATACTGAAAGGATTTGGTCGTTGCCACCGGGAGAGGCAGCAATGCTGCGTCTCTACATTGCGGCTGCTCACAAGCCCTGCAAGGGCGAAATCCCTTTTTCTTCTACGCACCGATAACTCCGGCCTGCAGATAAATTCTTGAATTCCTCAGTTCTAC
>Ga0307479_10000724_pt1 | contig 29932 bp, 27 predicted proteins | sample atmos_gasesECM4C_FD_203743 | JGI IMG/M metagenome (GOLD analysis project Ga0307479, IMG submission 203743) | Hardwood forest soil microbial communities from Morgan-Monroe State Forest, Indiana, United States - atmos_gasesECM4C_515 | ecosystem: Environmental > Terrestrial > Soil > Temperate...
TGTCCACCCAGATTCCTTCTTCGTCGTAGCCCCAGGACTCGCCCTCTTTGCAGGGTGCCTGGCTACGCTGCTGCACCAGGTGCGCGCCATGCCTGGTGTCCGCCTCGCAGTAGCGCTTCTCTCCGTCATCGGAAGAGCACGGAATGATCTGGCCCTGGCTTTGCGGTGGGGCTTGCCCTGCCGATACCCCTGCGCTAAGAGAGCAGAGCGCCACCATCAAAACAACAAAGACGCATTGGTTCATTCGCATGTGATTCTCCTGCGATGACTCGAGCAAGAAGGTGTAATCGGGGGTTCCATCTAAGCTTAATCTTCGCGCCCATCCGCGAACCTTCTGGCCTTCGTAGATCCAGCTAACAGAGTAGCAAGACCACCTGCGACGATGCATCGTTGCTAGCGCGGAGTTGCGGCGCAAGAACCACTGGGACGCGGCGGGACGGCACCTGGGTTCGGCAAGGCAAGTTATAGGTTGGTATCGTACCGATTTTGTCCTATCCTTGCAGGGCGGCCGGGAGCCTCCCTCGACGATGCTGTTCAAGACGCAAAGCGCGGCGGTGTACGGGATTGACGCTTACCTCGTGGAGGTCGAGGTGGACGTGGGGTCCGCGCGGATACAGGACTTCAACGTGGTGGGGCTGCCGGATAACGCGGTGAAGGAGAGCCGCGAGCGGATCAAGAGCGCGTTGCGGAATTGCGGGTACGAATTTCCTTATGGCCAGGGCGTCACGATCAATCTGGCGCCGGCAGATGTACGCAAGGAAGGTTCGGGATTCGATTTGCCGATGGCCCTAGGCCTGGTCGGTTGCCAGGGGCAGTTTTTCGGAAAGCAACTGGACAAGTGCATGTTCCTGGGGGAGTTGTCGCTCGACGGAAGCGTGCGGCCGGTGCGCGGAGCGCTTTCGGCGGCGCTGGCGGCGCGCGAGATCGGGTTGCAATCCGTGGGGGTGCCGGAAGCGAACGCGCGCGAGGCTGCTGTGGTGGAAGGCGTTCAAGTGTTTGCGCTGAAGTCGCTGCCGCAGGCGGTGGACTTGGTGAATTCGCCGGAGTCGTTCTCGCCGGTGAAGGTGGACGCAACGCAGATGCTCTCCGAGGCAGCGCAGTATGCCGTGGACTTGCGGGACGTGCACGGCCAGCAGGCGGCGAAGCGCGCGCTGGAGGTGGCCTGCGCGGGCGGGCACAACATTTTGTTTATCGGGCCCCCAGGTGCCGGAAAGACCATGCTGGCGAAACGCATTCCGACGATTTTGCCGCCCATGTCGCTCGAGGAGGCCATCGAGACGACGCGCATCCACAGCGTGGCGGGCGTGCTGGAAGACAGCCGAGGGCTAGTGGGCACGCGGCCGTTCCGCTCGCCGCACCATACGATAAGCGATGCGGGATTGATTGGTGGCGGCGCAGTGCCGCGGCCGGGAGAAGTTTCGCTGGGGCATAATGGCGTTCTGTTCTTGGATGAGCTGCCGGAGTTTCAAAGGAATGTCCTGGAAGTGATGCGCCAGCCGCTGGAGGACGGGGCGGTGACCATTTCGCGCGCGGCCGTTTCTGTAACGTTCCCCTCGCGGTTCATGCTGGCAGCGGCGATGAATCCGTGCCCCTGCGGGTATTTCGGCGACCCCACGCGCGAGTGCCACTGCACGCCGCCGATGATCCAGCGCTACGTGTCGAAGATTTCCGGGCCGTTGCTGGACCGCATCGATATTCACATCGAGGTTCCCGCGGTAAAGTACAAAGAGCTGCGGGAGCCGTCTTCGGCGGAGGATTCCGCGGCGGTGCGGCAGCGGGTGATCGCGGCACGGCAGCGGCAGACGGGGAGGTTCCGCGGAGAGAAAAAGATTTATGCGAATGCGCAGATGGTACTCAAAATGATTCGCAAGCACTGCGCAATCTCGCCGGAAGGAGAAAAGCTGCTGGAAAACGCCATTACGCGGCTTGGGCTTTCGGCACGGGCGCACGACCGCATTCTGAAGGTGTCGCGCACGATTGCGGACCTGGAAGGCGTCGAAAACATCGAACCGCGCCACTTGAGCGAGGCCATTCAGTACCGCACTCTCGACCGCTCGTACTGGGCGTAGTGTGTTTGCCGTGTGCGGCGCGGCCAGAGGGCTGCTCCATTGACTCCGTTTCCACCGCTGTGTTAACCATTAGGCGTTCACTTTGCGGGATCCAGGGCAACCGCAACGCGACAAAATGACTTCGGGCGCCAAACATTTGGAAGTCACGCTGGAGACGCAGGTAGAGAGTGTAAATCTCGCAGAGGAGATGTGTCTGCGTGTTGCGGAAGAAGCAGGCTTTGGCGAAGACGATTGCTACCGCATCGGCATGAGCGTGCGCGAAGGCGTAATCAACGCGTTTCATTATGGAAACCAGGAGCGTCCGGAGAAGAAAATCTATCTGGCCGTCGACGTCACCACGGAAAAAATGATTATTCACGTCCTGGACGAAGGAAGCGGCTTTCAGCTTGCCGACGTACCGGATCCGCTGGCGGAGGAAAACCTGCTGAGCACTTCCGGGCGGGGAATTTTTCTGATGCGCGCGTTCATGGATGAGTTCGATGTGGTGCGCGGGCGAACCGGCGGCGCGGAAATCGTGATGTCGAAGAGATTGCCCGGTCCAGGAAGCACGTCGCCGAATGGCCAGGGCGGGCGGGAAGCAGCGCCCCAACAAGGGGCTTAAGGCAAGAAATGGCGCTACGGGCGACACCACGCGACGCGGGACAAGTTACGGTTGTGGATTTGGGCGGCCGCATCGTGCTCGGCGACGGCAGCGCGCTTCTGCGGAAAACGATTCGAGGGCTCCTGGAAGATCAGCGGAGGTGGATCCTGTTGAACCTCGCGGACGTCGACTACATCGACAGTTCCGGGATTGGCGAGCTGGTCAGCGGTTATACCGCGGTGAAGAATCAGGGGGGCGAACTGAAGCTGCTCCATCTGACAAAGAAAGTGCGTGACATCCTGCAGATCACCAGGCTCTACACGGTGTTCGACGTTTTTAGTGACGAGCCCACGGCTGTGGGAAGTTTCCGATAACCTTTATTGCGCCCTCGACCGTGGAGTTTGAGGCTCGCTCCCAGCGGGCTACTCCGGCACAATCTTCTGGATGACCCGAACAGCAGATCACGCTTGGATTGTGGAGCAGGCAAAATCGCTCGGTTTCGACCTCTGCGGCGTGGTGCGTGCGGACCGATTCCCTGAACTGGAAAACACTGCGGATTGGCTTGCCCATGGGTATGCCGGGGAAATGGCCTACCTACACGACCCGCGCCGCACCGATCCCCGCGAAGCCATGCGGGGAGTCCGCAGCGTCATCGTTTGCTCGCTGAATTACAACACGGAGCATCCGTTTTCAACGGATGGGATGACGCACATAAACGGCGACGAGCCACGTGGATGGATTTCCCGTTACGCCTGGGGCGACGACTATCATGAAGTGCTGGGAGAGATGCTGAAAACGCTCGTGGCGAGGCTTCGCGAGCGCTTTCCGCAACCGTTTGAGGCCCGCGCTTATGTAGATACCGGGCCGGTCCAGGAGCGCGTGCTGGCCAAGTACGCAGGCCTGGGCTGGCTGGGGAAAAACACGCTGCTGCTCAACCAGATGCTCGGCTCTTATTTTTTTCTGGGCGCCATTCTAACGACGCTTGATCTAGAAGCGACGCTCGGCGAAGGACAGCTACCGCCTCCGGATTTATGCGGAAGCTGCCAGCGCTGCCTCGACGCGTGCCCCACGCAAGCGTTTGTTGAGCCGTACGTGATGGACGCGCGAAAGTGCATTTCATATCTGACCATCGAGTTGCGCGGGAGCATTGGCGAAGAATTTCGCGAGGCCCTGGGCCGCCACGTGTTTGGCTGCGATATTTGCCAGGATGTCTGCCCGTGGAACCGCCGCTCTCCCATTTCCGCCGTTGCCCAATTTCAGCCAAGGGTTGTGCCCGCGTGCCATCCGAATGCCGGAGAGACGTCCTCGCAAGACGATTCGTTATTTCTTCCCCGGCTCGAATGGCTTTTGCGGCTCAGCGAAGCGGACTTTCGCGCCCTTTTTCGCGGTAGCGCGGTCAAGCGCGCGAAGTGGCAGGGCCTGTTGCGCAACGCGTGCATCGCGGCGGGAAATTCGGGCATTAAGCCCGCCGCTCCCGCCCACGCTTGCATTTGTGATGCGCTAAAAAAGCTGGCCGCGAGCGGCAATTCCGTAGTTGCCGAATCTGCCCAATGGGCGCTCTCGCGCATCCAATAGCTGTGGCACCGAAAAAGCTGCGGCAAGCGAAAACTGGAACGGCTCGAAACGCAACGCGGCGTTGCCAACTTTTTTCAAAGCCAATTTACTAGCCGGGTGGTAGTGGGGGTATAATTTCACGCGCCGGCCAAACTAGCCCACTTTGCTACCGAGGCTTCTATGAATCGCCGCAAATTTCTGGTCAACACAAGCATCGTCGGCGCAGGATTGTTTGGAACATGAAAAGCTGCGGCGGAGGTCCTGCGCACCGGCGGCTTGAACACTACGGATTCAAATTTCACTGTGGAGGAAAAACCCGTGCCATTTACCGTGCCCCCGCTTGGTTATCCTTTCGACGCATTGGAACCCTACATCGACGCCAGAACCATGGAGATCCATCATGACAAACATCATGGCGCGTATGTAACCAACCTGAACAAGGCTCTCGACGGCCAGCCTGCACTTCAGGCCAAGTCCATCGATGACCTTCTCAAGGGCCTCGATTCCGTTCCGGAAAGCATCCGCGCGGCTGTGCGAAACAACGGCGGCGGACACTGGAACCACACGCTGTTCTGGACGTTGATGAAAAAGGGAGGCGGCGGAGAGCCCAAGGGTGACCTTGCTGCGGCGATCAACTCCGCGTTTGGGTCCTTTGCCGGCTTTCAGGAAAAGCTCACCGCGGCGGGCTTGGGCCGCTTCGGCTCCGGCTGGGCTTGGCTGGTCGTGAAGGACGGCAAATTGGCGGTCGATTCGACCCCGAATCAGGACACACCGTATTTGCTCGGAGGAAACGCCAAGGCCGTGCTGGGTCTGGACGTTTGGGAGCACGCTTACTACTTGAAGTATCAAAACGTGCGCGGCGATTACATCAAGGCCTGGTGGAACGTGGTGAATTGGGACAAAGCCGCAGAGCTGTTCGCGGCGGCAAAAAAGTAGCCTCCCGCAATAACTCCATTCAATGCCCTCGCTTTGAGTTTCAAAAAGGGAAAGGCCCTTGACATAGCCAAGGGCCTTTTTGCTTTTCACGAAGCCGAAACGCGCGCGCGGCTATGCCATCAGCTGTCGCTTCGCCAAGGGAACAAGCGCCACAGCGCGCGCGGGCGCCGCAAACTTCTTGGCAAAGGGGGCATAGGAAAGCGCTTCCCGCGCCGCTACTGGTACGGGCACTGGCACGAGGCTGGCCCTGCGCCTCGTCACTTCGCGAACAAGCTCCATTCGCCCCCGCACCTTGAATTTTGCCAGCAAGGACGAAACATGAAATTTCACGGTGCGCTCGGAGAGGTTCAGGTTCGCGGCGATTTCCTTATTGGAAAGGCTGTCGGAAACGCCCGAAAGAACTTCCTCTTCCCTGCGTGTCAGCCGGACCTGGCAGTGAACCGACTTGCCCGCCTCCAGCAGTTGAGCAGCTTTCTCCAGGAGGTTCTCGAGAAGCCCATTTTCTGCCTGAACCAGCACCGCATAGTCGCTGGGAGCCTGGCCCCGCACCAGGCAATGCATCGCCAGAAGACCGGCGGCCTGATCAACCGGCAGCCGGCCGTCGGGGCCAGCTTGCACGTTGAAATGGGCCACGCCAGAGTTCTTTTCGTAGAAAAAATAGACATTGCGCGGAGAGACAGGCCGGGAACAAGACAACGCGTGCGGATGGTCGTTTCTACGGATTACCTTCACGTGCACCCCCAAAGCAGCCTCGTGACGGAACCGAAGCTTGATCAAGTTGTTGTTCTTCGCCTCTGGAAGAGGCCGTACCCCCAACTAGGTAAGCCGCCGGGGACAGGGCTGGCGGCCTGGCAAACATCACCCAATGAACGGCAGGAACCAGGTGTGGGCACGGGTTCCCTGAAAGTCCGCAGTGACGCGGGCTGCCGAACTTTCTTTGTGTAGCAAGAATTCTTCCGTAACAAGGGTTATGTAAGTTGCTCAAAAACGGAGGATTATGCTCCAGCGTTAGAAGAATGCAACTGTTTTATAGGTAGGAATTGCACAGGCCGCGAAATTTTTCCACGAGTTGAAGGCAAATTGTAGGGGAATGAATCGGTTGAGAGAATCAGCAGAAAACGCTCAAGGTCCTGTGGAAAACACTGCGTCGGCCCTGGTAACTTTAGGAAATGTTAAAAATTATTAAAGAATGCGCGTCTGCTGCGGGCTTACGAGTTCATACGCCACGCCGCGCCAGCGAATCTTCCGTGTGACCAAAGAGTTCACAAAATTCACCAAGTACAAGAATGGAATGAATGTCGTCAGCACAATGTAAATCCAGGCCTGGCCCAGGATTTCCCGTTTTGTGCCCGGCATAGCTTCCGTCACACCGATCAGCCGCAGCGAACCACGTATCGCGGAGAGCAGCAGCGGAAGAAGGGTCAGGGTCACCAGATGAAACACTGGCATTTGGGCGACAAAATTTCCGAGGATCAATAGGAACCCCAGCAAAAGCGTCAGGCAATACAGGAGATGAACCAGCGCCGCCGACATCCACATCTTCTTTGCGTACACCCGCGTGATGAGAATCTGCCGGTTGGTGAATTCCAGCAATCCCGGGAAATCTGTCTCCACGTAGGAGGCGGTCAGGCAGTCGGGAATGAACGCGATGGGCCGGCGGTGGGATTCCAGGGCATTCGTGAGCGAATAATCGTCGCTGACGGAGTTCTTCCATTCTTCCATCACGCCCGATTGATCGAAGATACTGCGGCGAATGGCTGTGCCTCCGCCCCAGCAGAAATTCCTGGCCTTTTCGCTCAGCATAGTGACCATGGGCGCGTTCCAGGCGGCCAGAAGCGCAGTGGGCAAGTTGTTGCGATTTGGAATCAGCCAGCGCATGGTGGTGGTGGCAGCGATGCGCGTATCCGCCAGGGGAGCCACCAGGTGATGCAGCCAGGATCTCCCGGGCCGGCCGTCCGAATCGGTAAACACCAGCGCCTCAAATTCTTCGGGAAGCTGTTCTACGGCTACGCGCAGGTTGTTTACTTTCTCCCCGCAATTCGTGGGGGCTCCCGCAATGATCACGTGGGCTTTGGGCCGGGAACTCTTCGTCACGCGGTCAATGATGCTTCGCGCCGGGTCCTTTTCCGAAGCGAGAATGAAAAAGATTTCGTAGTTTTGCCGCTCGAATTCCGTGAGGGAAGTCAGGTTGCGCTCGAGTCCCGGCTCGATGCCCTTGCACGGGCAAAGCACCGCCACGCGAGGAGCGTAGAATCCCGGATCGGTATGCAGCCTGCGGCGCACGAACCCCAGCCATTGCGTACCATCCCAGATCAGATAGGCCCCCAGAAGAACCTGGGAAATGGCCAGCAGATAAAAAAGTATTTCCACCCTGTGTAGAAGAATAGCAGAGGAAGAAAACTCGCAGCGCGCGAGTCAAACGGTTAGAATCGCACCCGTCAACCTCTGTTCCATTTGCTAAGGAGAGGAAAAATGCCAAGAGTCGAGACAGGAATGGTCACGTCGGGAGTCGAGTTGCCCGGGTACCGGATTGTCCGGAATTTTGGAATTGTTCGCGGCATCGTGGTGAGATCGCGGAGCATTCTCGGAAATCTCGGTGCCGCCGTTCAAACCATTTTCGGGGGCAATATCACGATCCTGACGAACCTGTGCGAAAAAACACGCGAAGATGCGTTTGAGCTTCTCTTGCAGCATGCCGGCGAGCATGGCGCTAATGCCGTGATTGCCATGCGCTATGACGCCACCGAGGTGATGCAAGGCGTCACCGAAGTGCTGGCCTACGGCACAGCCGTCCAGGCGGAACGCATTTCGTGATGTGCTAGAGCTGCGAGCGGCGCGCGCCGCTAAGCAATGATAGAATCCGGCTCTCATGTTCTGCCCAACGTGCGGCGCCAAAGTTTCCCCGACCGCCAGGTTTTGCTCCTCCTGCGGCCAAGCGATGGATTCCGATACCGGGACCACGCTGATGGACACCGGCGCCGGCCTCGAAGGCGAAACCCTAGCCCCTGCTCCCCCCACGCCGCGCAAACCTCCTACTACTCCCACGCCCTCGCGCAAACCCCGCAATACTCCCGCTGCAAGTTTGCTGACGAGTTCCAACCCCATCGGCGGCGGCCGGTTCACACCCGGGCAAGTCCTTGCCGAGCGTTATCGCCTAGTGGCGTTGACCGGGCGCGGCGGCATGGGCGAAGTCTACCGCGCCGAAGATCTGAGGCTGGGGCAGATCGTGGCTATGAAGTTTCTCCCGGAAAGGCTTTCCGGGGATGCCGCGGCGCTGGCGCGGTTTCATGCCGAAGTGCGCAATGCGCGGCAGGTTTCCCATCCCAACGTCTGCCGCGTCTTCGACATCGGCGAATCCGAGGGATCCCTTTTCCTGACCATGGAATTTGTTGACGGCGAAGACCTGGCGTCGGTAGTCCGGCGCATCGGACGGCTCTCGCCGGATAAGGCCACGGAAATTGCGCGGCAAATCTGCGCTGGCCTCGCCGCCGCGCACGAGCGCGGGGTCATTCACCGCGACCTGAAGCCCGCCAATGTGATGCTCGACGGCACAGGGAAAATCCGCATCACCGATTTTGGGTTGGCGGAAATTGCCGCCAACTTGAAGGGCGCCGATGCCCGCGCGGGCACGCCGGCGTACATGGCGCCCGAACAACTTGCCGGAAAAGAAGTCACGCCTAAGAGCGATATCTACTCGCTCGGCCTGATCCTGTACGAAATCCTAACCGGAAAGCGCGCGTTTGAAGCTTCCACGCTCGCGGAGCTCATCAAGCAGCGCGAGTCCGGAACCATCACTAATCCTTCGACGTTGATCCGCGATCTGGATCCACTCATCGAACGCGTGATTCTCCGCTGCCTGGAAACGGACCCCGACAAGCGCCCGGTTTCTGCGCTACAAGTCGCTGCCGCTCTGCCCGGTGGCGACCCTTTGGCCGCCGCGCTTGCCGCCGGAGAAACGCCATCGCCGGAAATGGTCGCCGCGGCCGGCGCAACCGAAGGCATCAAGCCGCAACTTGCGTTGGCGCTGGTTGCGACGGTGCTGGTTGGCCTTGTCGCGAGCCTGTTTTTAGCCGACCGATACCGGATTCAAAACCTGACACCGCTCGATAAGCCCGCCGAGGTGCTTCTGGCTCGCTCCCAGGAAATCATTCAACAGCTCGGATTTTCGCCGGCAGCTGCGGACAGCGCCGGCGGTTTCTTCACCGACTTTAGCTATCTCAACTACATCCAGGACCACGACAAGTCACAGACGCGCTGGCAGCGCCTCTCCTCGGATCGTCCCGCGACGTTGCTGTACTGGTATCGCCAGAGCCCGCGCGAAATGGCGTCTACCGATTTTTTTAACCCTGCCGGCGCGGGTATGGTCACGCTGGCGGACCCGCCGTCGGATGTGACCGGCATGATCAGCCTCTGGCTGGATTCCCGTGGCCGGCTTTTGTACTTCAAGCGCATACCCCCGGAGCACGATGCGCCGGGAGGCCCTTCTGCCGCTCCGGATTGGTCTCCGCTCTTTGCCGCTGCGGCAGTCGACCTATCCGCCTTCACCCCCGCAACTCCCGAATGGACCGCTCTGCTCGATTCCGATACCCGCGCCGCCTGGACTCGTGAAATTACCACGCCTATTCGCGTCACGCAGCGTATCGAGGCCGCCGCCTACCGTGGAAAACCGGTTTTTTTTCGTGTCTTTTACCCCTGGGACAGCCCGTCGCGCGACCAGGCCTTCCAGCCGTCAACTCATCAAAAATTCGCAAATATCATCGGCATCGTGCTCTTTGCTGCGGTCCTCTTTGGCTGCATTCTTGTTGTTCGGAGCAACGTGCGCGTGAAGCGCGGCGATGTAGCCGGTTCTTGGCGCTTGGGCAATTTTCTCTTTTTCACGTTTCTTGCCATGTGGGCCCTGCGAGCTCATCACCTTGCATCCACCGGTGAGTTCGGGAACGTGGTCCTGGGGTTGGCGTGGGGCTTTCTTATCTCTTCCTTCGCGCGGCAACTCTATTTCGCTCTTGAGCCATTTGTCCGCCGGCGCGATCCGCATACCTTGATTGGCTGGGCGCGTTTGATCGGCGGGAAGATTCGCGATCCGCTGGTTGGCCGCGACGTCTTGATTGGCACGACCTACGGCGTCTTGCTCGGGGCCTTCGAGTCCTCGGACAACATTCTTCTTCCGCTCTTTGGCGGCTTGCCGCCACAACCGGGGGTGCCTTCTATGGCGAGTCTCCTGGGCGTCCGCCACGTCTTTGGCTCGATCTTCGGTGACGTTTGGATCTATGTACTCTTTTCCCTGGGGATCTTTTTCATTCTTTTTCTGGTACGGCTGCTCGTTAGAAAAGACTGGATTGCCGCGATCGTGATCGTTTTCCTGGGCGCCATCACCAATACGGAAGGCGACTATTTCTGGGTGACGTTCTTGGCCGCCGCGGTCATTTGGCTTTCCATCTACCTGGTCCTTCGGCGCTTCGGATTGCTCGCCCTGGTTGTGGGACTCGTGGTGCAAAACACACTCGTGGTCTTCCCGATGACCACACATCTGGGCCGTTGGTATGCTTCCGGAGCCATTGCGGGCATTGTGACGGTTGTGGCCATCGCACTCTTTGCGATGTACAACGCCTTGGCGGGACAGACTCTCTTCAGTGCGAAGGTCCTCGAGGACTAATTTTTCGGCACAGACATTCTGTCGGAACCGCCCGTTTCGCACGCTTGCATGGCAAGCTTTTCCAATTCCGTTAGCGCCCGGCTCGCCGCCAGCCGCGCCTTTTCCAGGAAAGAGGAGTCCAATAGGAACGCACAGCGGTCCACGAACGGATGATTGGCCACCTCGAACGGCTTACGAATCCGCCTTGGCGCTGCGGGGTGGGCGAGCAGGTCCTCATACATGTGCAGGTCGCGCTGAAAATCCAGCGCGTCGCCCGCGGTCCAGTTTTGTTGCCGCGCCAACGCAGCCAGGAATTCTTTGCGAAACAAAGTAGCTTCTCTCTGCGCCATCCGCCGCCGCTTGACCCTCCTCTGTGGGCGCGGCTCATGACAGACAATCCTCAGGGCCTGCACGCTGCACGCCAGCAGCGCTTCCCGCTGAAGCCGTACCAGCAGGTCGCGGTACAGCGCCGCGTGCACTTGCAAGGCGTGCCGCCCGTTTTCCACGACATAGGAATCCACGAAGCGCGGCACAATCCGCTCGCGCAACAGGGCTTCGCTCAGCTGCCGCGCAAGTCCCGCGGCTGCATCTTTTGCGGTGCGCTTTCCCTGGGCCATGATCGCGCTCCATGGTAGCAGGAGTTCGCGGCGGCCCTGCGCATCATGGCGTAAAGAAAAGGCCCGGCATCTTCTGCCGGGCCTGGGGTAGCTTTTTATCTTCGGAAGAACGTTTTATTCGCTCGGCCTCTGCAACGAGTTGCTCATCAGGCTTTTTAATGAATCGCCCGCGGGCTCTCCGGCCCAACGCGCTTGGGTTTGGCTTCCGGCTCCGGCACGATGGGCGGCGCTACCGGCGTTTTCTGTAGCGCGTAGTCGAGCACTTCATCGAGCGTGCGTACGTAAGTGATCTTGATGTCGCCGAGCATGTCCGGCGGCAAGTCCGCGACGACGTTCGGTTCGTTGTCTGCCGGCAACAGCACTTCCTTGATTCCTGCGCGCTTCGCGCCCAGCACCTTTTCCTTGATGCCTCCGATTGGCAGCACCACGCCCGAGAGCGTCATCTCGCCCGTCATTGCCAGGCGGTCCTTCACCGGGCGCCCGCTGAGCAGGCTCACCAGCGCCGTCACCATCGCGGCGCCTGCCGACGGGCCGTCTTTCGGCACTGCGCCGGACGGCACGTGGATGTGAATGTCCTGCTTTCGGAAAAAATCCGGGTCGATGCCGTAGCGTTCTGCATTGGCGCGCGTCCAGGTCAGCGCTGCGGTCATGGACTCCTGCATCACTTCGCCGAGATGCCCGGTCATCGTGAACTGCTTCCCGCCGCGCATGCGCGTCGCCTCGATGAAGATGATGTCGCCGCCCACGGGTGTCCACACCAGCCCCACGGCAACGCCGGGCCGCTTCACTCGCTCTTCGACTTCCTTTTCGGTGCGGAACTTCGGCACGCCCAGCAGTTCGCGGACCACTTCCGGCGTTACCGTCATCTTCTCCGTCTTGCCTTCGGCGATTTTGCGCGCCTGCTTGCGGGTAATCGTGGCGATCTCGCGCTCCAGGTTGCGCACGCCCGCTTCTCTTGTGAAGCTGTGTATGATTTCCTGCAAGCCTTCATCGGTGAAGTCGATCTGCTCGCCTACCTTCAGTCCGTGTTCGGAAGCTTGCTTGGGAATCAAGTATTTGTGCGCGATGTGCAGCTTCTCTTCGCCCGTGTAGCCCGGCAGCTCGATGATTTCCATGCGGTCCCGCAGCGGGTCCGGGATGGGATCCATCCAGTTGGCGGTGGCGATGAACAGCACTTTCGACAAGTCAAACGGCACATCCAGGTAATGGTCGCGGAACGAGTTGTTTTGCTCCGGATCGAGCACTTCCATCAGCGCCGAAGACGGGTCGCCCCGAAAATCGCGCCCCAGCTTGTCCACTTCGTCCAGCATCATTACTGGATCGTTGCTTTCTGCGCGCTTCAATCCCTGAATCACTTGCCCCGGGAGGGCGCCGATGTAGGTCCTCCGGTGCCCGCGGATTTCCGCCTCATCGTGCATGCCGCCGAGCGCGATGCGTACGAACTTGCGTCCCAGCGATCGCGCAATCGATTTGCCGAGCGATGTCTTCCCTACGCCCGGGGGTCCGACGAAGCACAGGATTGGTCCTTTCATCCCCGGCTGCAGCTTCTTCACCGCCAGATAGTCCAGGATGCGTTCCTTTACCTTTTGCAGGTCGTAGTGGTCTTCGTCGAGAATGTCGCGGGCCTTGGCGATGTCGATTTCCGCGCTCCCCGAAGACTTGCTCCACGGCAGCGAGGTCATCCATTCCAGGTACGTCCGCGATACCATGTACTCGGCCGAAGCCGGCGTCATTTTCGCCAGCCGTTTCAGCTCGCGCTCGCACTCTTTCTTGGCTTCCGCCGGCATCCCGGCTTCTTCCACTTTTTTCCGCAGCTCGTCGATTTCCTGCGTCGAATCGTCCGATTCGCCGAGTTCCTTCTGAATCGCCTTCATCTGTTCGCGCAGGAGGTATTCGCGCTGATTCTGGGTGACCTGTTCCTGCACTTGCTCGTGGATCTTGGAGCGCAGCTCCAGAACTTCCAGCTCCTTGGACAATTCGCGGATCAGCATTTCCAGACGCTTGCGTACGCTTGGTGTTTCGATGAGTTCCTGGCGCAGCAGCGTGGGGAGCGAGGGCAGCGTGCCGGCAATGAAGTCCGCCAGCCGGCCGGGATTCTCGATGTTGGCGGCCACGGCTTGTAATTCGTCGGAAAGCTGCGGCGAGTGGCTCACCACGTCGCGGAAAAGATCCTGGGCGTTGCGCTGCAGCGCTTCCAGCTCAGCGTCCACTTCGCCGATGATGTCCGGTTCCGCCTGCACCTGGGCTCGCAGGTAGGGCCGCAAGTTAATCAGCTCCACGATCTGAATGCGCTGGACGCCTTCCAGGAAGACCACCACATTGCCGTTGGGCATCTTAACGGTCTTGTGCACGCGTGCCAGTGTGCCGACCTTGTGGAGGTCCGCGGCCGAAGGATCCTCGATACGCGGATCGAGTTGCGCGACTACACCCAGTAATTTCTCTTCGCCTTGCAGGCCGTTGACCAGCGCCAGAGAGCTTTCCCGACCCACCGTCAATGGCAGCACCGCGCCCGGAAACAGAACCGTGTCGCGAACCGGCAGTATGGGCAAGACCTCTGGGACTACAAGTTTTTTCTCAGCCATAATGTCCCCATGTAACAACGCGGCCCTTCATGGACCGCGTACTCTAGCTTAGATGCAGAGCAACGAAAAAAGGTGAAAAAAACTTCCTAGTTTCTATCATACAATCTTAGTGTGTCACACTCACATAGTGACACGACTGTCGCGCCATGTCAAGATGCCAGATAAGCCATTTGTTTTCTGCTGTATACAGCACAATTCTGCCGTACAAGCCTTCTGTGTCACGACTTGCCATCCTCTCCGGAAAGGCTAGCTTGCTTTGCGCGAAAATTATCCAGAACATACCCTCGTGCTTCTTCTTTGCTCTGAATCTGCCCTTCCAGTTGGGCGTCTTCGAGCTTCCGTAGAATCTCAGCAAATACCGGGCCGGGATGATAGCCCATTTCGAGCAGATCATCCCCGGTTAGTAAGCGCTCCGGCCGGACTTGTTGGGGCGGCGTTTCTTCCAGAAATTTCTGGACGAATTGGTAGGAATTTAGATTGCGGTGGCTCGAAAGGCAGTCCAACCGGTGCAATTCCAAGTGCTCGTCAAAGTTGGGCAGCCGTACGAACCGCTTCAGGGTTGCCTTCTTCATCTCCTCCGCCGCTCCGAACCTCATGTGATTGGCAATTAGACTTGTAATCTGCTCGGTGTCTTCATTGGAAAACCGCAACCGCCGGCACACAGCCTCGCCCATGCGCACACCAACGTCCACATGATGGTTGAAGCGGATGCGGTCCCCGGTTTCCGCGGCCGATTGAAACGTTGGAGGTTTCCCAACGTCGTGCAGAAGGACTCCCCACGCCAGTGTCGGCGAAACGCTTTTCGCCAGATTTTCAAGCATCAGGCGGGTGTGAATCCAGACGTCGCCTTCAGGATGGAATTGCGGCGGCTGCTCCACACCTTTCATGGCGGCGATTTCCGGCAAGACTTGCCCGAGCAGCCAAGTCTCATCCAGCAATTCAAACGCGCGCCGCGCAGCCCCTTCAGTCAGCATCTTGGTCAGCTCTTCGCGGAGGCGCTCGGGCGATACTTGTTGAATTTCCTTGACTTGGCCCCGGATGGCGCGAAACGTCGCGGATTCGATTTCGAAAGCAAAGCGCGCGGCGAAGCGCACAGCCCGCATCATCCGCAATTTGTCCTCGGCAAAACGGTGCTCCGGGTCGCCAATGGCGCGAATGACCCCGGCACGCAGATCCGCTTGCCCATTGACGTAGTCGAGCACCTCGCCCGTGTCGTGCCGCATCAGCAGCCCGTTGATGGTGAAATCGCGGCGCAGCACGTCCTCTTGCGGCGACTTTGCATAAACTACGCGGTCCGGGTGCCGCCCATCGCTGTAGCCGACATCCGAGCGGAACGTTGCCACCTCGACTTTGAGCCCGTCTTTGGGAATCCAGATGACGCCGAACTGCGCACCAACGGCTACGCTCTCCGGAAATAGCCCGGCGACCTCTACTGGGGTTGCGTCAGTGGCCACGTCGTAGTCGGCGGGCTCGCGGCACAGAAGCAAGTCGCGCACACATCCGCCGGCCAGCAGCGCCTGGTGGTTATTGCGCAGCAGCATATCGCATACCCTGTTGGCCAATTCCCGCTGCTTCATAAAGTGATTATGCTCCAGTTCGCTTGCCAAGGCCTGTGAGTCTTTCCCTCAGTTCCATGAGATGGAAGGGGAGACGAGCAGATTCCTGGCCGCTGGGTGAGCATGCTATTGAACACAGGGGATTTAAAGTGAAGGCGAGGCAGCAGGGTGCTCCAGAGGTAGGCCGCTATGTAGATAGCACAGTTATGTAGATTGTGGCGTCATGCAGATATTCCGGCCGCGGCGAGTCTACACGGGCGTTTTTAGCTCTTTATTCTCACGGATGGCTGCGGACCCACTGCCCGACCGGCGCATGGCCCGCCAATCCTGCTCCGAGCGAAAATGTTCCTTGGCGTTCTCCGCGCCGATCCCCAGATCGGCCGGCGCCCACTTGAACACGCCATACAGCAACAGCGCGCCGACGCCTCCAATGACAAGCCAAGCCCATAAATGCACGCGCGAGAACCTCCCGCAGCAAGAGTGCGAATCCGCCGGTAGCTTGCTCCAACTGCAAACCAAAAACAATTGGCGAGCCGTGTATGATGCCTTATTCATAATTCTTGGAGGCCTGCTTTCTCCGCACGGCTACGTTCTTTGCTGCGACTCCAACGTTTCTGGTGATTGATTGCGCAAAGGCATTTGCAGAAGCCCCGCGGCAGGCGTAGTTCCCTGCTAGCCTGAAGATACAGAACGACATACCTCGCTCTACCCAGCTCCGTAGGCTGAGAGTTCCCAGCGTGGTTGTCGCCTAACCGTAGGCTCGGCGCAGCTTATTAGAGAAAACAAATGGAAGGCGCGCCGAGACGATTCGCTCCTTTGGGCGAAAGGGGAGTAACGTGAAAATAGCATCTGCTTTTCTCACCTGCGCCGGACTGCTCGGCGCGCTCGCCGCGCCGGCCCTCAGCCAGGTGCCTGCGAGCAATCCTACCGTTGCCCCGGTTAAGAGTGTTTCTCGTACGACGATGGCGGTGAACTATCGCCGCACCGGTGGTGCGGCCAAGATCGACTTTCGGGGCACCGAGCTCATGTCCGTGGCCTCCGGCGAAGCCAAAGTGCAGAACAAAGGCAACCGCGTGGAGATCGATGCAAAGTTCTTGGGAATAGATGAAGCCACCAAGTTTGGCCTGGAGTACTTGACCTACGTGCTGTGGGCGGTTTCTCCCGAGGGCCGCGCCGTGAACTTGGGCGAAGTGGTGTTGAAGAACGGCGCAGGAGAAGTCAAAGCCATCACGGATATGCAGACCTTCGGCATGATCGTGACCGCGGAGCCGTATTTTGCCGTCACGCAGCCGGGCAATACGGTGGTCCTGGAGAACATCATCACCACCTCGATGGCCAAGGTGGAAAATATCTCCGCCAGTTATGAACTGCTTGGCCGCGGCATCTACTCCTCCTCGAACACCAGGATTGAGAACGCCATTTTCGGCATCGACCGCAAGACGCCGCTGGAACTGTTTGAAGCGCGCAATTCCGTGCGCATCGCGCGCATCGCCCTGGCCGACAAGTATGCCCCCTCCACGCTAGCCAAAGCGGACCAGCAGCTCCGCACGGCGGAAGAAGCTTATGGCCGGAAGGGCGACCGCAAGACCGTGGAGGCGGCGGCCCGCGAAGTGGTCATCACCGCGGAAGAAGCCCGGGTCATGGCCGTAAAGCAAAAGGCCGAAGATGACGCACAGGCAAAAATCGCCGCCGACAAGAAAGCTGCAGAAGATCGCGCCGCTTCCGAGGTGCAGCACCGCCTGGAAGCTGAGCAGGCTCGCAAACAGGCTGAAGCTGCTCAGGCTGAAGCGGTGCGCATGAAACAGGAAGCAGAGAAAGCCGCCGCGGAAGCCGCACGCCAGAAAGCGGAAGCGGATCAGGCACGTGCCGCCGCGTTAGTGCAGCAGCAGGCCGCCGAAGCCGAAGCGGAACGCGCGGCCAAGGACAAGGCTGCGGCGCAAGCCGCGGCCGAACAAGCTGCGCGGGACAGGGCTGCGGCTCAGGCCGACGCGGACCAAGCGCGCCAGGCTGCGGCGCGAGCGGAAGCGGAAAAGGCTCAGCTCCGCTCCCAGCTCCTCGCGCAACTGAACTCCATCCTGCAGACGCGCGACAGCGCCCGCGGCCTGATCGTGAACATGTCCGACGTACTGTTCGACTTCGGGAGCTACACGCTCAAGCCGGGCGCCCGCGAGAAGCTCGCCAAAGTTTCCGGCATCGTGCTCGCACATCCGGGCCTCATGCTCCAGATCGAGGGCCACACCGACAGCGTCGGCACCGATGATTTTAACCAGCAGCTTTCCGAGCGCCGTGCCGGTTCGGTCCGCGATTTTCTTGCCGATCAGGGAGTGTCCGGATCCTCCATCACCGCGCGGGGCTTCGGCAAATCGCAGCCGGTCGCTGCCAACGACACGCCGGAAGGCCGCCAGCGCAACCGTAGGGTAGAGATCATCGTGAATGGTGACGCCATCGGCAATGCCTCAGCGTCAGCCGCGCCGTCGTCGCAGCAATAAACTGCCGTTTAGAACGCTCCAGGCCGCAGCATCTCTAACCTAACCACGGGTGGCAAACTCAGCGCCTAGGGCTTTACCATGCGGCCTTCCACTGCTTTTCGGGTTGCCACGAGCGTGGCAGTTAAAGTTTCTTTGGGAATGCTGGTGACGAACGGCTTGATCATCCAGCTGAGCAGCACCGGAATGTCGCGAGTCAGGGAAACGACTTCGCTTTGTACGTAGACGCCACCGTCCCGCTCCTCCATCCGCCACCACGTCTCCATGCGCCACAAGAATCCGCCGTCGTCGCCCGGCGTTTTCTCGCGCTCGCCGCTCGTGCCCGGATTTTCCACTTCCGCAATGCGCACCGCTGAGCTTCGGCTGTGCGCCCGTCCGGAACCATCGCGGAAATAGTCAATCTCGTGTTCGGTGTTCAGAACCACGGTAATCACTTTGTGCCGTCGAAACCGCAGGAACACTTTGAAGTGCTCTCCGTTTCGCGACTCGATCTTTGATCGTTCCACATCCGGACCGTAGTATACCGAGTGGTGGTCGTAGTCCTCCAGCGTTCCCAAGACGTCATCGAGTTTGGCTCCCGGAATAAACACCACGCCCGTCCAGTGATGAATCAGGCCGCTGGGGCACGCGACGGGCTTTCCGCCGTCGAGCATTTCGAGCTTCTTCATTCTTACTTCGCCGCGCTTGAGCGCCTCATAGGCTTCCGTGCGCTGCTCCGCCGGCAAGCCATCAATCCACAGTAGATTGGTCCCGCGATGCAACTCCTGCTGACTGCGTGCTTGCGTCAATTTCATGTAGCGGTCGAAAGCTTGCAGAGTGTTCGGCTTCAGCTTCGCAGGCTCCGGCACAGGTTGCCCGGCTTGGGCGAAGCCCGCCGCGCCCGGAAGCAATATTGCCGCCGCCAGCAAGCCGGCTCGAAGGGAGCCCCACTTGTCACCTGAGTCCGTCACGTGTCGCGCCATCCTGTCATTTTAAGCTGGTGGCATGGCCCGCAAAGCCTTGATTTTGCGTAAGTTGGGGCCTGCAGCATCGCCTCCTCTTGGAGTGGATGCAAACCGACAGCCGGACGGGTCACTCACAGAGGAAATAACTGAATGATGGCCCTAAGAGACTTTTAGATTCATTTTGACAATCGACAGCTATATCTTTGATTCAAACACAATGTCCATTCCTTCCATAATTCACGAAGAACACGCCCCTGACAAGCCACGGGCTGACCTGCCCAACGCCGGGGCATGGGATAGGTTCACGGGGCTTCAGGACGGCATAAATAGTGACATTCGATGGCTCGCATCGATTCCCTTGGGCGGGGGAACGGCTATATACGTTCTGCTCTACGCGCTCACTCCGAAAAAATACAGAGACTATGACATCTTGGTAGCGCTCGGAGTGGTCGTTGCTGGATTCGTCTACCTTTTTATAGCCTCTTTTGCGCGGCTCTCTTGGAGTTGCCCTCGCCGTCATCATCGGTGGCCAGGCTGGAGTAAAAAAGAGTCATGCTGTGAGTTCTGTGGCCTGCGTTTGTTTCAAGATGCTCCGTAGCCATCTCTGCTTGATATGCGCCCGCCAAAGCTCAAACGTCTATATGAAGTAATGGAAGTCAAAGGGGTAAAGGTCTTCGCTCACTGGTCCGTGCTTCTGGTCGGAACAGTCATCTTGCTAGGAGCCGCCTCCGAACCCGCAGTAGCTTTTGCAGGCCTCGGTTCCTATTACGGAGTGATTCTGCTCCATGAATGCGGCCACCTGCTCACCGCGCAGCGTAAACATTGCACTGTGTGGTCCATCGAGCTGTACCCCGTTTGGGGGATTACCCGTTTTAGCGAGCCGCACTCCCATTTCGACCGCTGCGTAATCGCGTGGGGCGGCATAGTAGCGCAACTCGTCATCGCCGCGCCGATAGTGATATTGACCGAGACATTCGGCTACACACGTTTCCAGCCGGTCAACACCATCCTGGCCATTTTTGGGTTCTTCAGCGTATTCGTCGCCATGTTCAACCTCATTCCGGCTGCCCCTCTCGACGGGTCGATTGCCTGGGGCATTTTACCGGCCCTCTTCAAGCGCTCGCGGGCCCGCACAGCAAAACGTGAATCTGGTTGGCGCTCTTGGCGATAGAGTCCTGGCGAAGAGGATCGTATCGGGCGGCGCCTCAAAGCAGTTAGTATTCAGGGTCACGTGGCTGGCCGGAGGTGTCTGGAGCTAAGTACAAGGCGCCGGCCATAGGGCTTTGTTCTACTGAGCTTTGTGCGACTGAGAGGGAGAGGGAAGCGAAAAAGTGGCGGGTTGGGAAGCTCGCACACGACCCCTTGCGGAGCCGCTGTCCCCGCGCGGCCCCCAACCCGTTCCTTGGACACTACGCGGGTATGCTGCTCAGCAACATGGGTCCGGGGGGCCAGAGTACAGGGTACTGGGGTAGTAGTACAAGGCGCCTGTTTCTGGCCGGGACAATGCGGGCGCAGCTTCATTAACGCCTGTTGTATCAACTAGATACGAAGAGTCGTTGACTAAAAGGATTTAGTAAGGCCCACTGGCAGTACTACCCACCGGACTGCGGCTCATCCCGCCCCGTTGACACCGCTGAGAAACCCACCGAGATGCGCCGTGACCGCTACCAGGATGGCTCCCAGGGCCTCCAGAGCGAAGCGCCAGGCAGGCGGCAGGGCTCGGCCCCGGTTTCGCCGCGCCCGGTAGTGGATCCACCATACGATCCAAATGAGCATGGTGGACCCGCTGCCCAGCACCAGGTGCTGGAGCAATATGCCCTTGAGCCGTTCCCCCTCGAGCTGCCATTGCCAGGCAAGCAGGCCGGTAATCACTGTAGGCACGGTCATCAGCGCCGCGGCCAGGAAGTTGTAAGATGCAGCCGCCGCCAGGAGGGCCTCTTTTCGCCACTGCCCCAGAACATCAAAAGCCACGCCCGCGATAAACAACGCAATCGGAAAATGGATGAGAACGACGTGCTGCGCATGCTTGGCCAGCAGCACGGATTTCGGATCGAAAGGATTTACCACGCTGGTTGTCCTTGTTGAACGGTGACCTTACCAATCATTGAACGATGGCTTTGCCGGTCATTGTACGGATGACCTTACCGGTCATTGCACGGATGACCTTGCCGGTCATTGCACGATGACCTTACCGGTCATTTTCGGGTGAATGGAGCAGAAATAGGCATAAGTTCCCGGCTTGGTGAAGGTGAAAGAAAACTTTTCGTCCGTGTCGAGCACTTTGGACTTGAACGCCTTTGGCTCGTCCGTGCTGACCACCGTGTGAGGGATGTCATCCCGGTTCGTCCAGGTGACGGTGGTGCCTGCGGAAACGGTCAAGTCCGTCGGGCCAAAGCTAAAATTGTCGATCTTTACCTCCATGGTTTGGGGTACCGCAGCGGCCAAGCTCGTTGACCACACGCATAGCGCCGCGATTCCCAGAACTGCAACTGCAATCAAAGCTGTTACAGACGCACTTCTCTTCATCTCTTTTCTTCCTTTCTCTTTCGTTTGGAAATATGCGTACCGGACGGCTGGAGTTCGTTCATTCCAGCGTCGAATCCACCACGCCCAGGGCTTGCTTCCCCCGCACGTAATTCACGTCGGTGATTCCCAGCACACTTTTCAGTTGTTCCGCGGGCACTTTCATCGGGCCTGGTGAATCCGCTTTTCCGGGCTGTGGCTGCGGAAACGCAGTGGAAGCAGCGGTGTGAAAGGTCACATTTCCCTCAATTTTCTGCATGGTTTGGTGAATGTGGCCGTTCAAGACCGTCACTGAGCCGAACTTCTTCAGGTAAGAGAGAGCCTGCGCACTGTCCTCCGTGCCCCAGCCCCATTCCGGATAGACGGACCACAAAGGAATATGAGCGAAGACCACGATGGGGGTGCTGTGCTTCAGGTGTTTCACGTCATCTTCAAGCCACTCGAGTTGATCGTGGCCCAGGGTTCCAAGCCCGCCGGCCTTCAGGTTCAGTACGTTGACCAGCCCAACGAAGTGCACGCCCTTCTTGTCAAAGCTGTACCAACCGGCGCCCTTGCTGCCTTTTCCGTAGCGCTCCAGGAACTGCTTTCCATCGTCATTCAGAACATCATGCTCGCCGGGAACGTAGAAAACATCCTGCGGCTTGGCGCTCTTGAGAATTTGGTCAACGGTATCGAACTCTTCCGGCTTGGAAAGATGGCTGATATCTCCAGTATGGAGCAGAAATTCCGGCGGCACCGCCAGGCCGTTGATCTTGTCCACGGCGGCCTTGAGGGTCGCGGCCACGTCGGGATTTGCTGCTTTGTTAAAGCCCATGTGGCTATCGCTGATTTGAGCGAAGCTCAGTTCGCCGGCCATCTCTTTGGGGTCCATTTCCGGGAGGCGGCTTAGAGCGTAAGACTTGAGCACGCCCCCGCGAATGACGCAGAAGGCACCGGTACCCGCCCAGGCCATACACTTCAGGAATCCACGCCGGTCGACGCCGTCGTGGTTGTGGTCATGCAACAGCTCATCTTGGGTTGGTTTAGTGGTTCTTCCAGACATCAGTTAGCTTCTCCTTAGCCTTCGGCCACACCAGGTTCCTGCGCTATTCTCCGTCACCGATTTCCGCCAATTTTCTTGGAGGGCGGCGCGGGTGAGAGAGTCCAGGGAGCCCGCGCCGCGTATGGGACGTGTTTCGATTATGCAGACCGCCGGAGGGGGCCTATTATTCCCGGTTGGGGCCGCTTACCAACCTATTTCTGGATTCGTCACTCTAAAGGGACAAAAGGGAATAAAATCATTCCGCAGGCGGTAGACAGTATGAGTGGGGTTATCCAGGGGAGAAGTTCCGACGTGTTGGATGTGTACGAGCGGGCGCGCTTCGAGCAGCTCGTTATGCCGCACCTCGATGCCGCCTTCAACCTCGCGCGCTGGCTGCTGAGAAGCCGCGAGGACTCGGAGGACGTTGCGCAAGAAGCCATGCTCCGCGCTTTCCGTTTTTTCCGCGGATTCCATGGAGGAGACGCGCGCGCCTGGCTTTTACAAATAGTACGCAATACCTGCTATACGTGGTTGGAGAAGAATCGCCCTGTGGAAATGATGACCGAATTCGACGAAGAGTTGCATCCCCAACCGAGCGTCACCCCGGAGTCCCTGGCCATTGCCGGAGACAACCGCGCACGCTTGAGCCGTGCTTTGGAAAGCCTACCTCCGCGTTTCCGGGAAGTGCTGGTTCTGCGGGAGCTGGAAGGCTGCTCCTATAAAGAGATAGCAGCCATCACCGCGATTCCCATCGGCACAGTGATGTCCGCACTGGCACGCGCGCGCCAGCGGCTCCAACGCGCCCTGGTACAAGACCCGCTGCAGGAGGCCTCCCGTGAGCTGTGAGTATGCGTGTAGCACCCTGCACGGCTATATTGACGGCGAGCTAGACCCCTTGCGTTCCGCGGAATTCGAGCACCACCTTGAGAATTGCCGCGAATGCGCCAAGGCCCTGGAAGCGGAAGAATCGCTTCGTTCTGCGCTGCAGCACAGCGGCCTATACGAACAGGCGCCTGTTTCTCTGCGCAAGAAGATTCGCGCCGAATTGGAAGCCGTTACCGCTCCTCCTATGAGGTTGCGCCTTGCCGCCTGGCGCTGGGTGACAGTGGCCGCGTCGATTCTTGTCGTCGCCACCCTCTCCTGGTACGTGTGGCCGCGTTCGGTGACGACGGATGCTTCAGCAGCGCCCTTCTCGGCAGCGGAGATGATCGACGCGCATATCCGCTCGTTGCAACCTGGCCACCTGACGGACGTTGCTTCCACCGACCAGCACACCGTTAAGCCCTGGTTCAATGGCAAGCTCGATTTCGCGCCGCCTGTAAGAGACTTCTCCGATGAGGGCTTCCCCTTGATCGGAGGGCGGCTAGACGCTTTGGCTGGCCGCAACGTTGCTGTGCTGGTGTATGGGCGCCGTAAGCACATCATCAATGTGTTCGTGCTGCCCACCAAAGAGCCGGACACGCCAATTCATCCGCCAGGCTTGCGGCAGGGCTACCAGTGGCTGCATTGGCGGCGCCAAGGGATGGAATACTGCGCTGTCTCGGACGTCTCGGTAGCCGATCTGCACGAACTCGCGCAGCTCATCTATCAGTAGGGATTTCCTCAGGGCGAAGAAGCTCTTCCTGTTGCCGGCTATTGCTGTTGTTTCTTCTTCTTGGTGTAGGCTTTGGGAATCTCTTTCGCGTAAATGAGTTGCAGGTTCAATGTTTTGGTCCGGCCGGAACGCACAGCGATATTCTTTTGCCACTCCGAAAAAACGCCTTTCCCGTAAGCGCGCAAATCATAGTTGTCGCTCTTGAGCTTGGTGATGGTGAAGCGGCCGTGAGCATCGGCATGCACGGCGTGCGGCGCGCTACCTCCGGAGGATTGGTAGGTCACGCTGGCATGGGGTACCGGTTTGTCATCGGGACCGAGCACCACGCCCGTCAGTACTCCCGTTCCCTTGTGCTGCGGGGCGCCTGCCGCGCTGCCGGGCGCCAAGAGCGCCATAGAGAAAGCTGTCGCCACACAGTAAATCGCCGCGAGCCACACAATGCGTCGCATCTGCATCCTTCAGCCTCTCGGCGTTCCCTAAGGAGGACGCCGCCGGAACGACCCCACGGGCAGCCTCAAGCCGTCCGCTATTTGTTCTTTCCTCCTTAGTGTAAGCGACGCGCCGGCTGCCAGCTTCCGGTGACAGGGGAAGTGTGCTTCCCGACAAACTGCTGCTTTAGCAGGAGGATGTGGGTGGCGCGCAAGAGCCTGTGCTGTGCGATTGAGTAAGGCTTTGGGCCTACAATGTAGCTTCGATCTGCAGCGCGTCGATCATTTTCTCCAACAGCTCGTTGGCCTGGTCGCGCTGCGCTTCGGTATCGCGGATTTTCTTGCGCAGCGAATCGAGCTGCGTTTCCTGGTCGTCGAGCTGCTTGGTGTAGCGTTGCAGCAGAGCTTTTTCTTCTGCGCTGCCGCGCAACGCTTTCATGTTTTCGCGCAGCCGCCCCTGATCCTCCACAATGCGGTCAATATCCTTCTGCCGGTTGTCCATTTCCTCTTCGAACTTGGCGACCACCGCTTTTTGCGCGGAAATCTTTTCCAGGGCATGCGCCATTTCCGGGGTAATGGTGCCCTGTTTCACGAACAGGGCAATTTGCTCATCGCCGATGTTGGAAAGCTCGTAGGCCGTTGAAAGCGTGCGCACTTCTTCTATCGGCAGGGAAGCCGTGGCCTTCGATGGCACTTCCATCCGGAAGCGATACTCCCCCGGCGCTCTCTCTTCGGGCTCCGCTGAGCCTTTTGCGAATTTCCAGTCCGATCTGACGGCGTGCTCGACGACCAGCACGCGTTTCGCGTCGTCCTGATTTCGCGCGACGTACAAGGTTCGCTCTTGCAGTTCGCTGATTTGCGTCAGCACGCCTTTGGAGATTTTCACGCGAGTGATGTGCTGTGGCTGGCTGTTCTTTGAGGCTTCAACCACAAGTCCCAGGTCCGTGGCATAGGAAACTAACCGGCGCTCCCCCGGTTTGATGGGATCGGTGAGGCCTTCACCCGCGAATACTTCGTTTTCCAGCACGCTAAAGCTGCCCCCGTCGAAGGTCAGCGGGCTGGTGTTCTTGAGCCAAAGACCGCGAAGCGGCCGGCCGGATCCAGAAGTCCCGCTCCAGAGGGAGACTTTCTCGGCTTCGATTTCGGTTTGCGCGATGGGCACGAGCGCAGACTGGTTCTTCTTGAGTGTTACCCGGTCTTTCAATTTATATTCGAAGAGGTCACCGAGTTCCTGCCCGCTTGCAGCGGCGGAACTCATTTCCCGCGCTTCTTCAACTTCCGCCACTGAGAGCCCGGCTGATGGTGCAAACACGCCGCCTGCGCTGCCTGAGCCAATACCGGTTGCAACATGGGGCCGATTTGCCACACCCGTGCTCAGTTTACCGGGTGTCCCGGCCAGAAACGAATTCGTTGTATTTAGCGTCGAGGCGTCAGCACTTACCTCCACGGTTGTGGTGGCCGCGCCCACCTCCAACCTCGCATTCATCTGATTTTCACCGGGCGAGACGCTCAGTCCCGCGATGACGCTCTTCTTGAAGTCCGCGTGCTCCACATCCAGGCGGTAAGTTCCTGCCGCGACGCCAGAGAAGGAATATTGGCCATTGCTATCTGCAACGGTCTGCGCAATAACGTTGCTACCCTCGTCCACCAGCCGAACGACAGCTCCTGGCACCGCCGCTCCTGATGGGTCGGTCACCATACCGCTAAGCCGTCCGTTTCCCCGCATAAGCGTGGCCGCATGGGTCTGGGGCGAGAGTTGGACACTTTCCGGCAATGGCACGACCGGCCGCCGCCCGTAAAACGGCTCCGAAAGCTGCTGAATGAATGAGTGCGGCGCGCCCGCCACCAGGGAAAGCTCGACGCCATCCCAATCTTCGCCCACGGTGTTGTCCACGATGGCCCAGCCTTGCAACAGCGGCTTCTTGTCTGCTTTTGAGGGCAGCACGATCCGGTAAGTCGTTTTCCAAATGGGGACTTCGCTGATGTAGCTCACGTACAGGTTCCGTTCGCCGGAGCCGGTTGTGGAAATGGTCATGCGCCGGACATCCTGATCGCGCGAGGAAGCAATGAGGCCGAGATAGCGGCCCACTTCCACTTGCAAGTCTTTCTCCGCGATCCGCACACTCGTAGAGGGATTCAAATCGACGCTGTGCACTTCGCCGTTGTCGGTAATCAGCGAGATTTCGTCGGTCTCCACGGTCCAGTTGGTTCCCGTGCGAGTTTTCCGCTCCACGCTGAGCAGTTTCCCAGTCAGAGCAGGACCGGTTCCGCTACGCACTTCCAGACGCGCGCCACGCAAAGCGCCGAGAAATTCCGCCGCGGTCGGCCTTTCCCCCAAGGCCAGCCGCAAAGTCGCCAACCGGCGCGCCAGCGGCGCTTCCGAGTTGTAATCCACTCCGGTGATGCGCCCACCCGATAGATCGAGAACGGTCAGCGACTTCAACACGTCGTTCAGTTGCGCGCTGGTGAAGTCCACATGTACATCCTGGCTGCCGCGCACGCGCCCGAGATGCTCGAAATAGGCGACGCCGTTTTTATACAGAACGACGCGCCGCACGGGGAGCTTTGCTGCCCCTGGATTTGAATCGCCAGGGGCCTCAGCTGCTACAGGGTTTCGCGGCTTGGCATTTGGATTTTCCTGCGCTGAGATTGCGCTGCAACACGCGAAAAGACACAGGACCGTCAGGACCCTCTTCATAGGCCACCCCCGCCCAACAATTTACTCCCTTGTCCATCGAGATGCAGCTTTCGCAAACTGCGTTGTCTTCTTCCGCAGTTTTTCTGAACAAGCTGACTCAAGGCCTGGCGTTCACAAAAGTTTTCTTCTGTGGGGGCGTCAACACCTATGAAATACTGAAGCACGATTCCAAACCCAGGAGTTCCGATGCCACGCTACATCACGCAACACACGTTGGCCTGCCTCACGCGGCAAGGCGCGGAGGCGCTCGCGCGGCGCATGCAAGCCGGCGGCACGGCGCGCGCCGAACGCGTGCTGGTCAATATGCTCGAAGGAAAAATGTTCGTGGAGTTTCGCGCCGAATCCCGGGAGGCACTAGAAGGCTGGCTGAAGACCGAAGGCATGCACTTCGATTTTCTCGTGCGCATCGAATGGGAAATGCAGGGCGACGCCTTGCAAGCGGCGGAATAAGTCGAAGCATAGACGCTTGGCAATGACCGGAATCGCACGCCGCGTCCCAAAAGCGGTCACTCTTCTTTCCTGTCTCACATCGGTCCACAGCAGTTAAGTGCTTTGTTTTCTGTTGCTTTTCGCCCATTGACACTTGGCGATTGTCCTGCCATTCCGATCGGTGTCATGTCCACCACAACCCTAAGCTTTGAAACCGCAACGCGGTCGGCGTTGCTCTTCCAAGCGCAAAGAGGCCATCGCGAATCGCTGGCCAAGCTGCTCCTGCCTTATGCCGCCGGCTTGTACCTGGGAGCGCTGCGACTGACGCGGAATCACTCGGACGCAGAAGACGCCCGCCAGGACGCGTTCCTGAAAGTGATCAGCCGGCTAGGGCAATTTGCCGGCGCGCGGGCCGTGGATGAAAAACGGGACGATCTCCGCGCCTGGGTTTCCCGCATTGGCGCGAACACCTCCATTGATCTCATCCGCAAGCGCCGTCACGGAAAGCTCTTCTCCCTGGAAGAGCCTGCCGGCGCGGGCGAAGAAACGCTCGGAAGCACCGTCACGACTCGAAACCACAATCCCGAAGAGCGCTTCGCGCGGCGGGAGATGCGCGGGCTGATGGCGCGCTCCATCCGGCAGCTAGCCCCGGATTTGCGGCGCGTCTGCCTGATGCGCGACGTTTTGGAATATTCCACGCAAGAAGTGGCAGACCGGCTGGGGGTAACCCCTCTGACGGTGCGGCTGCGGCTGTTTCGCGCGCGGCGCCAGCTCCGAGAAAAGCTGAACTTCAGCCCGGCAGTTCTTCAGCCAGTTCCGCCAAAATCAAATGTGCCCCTGCCAACGAAACCAAACTGAAGCAACACCGAAATAGATACTTGTCCCAAATCATACGAACAGGCGTAGAATCTCTCGGGTTCCAGGCGCCCGGAGGAAAATGGACCAAGATCGGCGGCGCTATCCGCGTTACCCCTTTAAGGCCTCCATTGAGATGCGCACAGGCGACTCGGAGGACAAGAGAACCGCCCTCATCAGCGAACTGAGCGTAAACGGTTGCTACGTGCAAATGGAGAGTCCGTATCCCGAGGGCTCTACCCTTCACGTAAAGGTTTATACCGAAACGGAGTTTTTCGAAGGCCAAGCCACCGTGATTTATGCCCGGACAGATCAGGGCATGGGCTTGTTGTTCAAGGAAACCAGGCCGTATTTTCTGAGCGTGCTGCGAAAATGGCTGTTAGGAGCCATGATGGCGAAAAAGGGAGTTCGCAGCTAGGCTCCCCTGGCAGACTTGGAAAGGCTTGGCCTTAGCGAAGCGGCTTGCTTTCGGGGCGTCCTTTGGTGGCGGTACGCGCTTCGGCGTTCTTGGGTGACCAGTCCTCCGGAGGAAAGGCCACGCGCCAGAATGTGGGGCGCGGCACCGTGAACTCCACGCCGATCTCCGCCTTGCTGCTGCGAACCGGCCCTAGGAACGCCACGCGACATTCCTGCTCTTCTTCGGTCTTGTTGTGCTTCATGTGCACGGGCGCGCCGCTGATAACGCGCGCCTTCAACAGCACCAGAGCGCCATGTGCGTTGATGGCCAGCGTCTCTGTAAATTCCTCGAAATCCCTGCCTTGTGCATCCTTGCCGCGAAGGCGCACACCCACCTGCATGAGCACGCGCTGGCTGCGCCGCCGCGACACGGGGTTTAGCGGTGTTATTGTTCCTTGAGACATGCGAACCTCGCCTTAAGTCCAATATACCTGCTGGGATGGGACTTGCGAGGGGCATCCCGGTGGGTGGTTCTCAATTCGATACGACGCGCGGCGCTATTTCACTTCGGTGCGCTGCTCGATGGGAATGTAATGACGCGTGCCATGGCCCAGATAAATCTGGCGCGGGCGCGCAATTTTTTGTTCCGGATCAAGAAGCATTTCTTCCCATTGCGCGATCCATCCGGAAGTGCGCGGGATGGCAAACAACACCGGAAACATGGTCATGGGGAAACCTATCGATTGATAGATCAGTCCGGTATAGAAGTCCACGTTGGGATACAGCTTGCGCTTGACGAAGTAATCGTCTTCCAGGGCAATGCGCTCGCACTCCAGGGCGATCTCGAGCAGCGGGTTCTTGCCCATCAAGTCGAACACCTGGTAGGCGATGTGCTTGATAATGCGTGCACGCGGGTCGTAATTCTTGTACACGCGGTGGCCGAAGCCCATTAGCTTGGTTTCGCCGGCCTTCACACGCTTGATGAATGCCGGCACGTTCTGAACCGAGCCGATTTCCACCAGCATGCGGAGA
>Ga0307479_10000725_pt1 | contig 29848 bp, 25 predicted proteins | sample atmos_gasesECM4C_FD_203743 | JGI IMG/M metagenome (GOLD analysis project Ga0307479, IMG submission 203743) | Hardwood forest soil microbial communities from Morgan-Monroe State Forest, Indiana, United States - atmos_gasesECM4C_515 | ecosystem: Environmental > Terrestrial > Soil > Temperate...
TGCTCGTGGACGCCTTCTCTGCCCATCACGATCGACTCGAGCTGGGTGCAAGGGGACTACTTGCTCAAGCTGGAGGGCAGCGGCGGACAGCAGAGCTACGTGCCCTTGACGGTGTGGGATCCCTCCAGCCAGGCCACCTACCTCGTGCAGAACTCGGTGCTCACGTGGCAGGCGTGGAACACCTACGGCGGATACGACTTCTACGGCGGTGGGAAGCCGTCGGCCACCTTCGCCAACCGTGCCCGCGTGGTGTCGTTCGACCGTCCCTACGCCACCGGTGACGGGGCCGCCGACTTTCTCGGCGAGGAGTACCCGCTGGTGCGCTTCGTCGAGCAGCACGGCCTCGACGTCACCTACGGAACCGACATCACGACGGCGGAAGATCCGGCCGGACTGCTCCAGCACCGCGCATTCTTCAGCCTGGGCCACGACGAGCAGTGGTCGCTGGAGATGCGCAACGCGGCGACCGCCGCCCTGGCGCACGGCGTGAACCTGGCCTTCTTCGGTGCCAGCCCGGTGTTGCGCAAGGTCCGGCTCCAGCCGTCCCCACTCGGCCCGGACCGGGAAGAGGTGAACTATCGCGACCCGAGCCAGGACCCTCTGGTGAACACCAATCCCTCCGAGGTGAGCCAGAACACGTGGGACCAGGCCCCGGCCAGCTGGCCGCCCAGCTCTCTCGTGGGCTCGACGTACTTCGGTTACGGGATCACCGCACCGCTGGTGGTGACCGAGCAGTCGTCGTGGCTGTACAACGGCACCGGGCTGGCGGCCGGCGCCCAGGTGCCCGGAGTCATCGCCTCCGACGTGAACGGCTACAGCCCGGGCAACGGCGAGCCGGCCGGGGTGGAGATCCTGGCCCACTCACCGGCGAAGCCGGCGGTCGGCAGGGCCGGGTTTGCCGACACCGTGTACTACACGGCTTCCAGCGGCGGAGGGGTGTTCTCGAGCGGCACGAACGGGTGGGTCCCGGCCATGGCGCCGTGCCCCGCTTCCACCCCTCCTGAGTCGTGCGCGGCCTCGGCCGTCCAGCAGATGACGGGCAACCTGTTCGCCCTGTTCGGCACGGGACCAGCCGGCGCCACCCAACCTTCCAAGGCGAACTGGCAGCAGTACTACGCATGACCGTCGTGGCCCTGGCTGGCGGGGTGGGGGCCGCCCGCCTGCTCCGAGGACTCGTACAGGTGGTACCGCCCACCGACGTCACCGCGGTGGTGAACACCGGCGACGACACCGAGCTGCACGGGCTGCACATCAGTCCCGATCTCGACACCGTGTGCTACACGCTGGCGGGCCGCAACGACGAGTCACGCGGTTGGGGGCTACGCAACGAGACGTGGACGGCGATGGAGGGCCTCGAAGAGCTAGGAGGTGAGGCCTGGTTCCGTCTCGGGGATCGCGACCTGGCCACCCATCTGTATCGGACGCAGCGCATGTCGGAGGGGGCGTCCCTGTCGACGGTGACCGGCGAGCTCGCCGAACGGATGGGGGTTGCGGTCAGGGTCCTGCCGATGACCGACGAACCGGTCCGCACGTGGCTGCGTCTGGCTTCGGACGAACGTGAGATCGCCTTCCAGGACTACTTCGTACGTCTCCGCCACTCCGTGGCGGTGACGGGGGTTCGAATCGACGGCGCCGAGAAGGCGGCGCCGGCTCCGGGCGTCCTCGAGGCCATCGACGACGCTGATGTCGTGATCATCTGCCCGTCCAATCCGGTGGTCTCGATCGGCCCGATCTTGGCCATGCCCGCCGTCACCGCCGCCTTGCGCCGGCGGCATGACCAGGTGGTCGCCGTCTCGCCGCTGGTGGGGGGTGCGGCGTTGAAGGGACCGGCCGACCGGCTACTCGTCGAGCTCGGCGAGGAGGCGTCCTCGGCGGGCGTGGCGCGCCGCTACGCCGAGGTGTGCGGCACGCTCGTCATCGACGAGAGGGACCGTGCCGATGAAGAGTCGGTGGCCGCCCTCGGCATGCGATGCGTGGTGGCGCCGACCGTGATGCGCGGCCCCGACGAGGCCGCCGCCCTGGCCGAGGTGGTGCTGACAGCGGGACGCGCCGGCTACTCCCGAACGCGATCGTGAACGAGACGAGCCGGTGACCGCCGATCTCGAGATCATCGCCGTGAAGGGCATCGGCGAGGTGACGCGGGGCGCAGACCTGGCCGGGATCATCGCCGCGTCCGTCGAACTGCACCAGCGAGACGTAGTGGTGGTCACCCAGAAGATCGTCTCCAAGGCCGAGGGACGGCTCGTGCCAGTCGACGACGACGGGCCTGCCGCCCGTCTGGGCGTCGTACTCGACCAGTCGGTGCGCGTGCTCCGTCGGCGTGACGAGCTCGTGATCAGCGAGACGCGCCACGGGTTCATCTGCGCCAATGCCGGCGTCGACCTGTCCAACGTGGACGAGGGATGGGCGGCGCTGCTCCCCGAGGACCCCGACCGATCGGCACGGCGCATCCGCGACGGCCTGGAGGCCGTCACGGGGCTCACGCTGGCGGTGATCGTGTCGGACACCTTCGGGCGGCCGTGGCGACGCGGCCTCACCGACGTGGCCATCGGCTGCGCCGGTTTGGCGGCGGTGGTCGACCTGCGGGGGAGCCCCGACGAACGGGGCCGGCCCCTTCTCGCCACCGAAGTGTGCGTGGCCGACGAGGTCGCCTCGGCGGCTGAACTGGTGATGGGCAAGGCCAAGGGCATTCCCGTAGCGGTCGTTCGGGGTCTCGACGCCAGCTGGTTCCGCCAGGGTTCGGTGCAGACCGAGATCGTGCGCCCGATCGGCGAGGACCTGTTCCGGTAATCCACCGGCGCCATCACCGCCGGGCAGCACCCGCCGGCGCCGCCCTCAGCGAGCGGCAACAACCATCAGCGCCGGACGGCAGCTACGTAGTCCAGGACGGTGTCGATCCCCCGGGACAACTCCGTCCACGGTTGCCACCCGAGATGGATGCCGGCTCGCTCCGGGTCGAGCGCGCTGTGCGCCAACTCGCCCGTGCGGGCGGGGGCGTGTACCGGCGCCACGCTGGAACCGGCCCGCTCCCCCATGAGCCGGGCCAGTTCCTTGACGCTCACCTGGCGTCCGGTCCCGATGTTGAGCACCAGCCCGCCCCCCCTGGTGGCAGCGCGCACGAAAGCGTCCACCACATCGTCCACGTACACGAAGTCCCGCGTCTGGTCGCCGTCGCCATAGATGGTGACCGCCTCGCCCCGAAGGAGACGCTCGGCGAAGATGGCAACCACGCCCGCTTCGCCATGGGGGTCCTGGCGCGGTCCGTACACATTGGCGAGAGCCAGGGCGCAGAACTCGAGGGCGTGGATCTCCCGGTAGGCCAGCAGGTAGTCGATGCCGGCTTTCTTCGACACCCCGTACGGTGACAGCGGGCGGTGCGGGTGCTGCTCCGGCACCGGAAGGTCCGACAGGTCGGGGTCGCCGTACAGGGTGCCCCCGCTGGCGGCGAACACCACCCGGGCGCTGTCGCCGGCCCGAGCTCCCTCGAGGACGCGCAGCGTGCCGAGGACGTTCACCTCGGCGTCGAAGACCGGGCGCTCCACCGACACGCGCACGTCCGCCTGAGCGGCCAGGTGGAAGACGACCTCCGGTTGCCGGCGGGCCATGACCTCGACGAGCTCTCCTGAGCGGATGTCGAGCTGATGCACCGTGAGGGCGTGTCCGGCTTGCGCCCGGGCCTCGGCCAGGTTGGCCAGCGACCCGGTGGACAGGTCGTCCACCACGTCGACGCGGTGGCCCTCGGCCAGCAGCCGGTCCACGAGCGTCGAGCCGATGAAGCCGGCTCCTCCCGTGACGAGCACGCGCATCGATCGTCAGGGGACGAAGGCGGGAACGCGCCCCTCGGCCAGATGCGTACCTTCCTCCACGACGGCATCGTCGCCCACCACCGAGCCACGCGTCACCTCGGCGCCCTGGCCCACCAGGGCCCGTTGTCCGACCACCGAGTCGCGGACCACGGCGGCGGCCGCCACCCTGGCACCGGCGAGGAGCACCGAACCCTCGACCCGGGCGCCTTCGGACACCGCTGCTCCGGCGCCGACCACGCTGCCGCCCACCCGGGCGCCGGCTTCGATGATGGCGTCGGTGCCCACGTAGCCGGGCGGATCGAGCGCGCCCATGATGGTCGGCGTCCCGTGCACCCAGATGCCCGGAGAGGCTTCCTCGGCGCCAGGTGCGGGAGGGACGCCGCGGCGGCCGGCGATGAGGTCGGTGTTGGCTCGCAGGTAGGCCTCGGGCGTGCCGGTGTCGACCCAGTAGTCGTCGCTGCGCACGGCGTACAGCCGGCCCTCCGACGCAAGGGCGGGAAAGGTCTCGCGTTCGACCGACACCGGGCGGCCGGAGGGGATCCGCTCGAGCGCCGACGGCTCGATGACGTAGGTCCCGGCGTTGATGCAGCTGCCGGCGCCTTCCTCCGGCGACGGCTTCTCGAGGAACGCCTGCACAAGCCCGTCGCTCCCGGTCTTGACGACGCCGAAGCGAGACGGGTCGCGTACGGAAACAACGGAGATGGTGGCGAGCGCCCCCTTCGTCCGGTGGAATTCGACGAGCGCGGACACGTCGAGATCGGTGAGGACGTCGCCGTTCACGACGACGAAGGTGTCGGTCAGGCCGGCCTCCCCGGCAGCGAAGCGAACGGCGCCGGCCGTGTCCAACGGGTACTCCTCCACGGCATAGGACAGGCGCACGCCGCCCAGCATGCCGTCGGGGAACGCGGCCAAGAAGGCATCGGGCCGGTAGCCGAGGGAAAGGACCGCCTCGTCGATGCCGTGGCCGGCGAGCGAGCCCAGCACCCGCACCAGCATGGGCACCCCGACGATGGGCAGCAGCTGTTTGGGGGTCGTGTAGGTGAGGGGGCGGAGCCTCGTGCCTTCCCCGCCCACGAGGACGACCGCCTTCACGGCGCGGTCGTGGAAGTGGTCGTGGAGGCCGGTGTCGAGGTTGTCGTCGACGCCGGGGTTGTCGTCGTGGGCAAGGCGGGGATCGTGGTCGTGGGCGAGGTCGCCCCGGAGATGTCGGTGAGCATGGTCTGCACCACCGAAGGCGGGGGTTTGGGAACGGCGCTCCCGGCCGGGAGGAAGGCCACGGTGATGAGCTGGCCCGAGGCCAGCTTGAGCGTGGTCGGGTCGGAGGGGACGAAGGGGCTCGACGAGGTGAAGCTTGGCCACACCTTGGTCGTGAGCACGGCCTTTCGGCCGGCGTCAGGGGTCCCCGCCGGGCACGTCTGGCCGCTTTGGTGGGTGGTCTTGCCGGGCAGGCGGACCGAAGTGGGGCTCAGGGCCAGACCGGGATAGGTGCGGACGAAGCGACCCAGAGTGGCGTTGTTGCCGGCGTCGGCGGCCTTGGCCGGGCTGATCTGGATCACCCCGTCACCCCCGGTGTGCAAGCCGGGGGCGGCAGTGGCTTCGTTGGGGTTGGTCGGAAGACTGGGCTCGACGGCGCCGCAGATGTCGAAGGCCAGGCTGGCGTACCAGTGGGTGCCGATGGTCGGTTGGGTGCCCGCGGACGGATGCTGGCGCTCGTAGCGGCTGTAGACGATGAGGGCCACACCGACCACCACGATGAGCACCAACGACGTGTACCAGCGAACCGGACGCTTGCCGCGATAGGTCCGGCCACCGCCCGTGGCGGCGGCGCGTGCCACCCATCTGCCCGTGTCGGTCCGCGCCATGGTCGGCTCGCCACCCTAGTCGGCGGCCCCCACGCCCCTTTGTCGCCCGGACGGCGCCAGGCGCCGGCCGGCCAAGGCCTGACGCATCGCCACCGCCACCAACCGCAACCCCAGTACCAGCGCCACCACCGGTAACGCCGTTCGCCGCCAGCCGGTGGTGGTCCGGCCAGCGAACCGCAAGGCGGAGCGGTGATGGGCGACGAGCATTCGATATGGGCGTCGAGCCGTGGAAAGGCCTTGGGTGTGGGCCACGACGGCCTGGGGGACGTAGAGGACGCTGTAGCCGGCGCGCCGGGCACGCCAACACAGATCGGTGTCCTCGAGGTACATGAAGTACCGCTCGTCGAACCCACCCAGAGCCGACAGCGCAGCGCGCCGGGCCACGAAGCAGGCGCCGGACACCCAGTCCACGCTCGTCGTGACGGATGAGTCGAGATCGGTCATCTTGTAGCGGCGCGTGAAGCGGTTGTCGGGGCGCAGCGGTGACAGCACGGCATGGCCGGCGGCATCGACCCACGACGGGAAGCGCCGTGCCGACGGATAGCGGCTGCCGTCGCTCTCGAGGATGCACGGTCCGGCCAGAGCGGCGTCGGGCCGAGCCGAGAGGGCCTGGGCGAGCACCGGCACGGCACCGGCGTGCACCACGACGTCGGGGTTGCACACGAGGACCAGCTCCTCGTCGAGCAGCGCCAGACCCCGGTTGGCGCCGGCGCCGTAGCCCAGGTTGCGGCCGGTACGCACCACTCGGACCTCGGGATGGCGTTGCTCGAGCAGATCTGCCGATGCATCTGTCGACGCGTTGTCCACGACGACGACGTCGTGCACGCCGTCGCCCAACAGAGAGGCGACGCAGGTGATGAGGGCCTCACCGGCGTCGTGGTTCACGACCACGGCGCCCACCGTGCTCACGATGCGATCACGAGGCGCCGCCATCATCGCTGAGAGCGGCAAGCAACCGACCGAGGCCGTCCTGCCACGGGGGGAGCAGCTCGGCGCCCAGGCATCGCCAGGCGAGATTGTCGAGCACAGAGTTGGCGGGGCGGGGGGCGGGACGAGGAGGGTCGAGCTCAGCGGTGGTGATGGGCTGCACTCGTCCGGTGTCGCCACCGGCGGCTTCGACGACGGCGCGGGCGAACTCGAACCATGTCGTCTCACCCTGGTTGGTGAGGTGGAACACGCCGGGAAGGCGAGCGCGGCTCACCTCGGCCAGGGCCACGGCCAGGTCGGCGGTGAAGGTAGGGCTGCCCCGTTGGTCGTCGACGAAGCGAAGTGGCCCAGGTTGCGCCATCATGCGTAGCACCGTGCGCACCATGTTGGCCCCGTGGTAGCCGCACACCCACGACGTGCGGACGACGGTGGCGTCGGCGCCGAGCTCGAGCTCGCCCCCGAGCTTGCTGCGCCCGTACACCGACAAGGGGTTGGGCCGGTCCCATTCCACGTAGGGAACCTCCGATGTGCCGTCGAAGACGTAGTCCGTGGACACGTACACGACGTGTGCTCCATGACGGCCCGCTGCCTCGGCCACGTGGCGCGTACCCATGGCGTTGACGGCGAAGGCGCGACCAGGGTCCGCTTCACACGCATCCACCGCTGTCCACGCCGCGCAGTGGACCACGACGTCGGGGCGCAGCTGCTCCAAGGCTTCCGCCACTTGCGACCGGTCCGAGACATCCAGGCTCCGGTGATCGGCGGCGACGACGTCACAGGCCGACGCCTTTCCCCGTGAGCCGGCTCCGAGAGACGGCGTCGGATTGGCGCCACCGCCCCGCGGGACGGACCCGCCCAACACGTCGACGAGGTCCCGGCCCAGTTGGCCGGCGGCCCCGGTGACGAGGACCCGCACGACGCCGGTCAGCCGGCGGCCGGTGCCCAGGAGGTCTCGACCACTGGGGCGCGGTCCCGCAACGGCTCCCACCACGAACGGTTCTCCGCGTACCAGCGCACCGTGTCGGCCAACCCCGATTCGAACTCGATGGTGGGCGCCCAGCCCAGCTCCGTGCGGATCTTGGTGGTGTCGAGGAGGTAGCGACGGTCGTGGCCGGGACGGTCGGGGACGATGGTCTTGAGCGAGTCGGGCTTGTCCAAGGTCGTGAGCACGGCGTCGGCGATCTCGGTGATGCTGGCCTCCACGCCGCTGCCGACGTGGTACGTCTCCCCGATCCTTCCGCGCTCGAGCACGGCTTCGATGGCGCTGCAGTGGTCGACGACGTGCAGCCACTCGCGGCGGTTCTGCGTCGAGGCGTACAGCGGCAGCGGGCGGTCGTCGAGGGCGTTGGCCGTGAAGAGGGGGATGACCTTCTCGGGGAACTGATAGGGACCGTAGTTGTTCGAGCAGTTGGTGATAGTGGCGGCCAGCCCGTAGGTCTCCACGTAGGCGCGCACAGCGTGGTCGGCGCCGGCCTTCGAGGCGTTGTAGGGGGTGCGAGGCCGGTACGGATCCTCCTCGGTGAAGGCGTCGTCGGTGTCGAGAGGCAGGTCGCCGTACACCTCACAGGTCGAGATGTGGTGAAACCGATCAGTCCCCGAGCGCCTGGCCGCCTCGAGCATGGCCTGGGTACCGAGCACGTTCGTTCGGAAGAAACGAGCGGGGTCCAGCACGGCCAAGCTGTTGTGCGACTCGGCGGCGAAGTGCACCACGGTGTCGATCTCGTGTTTCTCGATGGCGGCGACGGCGGCATCGGTGTCGCACACGTCGGCTTCGACCAGCGGCACGACGTCGGCCACGTCGTCGAGGTTGGCGCGGTTCCCGGCGTAGGTGAGCACGTCGTAGGCCACGACGTGGTCGTGGGGATGTCGCTCGACCCAGTAGTGCACGAAGTTCGAGCCGATGAATCCGGCACCGCCGGTCACGAGGAGGTTCACGGCGGGCCATGGTAGACGCCGTCCGACGCGTGCCCGGTCCGCCCCGTCACTCTCCTCTGTGCAGGTGCACGACATCGCCTGCACTCACGGTGGTGAAACAGGCGCCGACGTCGACGACCAGCTGTCCTTCAAGGTTGATGTCCACTGCTTCGCCGCACACCTCGGTGTCCGACAGGACCACACGCACCGGCTGGCCGACCGTGGCGCAACGGTTTCGGTACTCGCTGGCGAGCCGCGCCCGGCTGGCACTGTCGTCCAGATCCGTGACCCGCTCGTCGAGTCCGCGCAAGAGGGGCTCGAGCAGTGACGCCGGGTCGGGCTCCGTGCCCGCCTCTCGCCACAACGACGTCGCCGAGCGACGCAGGTCGTCGGGCACCGGCTCCGGCGCGTCGACGTCGTCGGGAGGCGGCCAACGCACGTTGATGCCGATGCCGACGACCACGAGCCTCGCTCCGTCGCCGGCGGGGGGCGGCGTCGACTCGGCCAGCACGCCGGCCAGCTTGCGCTCGCCTGCCAGGAGGTCGTTGGGCCACTTGATCGATGGTTCGACGCCGGTGGTAAGGCGACAGGCGTCAGCGGCGGCGAGCGCCATCGCCGCGCTGCACAGGTGCAGCTGCTCGACCCCGAGATGGGGGTCGAGCAGGACCGACAAGAGGAGATTGGCACCAGCTGGCGCGTCCCATCTCCGCCCCAGCCGCCCCCGTCCGGCGCTCTGATGGTCGGCGACGGCCACCACGTCGGCGACACCCCCGTGTCGAGCGACGTCGAGCAGATAGCGATTGGTGGAGTCGATCTCTGCGAACCGACGCACCTCGGAGAATCGTGTGCCGAGAGGACCACGCTCCACTCGGTCGGGGACGGGTGCCGGGCCACCGTTCGCCACCCCGGACATGGCACCCACCCTAGGTGGCGTGCCAGTCTGGTGGGCCGTGTTCGAAAAGGTCTTGATCGCCAACAGAGGCGAGATCGCGGTCCGGGTCATCCGCACCTGCCGCGAGCTCGGCATCGCAACGGTCGCCGTCTACTCGGAGCTGGACCGAGAGGCGCTGCACGTCCGCTGGGCCGACGAGGCCTATGCCTTGGGCGGGCAGAGCGCGGCGGAGTCGTACCTCAACACCGCCGCCATCCTCGACGCTGTGGAACGCAGCGGCGCCGACGCCCTCCATCCGGGATACGGGTTCTTCTCGGAGAACGCCGACTTCGCCCGGGCCGTTTCCGGACGTGGGGTGACCTTCGTGGGCCCCCCGCCCGAGGCCATCGAGATCATGGGCGACAAAATCAGCTCGAGACGGGCAGCCGAGGCAGCGGGGGTGGCGGGGGTGCCCGGGCACACCGAGCCCGTGACCGACCCCGCCGAAGTGGCCGAGTTCGGCGCCCGCCACGGCTGGCCCGTCGCCATCAAGGCCGCCTTCGGCGGCGGGGGGCGCGGCATGAAGGTGGTGGCGGGCCCCGAAGAAACGGCCGCCGCCATGGAGTCGGCGCAGCGCGAGGCCCAGGCCTACTTCGGGCGACCGGATATCTACCTCGAGAAGTATCTCGACTGGCCCCGCCACGTCGAGATGCAGGTCCTGGCCGACACGCACGGCAACGCCCTGTGGCTCGGAGAGCGCGACTGCTCCAGTCAGCGGCGGCATCAGAAGCTCATCGAGGAGAGCCCGGCCCCGGCGTTTCCCGAGGACATCCGCCAAGCCATGGGCGAAGCGGCCGTCACCGTGGCCAAGGCCTGCGGCTATGTCAACGCCGGCACCGTCGAGTTCCTGTTCCAGGACGGGGACTTCTTCTTCTTGGAGATGAACACGCGCCTGCAGGTCGAACACCCGGTCACCGAGATGGTGAGCGGCTTGGACCTCGTGGAGCTGCAGCTGCGGGTGGCGGCCGGTGAGCCGCTGGCCTTCTCGCAGGGCGAGGTCCGGCGGGACGGACATGCCATCGAGGTGCGCATCAACGCCGAGGACCCGTCCGGCGGCAGGTTCACGCCTTCTCCGGGCCGCATCGAGGAATTGAAGCCGCCTGGAGGCCCGGGAGTACGGCTCGACGCCGGCTACGAGTCGGGTGACACGGTGAGCCAGTACTACGACAACCTGATGGCCAAGCTCGTCGTGTGGGGCGCTGACCGCGAGGCGGCCCGCCGGCGCATGCTGCGGGCTCTCGACGAGATGGTCGTCACCGGCGTCGCCACCACCATCCCCGCCGACCGGATCATCCTCGAGCACCCCGATTTCGTGGCCGCCCGCCACTCGACACGCTGGGTCGAGGATGTGGTCGACCTGTCGTCGCTCACGGCGACGGCAGCAGCGTCGCCGTCGCCCGAGGGCGACGACGTCCCCAGGGTGCTGCGCGAGGTGACGGCCGAGGTCGACGGCCGCCGCTACACGGTCAAGCTGTGGGTTCCCGAGGTCTCTTCGGGAGCGGTGAACGGTGGTCGGAAGGGGATGCGTCCGCCTCGGCCGCGGACGACCGACAGCGGGACGGGCTCGGGCACCGTGATCGTGCCCATGCAGGGCACGGTGGTCAAGGTGTTGGTGGCGCTCGGTGACGCCGTCGAGGTGGGCCAGACCATCTGCGTGCTCGAGGCCATGAAGATGGAGAACGCCATCGTGGCCGAGAAGGCCGGCACGGTCACCGAGGTCAAGGTGGCGGCGGGCGACTCCGTCGGGGCGGGCGACGTGGTGGCCGTCATCGAGTGACCCCTCCCGCACGGCAGGTCGCGCCGGTCGGCGGCGCCGCGCAAGCCAAGGAGCGGGCCCGAGCCGTCATCGAGAGCCACCGTGCCGGCCTGCGCCTACTCAGCGACGAGATCCACGATCGGCCCGAGCTGTGCTTCGAGGAGCACTTCGCCGCCGCTCACGTCGGTCAGGCGCTCGTCGACGGCGGCTTCGCCCTGGAAGCGGGGGTGTACGGGCTGGCCACCGCCTTTCGAGCCACCGCCGGGTCCGGCCCGCTGTCGGTGGCGGTGTGCGCCGAGTACGACGCCCTGCCCGGCGTCGGCCACGCCTGCGGGCACAACCTCATCGCCGCCGCCGCCGTGGGGGCGGGCATCGGTCTGGCCGAGGTCGCCGACGAGATCGGCCTCACCGTCACGGTGCTCGGCACCCCGGCCGAAGAGGGTGGGGGCGGCAAGGTGCTCATGCTCGAGCGGGGCGCCTTTGCCGGCGTCCACGCCGCCATGATGGTCCACCCGTGGCACGAGGACCGCCTCGGTCTGCAGTGCCTCGCCGTCGACCACATCGAGGTCCGCTTCAGCGGCCGTGAGGCGCACGCCTCCGCCGCGCCCGCCAAGGGGGTGAACGCCGCCGACGCCATGGTGGTGGCGCAGGTTGCCATCGGCCTGCTCCGCCAGCAGCTCCCCCCCGGCCACCAGGTGCACGGCATCGTCACCAAGGGCGGTGACGCCGCCAACATCATCCCGAGAGAGACGCTGGCCCGCTTCATGGTGCGGGCCCGCACCGTGGAAGAGCTGGACGAGCTGCGTCCCAGGGTGGTGCGGTGCTTCGAGGCGGGCGCCTTGGCCACCGGATGCACGCTCGAGATCACCGATCTCTCGCCCCGGTACTCGGACTACGTGGCCGACGAGCCGCTGCTGCGGGCGTGGCGAGCCAACGCCGAGTCGGTGGGGCGCTCGTACGGGGCGGACGACCGAGGAGCCCCTCCCGCCACGGCGTCCACGGATATGGCCAACGTGTCGAAGGCGGTGCCCACCATCCATCCGCTGGTGGGCCTCGAGTCGAAGGGAGCGGTGATACATGAGCCCGCCTTCGCCGAGGCCGCCGTGGGCCCCGATGCCGAGCGGGCTGTCCTGGACGGCGCCGTGCTCATGGCCTGGACGGCCATCGATGCCGCCACGGATCCGGTACTGCGGGCCCACCTGCTGGAGGACACGCCCGTCACCTGATGACGGACGTCGGGGTCAGCGCCCGGGCTGGTACACCCCGAACTCCCGGCGCAACACGTCCGAGACCTCGCCCAAGGTGGCCATGACCTTGAGCGCGCCGTGCATGGGCACGAGCAGGTTCTGGCTGCCGCGCGCCGCTTCGGCCACATCGTCGAGGGCGGCATCGACCGCTGCCTGGTCGCGCTCGGCGCGCACCTGGCGGGTGCGGGCCACCTGGGCGCGTTGCAGGGCCGGGTCGAGGGGGAACACCTCAGTGGGCTCGAGATCGTCGTCGGTGAACCGGTTCACGCCCACGACCACCTTCTCGCCGTCGTCGACGGCCTTGGCGTAGGCGTAGGCGGCCTGCTCGATCTCCCCTTGCATGAAGCCGGCTTCGATGGCCGCCACCGCCCCACCCAACTCGTCGACGCGCGCCAAGTACTTCCAGGCGCCCGCCTCGACTTCGTCGGTCAGCGTCTCGAGGAAGTAGGAGCCGGCCAAGGGGTCGACGGTGTCGGCCACACCAGACTCGTGCCCCACGATCTGCTGCGTGCGCAGGGCGATCTTGGCGGCCTTGGTGGTGGGAAGACCGAGAGCCTCGTCGTAGCCGTTGGTGTGGAGGCTCTGCGTCCCGCCCAGCACGGCGGACAGCGCCTGCACCGTGACGCGCACGATGTTGTTCTCGGGCTGCTGAGCGGTGAGGGTCGAGCCGCCGGTCTGGGTGTGGAAGCGGAGCAGTTTGGAGCGTTCGTCTCTGGCGCCGAAGCGCTCGGTCATGATCTTGGCCCACATGCGGCGAGCGGCGCGGAACTTGGCCACTTCCTCGAACAGGTTGTTGTGGGCGTTCCAGAAGAAGCTGAGGCGGGGGGCGAAGGTGTCGACCTCGAGGCCGGCCGCCTTGGCCGCCTCCACGTAGGCGATGCCATTGGCCAGCGTGAAGGCGATCTCCTGCACCGCCGTCGAGCCCGCTTCGCGGATGTGGTAGCCGGAGATGGAGATGGTGTTCCAGCTGGGCAGGCGCTCGGCGCAGTAGGCGAAGGTGTCGGTGATGAGCCGCATCGACGGCCGCGGCGGGTAGACGTAGGTGCCACGGGCCACGTACTCCTTCAGGATGTCGTTCTGGACGGTCCCGCCCAGCACGGAAGGATCCACCCCGTGCTCCTCGGCGACGAGCTCGTACAACAGCAGGAGGATGGCCGCTGTGGCGTTGATGGTCATCGACGTCGTGACCTTGTCCAGAGGCAGGTCTGCCAAGAGCAGGCGCATGTCGGCCAGGGAGTCGATGGCCACTCCCACCCGGCCCACCTCGCCCTCGGCGCGGGGGTGGTCGGAGTCGAGGCCCATCTGGGTGGGCAAGTCGAACGCGCACGACAGACCGGTCTGGCCGGCGGCGAGAAGGAACTTGAAACGCTCGTTCGTCGACTCCGCCGTCCCGAACCCGGCGTACTGGCGCATCGTCCACAGCCGGCCCCGGTACATGTTGGGGTAGATGCCGCGGGTGTAGGGGGGCTCGCCCGCCTGTCCGAGCCGCTCCTCGGGGTCCCAGCCGGCCAGGTCGTCGGGGCCGTACACCGGACGCACTTCGATCCCGGAGTCGGTCCGCCTCTCCTCGCTCGTCACAGCTTCAGGTTAGAAGCCAGGCGCTGAGGCCCGACAGCCGGACCCGGACCCCGGGGCGCTTCTCCCCGCGACTACCCGTGTCTACCCGTGCCGGCCGGGCCGTGAAGTCAGCCTTGTGCGGGAGGGGTGGTGGGGTGCGGCATGCACAGGTCGTCGTACTCGGCGATGGCGATGGGCGCGGCGTGCTCACCGCATGCCGGGCACTCCGGGTCGCGATGGAGCTTGAAGGTCCGGAACGACGCCTCGAGGGCGTCGTAGGCGAGCAGCCGTCCGATGAGCGGGTCGCCCAGGCCCAAGAGCACCTTGATGGTCTCGATGGCCTGGATGGACCCGATGATGCCGGGCAGCACGCCCAGCACCCCGGCTTCCGCGCAGGACGGCGCCAGCTCGGACGGTGGGGGCTGAGGCACGAAGCAGCGGTAGCAGGGCCCCTCGTACGGGGCGAACACCGTCACCTGACCCTCGAACCGGAAGATCGACCCGTGGACGACGGGGATCCGCTTCAGCAGGGCGGCATCGTTGACGAGGTAGCGAGTCGGGAAGTTGTCGGTGCCGTCGACGATGACGTCGTAGCCGTCGATGATGTCGAGGATGTTGTCGGCGCCCAGGCGCACGTCGTAGGTGACCACGTCCACGTCGGGGTTGAGAGCGGACAGCGTCTTCTTGGCCGAGTCGACCTTGCGCTCTCCAATGCGGTCCATGTTGTGGAGGATCTGGCGCTGGAGGTTCGAGCTGTCGACCACGTCCATGTCGATGATGCCGAGAGTGCCCACGCCGGCAGCGGCCAGGTACATCGCCGCCGGCGAGCCGAGCCCACCGGCCCCGAGCAGGAGCACCTTGGAGTTGAGCAGCTGGAGCTGGCCTGTCTCCCCCACCTCGGGAAGCAGCAGATGGCGCTGGTAGCGGTTGCGCTGTTCGGGGGTCAGGGCGTCAGGTGTCGACCATGGACGGCCCTCGTCCTTCCAGCGGTTGAAGCCTCCCTTCATGGAGGTGGCGTCCTCGTAGCCCAGCTCCTTCATGGTGTTGGCGGCGAAGGCCGACCGCACCCCGGCGGCGCAGTAGACGACCACCGGCCGGGACTTGTCGGGGAGACGGCCCTCCACCTGGAACTCGAGGTGCCCTCTGGGCAGGTGCACGGCCCCGGGGATGGCGCCCTGCTCGTACTCGTCGGGCTCGCGCACGTCGAGGAAGATGGCGTCGGCCAGCCGCGTTTCGGCCTCTTCGGGCGTGAGTTCGCGGATGGCGGCCTTGGCCTGATTGAGCAGCTCACGGGGGGTGGCCACGAACGGACCTCCTGGTACGACGATCGCCTGCGGTGGCTCGCACCACCGCTCCACCTCCCTAAAACCCTACCAGCGCACTCGACATTCCCGGCCCACCGCTCCCGCGGTGACCCCGGCCCGGTGCTCGGCGGCGGCGGTAGCGTCGCCGGGCGTGGAGCTCGCCGATGCGGCAGCGCGGCGACGCATGGTCCGCAGTTTCTCGGGTGCGCGGCCCGCCCCGGCCACGCTGGAGCGCATCCTTCGCTTGGCTCTGCGGGCCCCGAGCGCGGGCAACACCAACGGCTGGGATGTCGTCGTGCTCGAAGGGCCCGAGCAGACCGAACCGTTCTGGCTGTCCACCACCACCGACGAGTGGCGACGGCGCTCGTCGCGGTGGCCCGGGTTGCGGCGTGCGCCGGTGGTGGTCGTCCTGTTCGCCGACCCGGGGGCTTACCTGGAGCGATACCGGGAGCCGGACAAGGCGCCGTCCGGACTGGGTCACGACACGGCGGCCTGGCCGGTCCCGTACTGGCACGTCGACACCGCCATGGCGGCGCTGCTTCTTTTGCTCGGGGCGGTGGACGCCGGCTTGGCGGCGTGCTTTCTCGGCAACTTCCGCGGCGAAGGCGAGCTCCGCCGGGCGCTCGGGGTGCCGGAAGACCGTCGTTATCTCGGCGCCGTGCTCATCGGCGACGCCGGGGACGACGACGTCCCCAGTCGGTCCTCCCTCCGCCGGCGCCGCTCACCCGAAGAGGTGTTCCACCGCGGCGCCTGGTGAGCGTCGGCCAGCTGGTCGAACAGCGCCAGGCGGGCTCCGGCGTCCTTGGCCCGTTGACTGGTCAGGTCGGCCCGCCGGACCAGGGTGCGCCCAGGAAGGTGCCCTCCTCCGGGCTCGGTCAGCACCAGGCCAAAGCTGGCCGTCAGGCGATGCTGGATCCCGCCCACGAGGAAGGGCCCCTCGACCTCGGCCGCCAGCCGGTCGACCACGCGCCGGGCCGCTGCCTCTGAGGCCACCCGGGGACAGACCACGGCGAACTCGTCTCCGCCGATGCGCGCCACCAGGTCGGACGAGCGGCGAGCGGCGGCGAGATGGTCGCCGACCCGACGCAACAACAGGTCGCCGGCCTGCTGTCCGTGAGTGACGTTGACATGGCGGAACCCGTCCAACCCCAGTGCCACCACTGCCAGCCGGCTTCTGTCGACGGCGGCGCCGGCCAGCACGCGGTCGAGCTTCTCGATGAGCTGGTTGCGGGTGAGCAGGCCCGTGAGCGGGTCGGTCGTCGTCGCAGGCTGCGCCTGTTGCTGGTGACCCGGCAGCACGTTCAGTGGTCCCGATGGTCGGGCGGGGAGAATGGCCGACAGGCCGCGTCCTAATCCTCGACGCCCGATCACCGACGTGTCCTGCCCATCGAACCCGTCGTCCACGCAGTCCTCCGGTCTGCCGCCGAGTCCGAGCGCGTCGATCACGTCGCACCCGGAGAGGTACCCGGCGAGGTGCCGGGCAAGGCGAAGCCTTCATGGTAGCGGCGCGTTGCGCGCGCTGCCCGAGCCGCAGGCGCCCTGTGCGACGCACGCGCGCAGCGGAACGCGAAAGGTGGCATATGACACTGATCGATCCGGCACGACACGCTGCGGACATCGTGTCGTCACCTGCGTCACCTGCGTCGCCACCTGCTGCGGAGCATTCACCGACGACCACCACCGGTGCAGACGAAACCGTCACGGAAGCGGCCGCTCCGGCGACGGTGCGGGTGGTTGCATGGCGCGACCCCGTGATCGACGTCCTCGGTGTGGACCCGCGTTCGTACTACGTCGAGCTCTTCTGGCTGCCCGTGATCGGTCCCACGTGCACGTGGTTGTTGCGACGAATTGCGGGGCGCTTGGAGCACGAGGAAGGCGGGTTCTCCCTCGACCTCGACGAGACAGCGCGATCCCTGGGACTGGGCGGGCGCCAGGGACGCAACGGGCCGTTTCGCCGCGCCCTCACACGCTGCATCACCTTCGAGCTGGCGCGATGGCAAGGGAAGGGGACGCTCGGCGTGAGGCGGCTGCTCCCGCCCTTGAGCCGTCATCAGCTGATCCGGCTTCCCGCCGCCCTGCAGGAGGCACACGAGCAGTGGGCAGAGTGCACGCCGGCATCGGGATCGCTCGACGGGCAGCGCCGTCGAGCACGGCGCCTGGCCCTCGGGCTCGTAGCCCTGGACGAGCCGTTCGACGGTGCGGAGTCCCAGCTGCTGCGCTGGGGGGTGCACCCTTCGCTCACCCACGACGCGGTGCGCTGGGCACGCCGGTTGCCGTCGTAACCCGAACGTCGCCTCCAGGAAACGCACTGTTCACGCTTCCGGCTTAGGCTCGGAGGGTGGCGGTCTTTCTCGTCCGAGTGGCCCTTGCAGACCGCCCTGGGGCCTTGGGAGCCGTGGCCAGCCGCATCGGCGCCGTGCGCGCCGACGTCGTGGGTGTGGAGATCGTGGAACGCGCCGGTGGGCGTGCCGTGGACGAGTTCGTCGTCGAGCTCGCCGACCAGACCCACATGGCGCTGCTCGTGTCGGAGATCGAGCAGGTCGACGGAGCCGCCGTCGAGCAGGTGCGCCCGCTTCCCCGTGGGCGCCGCGACGCCCGTCGTGACGCCTACGAGGACGCCAAAGCGCTGCTCACTGAGCGTTCGCGACAGCGCCTGCTGGCCAAGGTGGCCGAGCTCGGCCGTCGAGAGCTCGACGCTCAGTGGGCGGCGGTGGTCGGCGGCAGCGGGCCGGGTGAGGCTCACGCCCTGGCCAGCGAAGGACGGCCTCCCGCCGCCCCCTGGCTCGTCTCCTATCTCGACGAGACGAGGGCCGGGAAGGGTCGCCCGCCGTCACCGGACATCGCCTGGGCCGAGCTGGCCAGCTGGGACCTGGTGCTGGTGGTGGGCCGCCCGGGCTGCCCGTTTGCTGGCGGCGAGCAGCTGCGGCTGGAGGCGTTGGCCGGGTTGGCCGACGCCCGCTGGGCAGACCTGGCCCACTCGGGGGCACGCTCCGCCCATCCGACCCGCGTCGACTTCCGGGAGGCGGCGCTACGGCCCTGATCGGCATCCGGACGATCACCCGGGGTGGCGAGGTCCTATTAAGAACCTGCGGGGCGAAGTGGATCGGGGTCGTTGCCGAACCGCTCCAGGAACTCGAGAAGGGTGCGGACGCCGAATCCCGTTCCGCCCTTGGTGAGGACGCCACTGTCCTCATCCGAACGCGCCGGCCCGGCGATGTCGAGATGCGCCCAGGCCGTGTCGTCGACGAAGCGCTCGAGGAGCAGGGCGGCGACGATGGCCCCCGCTTGTCCGCCTTTGCCGATGTTCTTCATGTCGGCCACCTCCGAGTCGATGTCGGAGCGGTACTCCTCGGCCAGGGGCAGCGGCCACGTCCGCTCGCCGGCACACACGGCGGCATCGCCCAGCCTCTCCAGCAGGACGTCGTCGTTGGCGAACAGGCCGGCGATGGTGCGCCCCAGGGCCACGACCGAGGCACCGGTCAGCGTGGCCAGGTCGATGATGACGTCGGGCGACAGCTCCGAGGCGAGGGAGAGGCCGTCGGCGAGGATGAGCCGTCCTTCGGCGTCGGTGTTGAGGACCTCGATGGTGCGCCCGTTACGGGCGACGAGGACGTCGCCCGGCTTCTGGGCCCGGCCCCCCGGCATGTTCTCGGTCATGGGCGCGATGGCGGTGACACGGACACGCACGCCGAGCTCGGTACACACCCCGACGGCGGCCAGTACGGCGGCGGCGCCGCTCATGTCGGTCTTCATGGTGGTCATGCCCTCCGCCGTCTTGAGCGACAGCCCGCCCGAGTCGAAGGTGATGCCCTTGCCGACGAGCACCACGTGGGGGACGCGGCCCTCGACCTCGATGGGGTCGGCGGGTTCGAAGGCCACCCTGACGAGCCGTGGTGGCTCGGCCGACCCCCGGGCCACGGCGAGTAGCCCGCCCAGTCGCTCGGCCTCGATGCGATCTTCGTCCCATACCTCGAGCGCAAGCGCGGGTCGGCCGCCGAGGTACGCCTCGGCAACGTCGGCCATCCGTCTCGGGGTCATCGTGCTCGGGGGCTCGTTCACCAGGTCCCGGGCGAGGCACACCGCCCCGGCCACAGCCGTGCCGCGGCGCACGCCCTCGGCCAGTACCTCGGGCTCGATGTCCACGCCGGCCACGATCATGCCGTCGAGGTGGTGCTCCTCGTCACCGCTTTTGTGGAAGGTGAACCGGTAGGCGGCCAGCACCCCTCCCTCGGTGACGGCCTGGGCAGCTCGCCGGGGCGCGGGAGGCAAAGGGGCCCGACTCTCGGTGGTCGCCTGCAGTTGGCCGACGAGCCCGGCGGGCAGCACGAACACGGCGTGACCAGACCGGCCGGCGCTGCGGGCCAAGGAGGCGGCGGCACGCCGCAGCACGTCAGTGGTGAGCGCCTCGGACCGGCCCGTGCCCAAGAAGATCAGGGCCGGTCCATCGGGCGGGAGGACGACGAGCGTCTCGCCGGCCCCGCCCCGAAAGCCCCGTCGCTCGGCCACGCCGGCGGGCAGGCTCAACGGGAGCGGGGCGGGGAGCATCCCGGATTCGAGTCGCTCTGGCACTCCTTCGGCGACGACGGGGCCGTCGTCTGTCTCGACGACCGGGATGCCGATGGCCCCCAGCTCCCCGGCGGACAACACCCGGTCGAGGCCGCCGAAGTCCGACGAGCCCACCTGCAGTCGCGATGAGCGCGGCGACGACGCCGGGCCGCCGGGAACGGCGGATGCGGGGGAAGCGGGGGAAGCGGGGGAAGCGGGGGAAGCGGGGGAAGCGGGGGATTGTCCATCCATGGAAGCGATGACCTCGTGTCGTTCGTGGTGTCCTGCTCAGGACAGAAACGGGTGGTTCAGGGGCGGGCCGCCACGCTGCGAGTGGTGAGGTGCTCCCCTTCCTGCCAGCGGGCCATAGTCCAAAGGAGGTCGGACAGGCGGTTCAAGTACGGACCCACTTGTGAGCCGGAGGCGGGCCCTGCCCGCACCATGAGCCGCTCGGCGCGGCGTACCACGGTGCGAGCGACGTCGAGCGCAGCCGAGAGCGGGTCGTGACCCGGGACGACGAACTGCGCCGGCATTTCGAAGCGAGTGCTCAAGTCGTCGATGTGTCGCTCGAGCGCCTCGACCATCTCCGCCGTAACGGCGGTGCGGCCCGGCTCGAGCTTGGAGCGGTTGTCGGCGGCGGTGGCGACCTCGGCCATGAGCACCCACAGGTCGCGCTCGAGCCCGACAAGAAGCTCGTCTACCTCCGACCCGGGTAGCGCCTGGGCACGGGCCATCCCCAGCGCGGCCTGGGCCTCGTCGACAGCGCCGTTGGCCTCGATGGCCGCTGAATCCTTGGCCACCCTCCCGCCGTAGAGGAGCCCGGTGGTGCCGTCGTCGCCCTTGCGGGTGTAGATCTTCGGCATCTGGCGCATGCTACCGGCGGCCTTCACGCCACCCCCAGGGCGGAGTGCAGAAACCGCAGCCGTAGACTGAAGACGCCGTGCCTGACCACTCCGCGCTGGCAGCTGTCCTGGCGCACGACGCCCTCCCGCTCGACGACCGGGGCGCCGCCTACCTCGACGCGGCTCGCCGACGGGTCGTGGTGTTCGACGGCGCAATGGGCACCAACCTGCAGCTGGCCGACCTGGGTCCCGACGACTTCGGCGGAGCCGCCCTCGAGGGGTGCAACGAGGTGCTCTCGCTCACCCGTCCCGACGTCGTGAGGGGGGTACACCAGTCGTTCCTCGACGCCGGTGTGGACGTCGTCGAGACCAACGCCTTCGGCGCCTTTCGAGTAGTGCTCGCCGAGTACGGGCTCGAGGACAAGGTCGAGGAGATCAACGTGGCGGCGGCTCGCCTGGCCCGCCAGGCCGTGGATGCCACCTCGACGCCACAGCGTCCACGGTGGGTGGCCGGCAACCTCGGGCCCGGTACCAAGTTCCCCACACTGGGCCAGATCGCCTACGTCGACTTGCGCCAGGCCTACCAGGAGCAGGCGGCGGCCCTGCTGGCCGGGGGCGTCGACCTCCTCATCGTCGAAACCGTGTACGACCTCCTCCAGGCCAAAGCCGCCATCAACGGCTGCAAGCGTGCCATGGTGGAGGCGGGACGGCGCGTGCCCCTGCAGGTGCAGGTCACCATCGAGCTGACCGGCCGCATGCTCCCCGGCACCGAGGTCGGTGCGGCGCTGGTGGCGCTGGAGGCCATGCGGCCCGACGTGATCGGCCTCAACTGCGCCACCGGGCCGGCCGAGATGGGCGAAGCCCTTCGCCACCTGGCCCAACACGCCCGCACCCCCGTCTCCGCGCAGCCCAACGCCGGTCTTCCCTCCGTGGTGGACGGGGCCATGCACTACGACCTGTCGCCAGACGAGCTGGCCGATCATCTCGCTCGCTTTGTCACCGAGCTGGGCGTCACGGTGATCGGTGGCTGCTGCGGGACCACGCCGGCACACCTGGGCGCCGTGGTGGAACGCTGCCGCGACCTGACCCCCGCCGCCCGTCAGGTGACGCACGAGCCTGGGCTGTCCTCCATCTACAGCCCGGTTGCCCTGCATCAGGAGACGTCGTTCTTGGTGGTGGGCGAGCGCACCAACGCCAATGGCTCCAAGCGCTTTCGCGACGCCATGCTCGCCGGCGAGTGGGACACCACGGTGGCCATGGCCAAGGACCAGGTGAAGGAGGGCGCCCACGTCCTCGACGTGTGCGTCGACTACACCGGCGCCGACGGCGTGGCCGACATGACCGAGGTGGCCAGCCGCTTCGCCACCCAGGCGAGCGTGCCGCTCATGATCGACTCCACTGAGGCCCCCGTGGTCGAGGCCGCCCTCCAGCGCCTCGGTGGGCGCTGCATCCTCAACTCGGTCAACCTCGAAGAGGGCGACGAGGCCGGGGGCCGGCTCGACCGGTTCTTGACCCTGGCCCGCGAATACGGCGCTGCCGTCGTGTGCACCTGCATCGATACCGAGGGCCAGGCCCGCAGCGCCGACTGGAAGGTCAGGGCGGCCAAGGCCATCCACGACGTCGCCACCGAGCGATACGGACTCGAGGCCCCCGACCTCGTCTTCGACCCTTTGGTGCTGCCCCTGTCCACCGGCATGGAGGAGAGCCGGCGCGACGGTATCGAGACCTTGGACGGCATTCGGCGCATCAAGGCCGAGCTGCCCGGGGTGTTCACCATCGTCGGGCTTTCGAACGTGTCTTTCGGCCTGTCGCCGGCGGCGCGCCACGTCCTCAACTCGATGTTCCTGCACGAGTGCGTCGAAGCCGGGCTCGACGCCGCCATCGTCCACGCGGCACGCATCATCCCCCTGTCCAAGATCGACGACGACGTCCGCGAGGTCTGTCTCGACCTCATCTACGACCGCCGTCGTCCTGATTACGACCCGCTGTCCGAGCTGCTGGCGCGGTTCGAGGGCGTCTCCTCGGGCGCCCTCGAGCGAGAGGACCGCTCGGACTGGTCCGTCGAGCGACGCCTGGAACAGCGCATCGTGGACGGCGACCGCAACGGTCTCGAGGACGAGCTGGAAGAGGCGCTCGGCGGCGGCCACAGCCCGCTGGGGGTGGTCAACGATGTGCTCCTCGTGGGCATGAAGACGGTGGGCGACCTCTTCGCCTCGGGTGAGATGCAGCTGCCGTTCGTGCTCCAGTCCGCTGAGACCATGAAGGCGGCCGTCTCCTACCTCGAGCCCAAGATGGAGAAGGCGGACCAGGGCGGCAAGGGGACCGTGGTGCTGGCCACCGTCAAGGGCGACGTCCACGACATCGGGAAGAACCTGGTGGACATCATCCTCACCAACAACGGCTACGCGGTCGTGAACCTCGGGATCAAGGTCGGCATCAGCGAGATGCTGGCTGCCGCCGAGGACCGCAAGGCAGACGCCATCGGCATGAGCGGCCTGCTGGTCAAATCGACGCTCATCATGAAGGAGAACCTGCAGGAGCTGAACGACCGGGAGCTCACTCACATCCCGGTGCTCCTCGGGGGCGCCGCGCTCACCCGCAGCTATGTCGAGCGCGATCTGCGTGAGGTGTACAAGGGCCGGGTCTTCTACGGCAAGGACGCCTTCGAGGGACTGCGCACCATGGACCGAATCATGGAGCTCAAGCGCTCGGGTGAGGACGATCCTGCCTTCGGGCGAGAGCCGGGGGGCCGGAAGCTCCCGCCTCGCCGCAGCCAGGTCATGGCGGAAGCCGACACCGAGGGCATCCCGCGTCGGGCCCCGGAGGTGGCTTCCGACAACCCCGTCTTCGTCCCTCCTTTCCTGGGGCGCCGTGTCGCCAAGGGCATCGCCCTCGACGACGTGGCCGCCTATCTGAACAAGACGGCCCTGTTCCGCAACCAGTGGGGATACCGCCCGGAGGGTGGGGAGAACGACGAGGAGTTCAAAGAGCGGGTCAGCGCCGTGCTCCGAGCCGAGTCGGACAAGGCCAAGGCGAAGGACCTTCTCGTGCCCCAGGTGGCATGGGGCTACTTCGCCGCCAATGCCGAGGGCAACGACCTGGTCGTATGGGCGGACGAGGACCGACGTGCCGAGCTCACGAGGTTCACCTTCCCTCGCCAGCGCAAGGAACCGTGGCTGTGCATCGCCGACTTCTTCCGCGGCGTCGAGTCGGGAGAGCCGGACTACGCCGCCTTCCATCTGGTCACCATGGGGTCGGCGATCTCGGCCGAGACGGCCAGGCTGTTCGACGAAAACCGCTACACCGAGTACCTGCACCTGCACGGGCTCGGGGTGGAGATGGCCGAAGCGCTCGCCGAGTACTGGCACCGGCGCATCCGCGAGGAGTGGGGTTTCGCCCACGAGGACGGGCCGACACTCACGGGTCTGTTCCGCCAGCAGTACCGAGGAGGGCGCTACTCCTGGGGGTACCCGGCCTGCCCGGATCTCGAAGACAACGCCAAGGTGGTCGAGCTGCTTCGTGGGGACGACATCGGCGTGACGGTGAGCGAAGGATTCCAGCTCCATCCCGAGCAGTCCACCTTGGCCATCGTGTGCCACCACCCCCAGGCCAAGTACTTCGTGGCCTGACCGCTGTTCTGGACGCCAGGCCTTCTGCACGCCAGGCCACGGCTCAACCGGCGGCGCTCAGCCCTCCATCCACCACGATGGTGGCGCCGTTCACGAAGGCGGCCGGCTCGGAACAAAGGAAGGCCACCACCTTGCCGAAGTCCCGGGGGTCCCCCATGGGTCCTGCACCGCCGAGGTCGATCATGCGCTGGGTGGCGTGCGGTCCCGGGCACACGAGATTGAGCGTCACGCCCGTCTCCTCAGCGGCAAGGTCCGAGGCTGCCGTGCGCGCCCACGCCCACAGCCCCGTGCGAGCGACGTTCGAAAGCGCCAAGGCGGGAATCGGCTTCACCACCGAGTACGAGGTGATGCAGCAGATGCGGCCCCAGCTCCGGGCGCGCATGTGGGGAAGGGCCGAGCGCACGAGTCGCACCGAGGTGAGCAGGTTCGCCTCGACGGCAGCCCGAATGGCGTCGTCGTCCACGTCGAGGGCGCGTCCCGGAGGCGGACCGCCGGCGTTCGGGACGAGCACGTCGAGCCGGCCGTAGCGCTCGACTGCCTCTTGGACCAGGCGGTCTGGGGTGGCGGGCTCGGTCACGTCGCCCGCCACGGCGACCACATCGGCGCCGCTCGCCCGCAGCTCCTCAGCTGACTGGGCGAGGCGTTCGGCACCGCGGGCGCTCATGACCACGCGGGCGCCCTCGGCCGCCAGCGCGGCGGCGGCGGCGCGGCCCAGCCCGGCCGATGCCGCCGTGACGAGGGCCACCTTCTCGCGCAGGCCGAGGTCCACCGGCTCAGCGGCGCGGTTGTTTCACTGGCGGCACTCCATGGCGCTCAGGTCCGCACTCGGCAATCAGGTGTCGACCACCACGAGATCGTGGTCGACACGGTTGAGCGGCTCCGGGCCGTCCCGGCCGACCACCACGATGTCTTCGAGCCGCAGGCCGAAGCGACCCGGGAAGTAGATCCCGGGCTCCACCGAAAACGCGTGGCCCTCGACCAATGCCGTCCGGTTCCCGGCCACCACGTACGGATCTTCGTGCTCCTCGATGCCGATGCCGTGGCCGGTTCGATGGATGAACTGCTCCCCGAACCCGGCAGCGGCGATGACGTTGCGGGCGGCAGCGTCGACGTCCTCGGCGGCCACGCCGGCGCACGCCGAGGCGACCGCAGTGGACTGGGCGAGGCGAAGCACCTCGTAGCACCGGCGCACTTCGTCCCCGGGGTCGCCCGTCACCACGGTGCGGGTGATGTCCGAGCAGTAGCCCACGTCCTCTCCGGGAACCACGAGCTCAGCGCCGAAATCGCACACGACCACCTCGTTGCGTCCGATGCGGCGCTCCCCGGCGTCGTGATGGGGGCTGGCCCCGTTCGGCCCGCTGCCCACGATGGCGAAGTTCACGTGGTGGTTGCCCTCGGCCAACAAGCGCTCCGAGATGTGGCGCGACACCTCGAGCTCGGTCCGCCCGACCAGCGGGATCTCGCCGGCCTGCAAGGCGACGGCCACCCGGTCGGCGGCTTCCGCCGCCAGACGCAGCGCGGTCACCTCGGCGTGGTCCTTCACGGCGCGAAGCGGCGCCGTCACCGTGGAGGCGTTGAGGAACGTCGCCTTGGCGAGCTCTTGCTGCAGCCCGAGCAGGGTGGCCGCCCAGGCCCGGGCCGACAGGGCCAGCCGGGCGCCGGGGGCGTCGGGCAGGAGAGCCGATGCCAGCTCGATGGGGTCCTCGGTGTCGCCCCAGGGGCGCACGGTCACTTGGATGCCCATGACCGGGAGCCGGGGTGCTTCCAGAGCCGGCACGAACAGCACCGCCTCGCCGGCGACGGGAAGGACGAGGAGCGTGAGCCGCTCGAGCGCCATGGCCCGGTAGCCGGTCAACCAGGGCAAGTCGGCGCCGTGGGAGAGCAACAGGGCGTCGACCTCGAGATCCTCCATGCGCCGTCGCACCCGCTCGAGGCGGGCGGCGCGGGCGTGGTGGACCGGGTCGCTGCCCATCTCGGCGGCCGTCACCGCCATCCAGTCGCAGCCAACGCCGTGGAACCGGCAGCCGAGGCGGCGGCCCGGGCGTGATAGCTGGACCGGGTAAGCGGAGAGGCCTCCACATGTGCGAAGCCCATGGCGCGGGCGCGGTCGGCCAGCGCGTCGAATTCCCCGGGAGTCCACCAGCGGGCCACGGGGGCGTGGGCCGCAGACGGGCGCAGGTACTGGCCCACCGTCACGATGTCCACTCCGACCGCGGCCAGGTCGGCCAAGGCCGACACCACCTCGTCTTCATGTTCCCCCATACCGAGGATCAAGCCCGACTTGGTGGTGAGCCCAGCCGCTTTGGCCCTCGCCAACAGGGCCAGGCTGCGGGCGTAGCCGGCCGACGGGCGAACGGCACGCTGCAGGCGGGCCACCGTCTCGAGGTTGTGGTTGAGCACATCGGGCCGGGAGTCGACGATGACGCGCAACGCGTGTTCGTCGCCCTTCAAGTCTGGGATGAGCAGTTCGACGGCGGTGCCGGGACACTGATGCCGGATGGCGGCGACGACACGAGCGAAGGATCGCGCCCCGCCGTCGGGGAGGTCGTCGCGAGCCACAGCGGTGATCACGGCATGGGCGAGCCTGAGCCGGGCCACAGCGGCGGCCACACGGTCGGCCTCGCCGGGATCGAGCGGAAGGGGCTTACGCGTGTCGACCAGGCAGAAGCCGCACGCCCGCGTGCAGCGGTCGCCGTTGATCATGAACGTCGCCGTTCCGTCCGCCCAACACTCGAAGATGTTCGGGCATCCGGCCTCCTCGCACACGGTGACCAGGTCGAGGTCGCGCACAATCCGTCGCAGGGCGTGGAAGTCCCCACCCATCCGGACCGGCGCCCGCAGCCAACCGGGCTTGCGGGCGCGCATGGACTGCCCGCCGTCGGGGTCGACCCCGGCTCGACGGAGGCGGTGGCGCAGCGAGGCACCTGGAGGGCGCTCCCGCACGGGCAGCCGCATGGCGTCTCGCGGCAGCGCCGCGTCGTGATGGTCGGGCCATGGGGCCGGCTGTCGGTCCAGCTCGGCCGCCGGCGACCACTGGCGTGTGGCCGCCCGGACCACCGCTTCGGTGACCTCCTCCATCGACGCCTGACAGCCTTCGGCCCGGAGCGAGGTGACCGCTTTGTCGGTGATGCCACAAGGCACTATGCGGCGGAACCACGCCAGGTCAGGATCGACGTTCAGGGCGAGTCCGTGCATGGAACGCCCGCGGCTCACCCGGACGCCCACGGCGGCGATCTTGCGCGGCGCGGGCCCGTCGGGATCCACCCAGACCCCCGGGTACCCCGCCAGGCGCCCGGCGCGGAGGCCGAGGTCCGACAGGGCGTCGATGGCGACCTGCTCGACGGCCGCCACGTGGCGGGGTACCGACCCCGACGAAGCGGGGACGTTCACGACCGGATAGACGACCAGCTGGCCGGGCCCGTGGTAGGTGACATCCCCTCCCCTGTCGGTCTCCACCACCCCGGCACCCACGGCAGGAGGGTCCACCAGGATGTGGGCGGGGTCGCCGCGCACCCCCAGGGTGAAGACGTGCGGGTGCTCGACGACGAGCAGGTAGTCGTCTCCAGTGCCGCTGTGCAGGGCCGACTGCAGGGCGTGGGCCTCGGCGAACGAAACTCGGCCGAGGCAGCGAATTCGCAGCACGTCCAGTGGTCTTACAGCTCGGCAGCCCAGTCGTGGCTGTCCAGCAGCTCGGCCACCCGGTGGACGAACGCCGCCGCATAGGCGCCGTCGACGGCTCGGTGGTCCCAGGCCAGGCACAGCAGGCCCATGGAATGGATGGCGATGGCCTCGGTGCCGTCCTCGGCGGTCACGACCGTGGGGCGGCGCTTCACGCCGTCGGTCGAGAGGATGGCGATCTGCGGCTGGTTGATGATCGGCGACGTGAGGAACGTCCCGTAGGGACCGGCGTTGGTGATCGAGAAGGTGCCGCCGGCGATGTCGTCGGCGCTCAACTTCTTGGTGCGGGCCCGGTCTGCCAGTTCGCGGATGCGCCGGGCGATCCCGCGCAGGGTCAGCTCCTCGGCGCGGGGGACGACGGGCACGATGAGCCCGTGATGGTCGAGGTCCACGGCGATGCCCAGGTTGATCTGGTGATGGACGACGAGGGCGTCGTCACCCACCGAAGCGTTGAGCTCGGGCCACTCGCGCAGCGCCTCCACGGTGGCCCGGGCCACGAAGGGAAGGTAGGTGAGGGAGAACCCTTCCTCTTCTCTGAAGGCCGGGCCCATCGAGCGACGTACCTGCTCCACTCTCTCGTAATCGGCTTCGGCCACGACCAAGGTGTGCGCCGACGTCGCCTTCGACCGAACCATGTGCTCAGCGGTGCGACGCCGGATGTTGGTGAACGGGATGACCTCGTCGGTTCCCGCTCGGGCCGCGGGCGCCGTCGGCGCGCTTGCCGGAGGGGCCGCCCCAGGAGCCGGACGAGGCGCGCCCCGGACGGCGCCTGCGGCAGGTACTCCGCCCGCTCGGCGAGTGTCGATCACCCCGAGCACATCGGCACGGGTGATGCGGCCGCCCAAACCGGTTCCCCGCACGTCGCCGGGGTCGATCCCGTTTTCGTCGAGGAGTCGGCGGACAACCGGGGAGAGGATGCGGTTGCCCCGCCCGGCGGCGCCGTCGGCAGCTGGCGCACCCTCGGACTGCGGTGGCTCGGCCTCGGGCTGAGGTGTCGGCACGGCGGGAGCCGGAGCACGTGGAGGGGCCGGCGTCGCCGCGGGCGGCGCTGAGGCGGCTGGCGGGTTCTCCGCTGCCGGCGGCGGGGGCGTCGCAGCGGTCGCCGGTGGTGGAGGGGGCGTGGCGGGTGGAGCCGGCGCCTCTGCTTGTGCCGGAGGTGGTGAAGGTGCCGAGGGTGGGAGCGTTGCCTGCTGCACCGGAGTCGCCGCCGGCGCCGCCCCGGCCGGTGCGGCTGCGGATCCGTCGTCCGAGACCACGGCCACGACCGTGCCGACGTCGACAGTGTCGCCCTCGGGGACGACGATCTGGGCCAACACCCCGGAGGCAGGCGAGGGAACCTCCGAGTCCACCTTGTCGGTGGAGACTTCGAACAGCGGCTCGTCCCGCTCGACCGCTTCGCCAACCGCCTTCAGCCATTTGGTCACCGTTCCCTCGGTGACGGTCTCGCCCAGCTGCGGCATCACCACGTCAGCCAACGTGCAACCCCCTGCCTGTGAGCGCCAGCACTGTCTCGCCGAAAGCCTCGGAAAGGGTGGGATGTGGCTGGATGAACTGACCCACTTCTTCGGGGCTCGCCTCCCAATTGACGGCAAGGTAGCCCGGGCCGAGCAGCTCGGTCACCCACGGGCCGACCATGTGCACGCCGAGAATGCGCCCCGTGCTTCCGTCCGGTAGACGTTCCGCCACCACCTTCACCAGGCCGTCCGTGTCTCCCAGGATGCGGGCCCGGCTGTTGCCTCCGAAGGGGTCCTTCTTCGCCACGACGTCGAGACCTGCTTCCCGGGCCGCCTTCTCCGTCAAACCGGCGAAGGCCACCTCCGGGCTGCAGTAGATGCACCAGGGCACACGGC
>Ga0307479_10000726_pt1 | contig 29780 bp, 24 predicted proteins | sample atmos_gasesECM4C_FD_203743 | JGI IMG/M metagenome (GOLD analysis project Ga0307479, IMG submission 203743) | Hardwood forest soil microbial communities from Morgan-Monroe State Forest, Indiana, United States - atmos_gasesECM4C_515 | ecosystem: Environmental > Terrestrial > Soil > Temperate...
GCAACCAAGACAAGCTGCGCGTCCCTTGCGAGGCGACGCCGGCGTGGGTGGCAATGGAGGTGTACTCAACGCATCTGAGAATGCCTGAGGTAGTTAGGTAAAGAAACCCAAAAAGCAGTAATAAGGAGTACAAGGAGTCCAAGGAGTTCAAGGAGGCGACAGTCGTGGAGCACGCCTCCCGGTTCTTGGATTCTGGCTCCTCTCCTTGAAATTCCGCGTACTCCTTGGACTCCTTCTAAAGAAATGCGATCCGAAAAACGTCGAGAAGGCGACGCGTAAGAAGTCCGACGGGAGAAAGAAATCGACTTTTTTTCTTTCAAAAGTGCGCTAGGATTTGCGTTCTCTAAGTAACGGGGTCTTAGCTCAGTTGGTAGAGCGCCTCAATGGCATTGAGGAGGTCAGGGGTTCGAATCCCCTAGGCTCCACTTCTCCGTCGCATAACTAACTCGTTGTCAATAAGAAGCAACGAAACGAGCGAACGTCTTCTCTGATGGGCGGAATCGCGCTCTTCACAGCGCTGGCGATCGTCAGGTACGTGACACGCAGAATGGATTGGTAGGCGGGACTCGGGTCAGGGCCGCCAGCCCTACGGCGTGAGACCAGCTTCTTCGCGCATTTCCAAACAACTCCAATTCATTAACCAGGTTGTTGCTCGCGAAAATTTTTATTTATGTGCTTGACCAGTTTTGCGGTGTTTCGCTAAAAATAAAATTCCCCCAGGGAGACCCGATGACTGGCAATGAAATCGCGTCGGCTGCGGGTTTCTACCCGGCCTGCGAGGCGTGTTTCCGGGTCTGTTTCGGGCGTGGGATTTTCTACCAACGGCTGCTGCGAGCCACGGTCTGCAATCGAGTTCTTGCGGAACGAACCCCTTACTCTCCTCATTATGCCTGTTGTAACTACCTTTCCCGGCGTTTACATCGAAGAAATTCCAAGCGGCGCCCGTGCGATCACTGGCGTCGCCACATCCATCGCGGCGTTCATCGGTTGGGCGTCAAAAGGCGCTACCGACCGCGCGGAACTGATTCTTAGCTGGCCTGATTTCGAGCGCGAGTTCACCGGCTTGGACTCGCGCAGCCTGCTCGGTTACGCTGTTTATCAGTTCTTTCTGAATGGCGGACAGCAATGTTATGTCATCCGCCTGGTCGCACAAAACGCGGGCACCGCCAAGGTGACGCTAAGTGATGTGTCGCTGGAGGCAAAAAATCCGGGTCAGTGGGCGAACGATTATAGCATTCGAATCAAAGCTCGGCCCGCGCCGGACAACCATCGCTTCCGATTGGCTGTCGTGTTCAAGGCCGGCACGGCCCAGGAAGCTGTTGTGGAGTCGTTCGAAAATCTTTCGATGAGTTCTGCAGACAGCCGGTTTGTCGCTTCGGTTGTGAGCGAAGATTCAGCGATCGTCAACGCAACTGTGGGCGGGTCTAACCAGCCGGCTGACGGTACATCCGCGCTGGCCCTCGGCGTTGATGGCGACGTGCTTGAACCTAACGATGGCGGACAATTCGAAGCATTGATTAATCCGGGAAACGGCACGGGGATCGATTTCCTCGATCATGTGGACTTGTTCAACATTCTTTGTATCCCGGGCGAAACGAACAAGAACGCTCTGCCCGAGGTTCAAAAATATTGCCACGATCACCGCGCGATGCTGTTGGTGGATTGCGCCGAGGACGCGACGCTGACTTCGCTTCAAAACGGACCGCCGACGACGCTGACGGGCGCCGATGGAATCAACGGCGCTTTTTATTTTCCGTGGCTCAATGCGCCCGATCCGCTGCTGGGGAATCGTCTGCGCGCGTTTCCGCCGTGCGGTTTCATCGCCGGAATTTACGCGCGCATCGACGGGACGCGCGGCGTGTGGAAAGCGCCGGCTGGGACTGAAGCGAGTGTGACGGGTGCATCCGCCGTCACCGTGCCGCTCACCGACAATCAGAATGGTGTACTCAATCCCCAAGCGATTAACTGTATTCGCAACTTCCCCGTGTTCGGCATCGTCGCGTGGGGCGCGCGTACGCTCAATGGCAATGATCAGCAAACATCCGAATGGAAATACATTCCCGTCCGGCGGATGGCGTTGTTCCTGGAAGAAAGCTTGTTTCGCGGCACCAAGTGGGTGGTGTTCGAGCCGAACGATGAGCCTCTCTGGTCCCAGATTCGTCTGAACATTGGCGCGTTCATGCAAGACCTCTTTCGTCAGGGCGCGTTCCAGGGCAAGACGCCGCAAGAAGCTTACTTCGTCAAATGCGACAGCGAGACAACGACGCAGAGCGACATCGATCACGGTATCGTGAACATCCTTGTCGGCTTCGCGCCGCTGAAACCGGCAGAATTTGTCATCATCAAGATTCAACAAATCGCCGGACAACTGGCTACGTGATCCCTTCGCTCAACCTTTAACTGCCAACTATCGACTGACCCTTATGGCTCAATTCACCGTTAACCAAAACCGGTTCGATCCGTATCCGAACTTCATGTTCCGCGTTAAATGCGATGGGCGCTACGTCGCCGGCGTCTGCAAAGTTAGCGGACTCACGCGCACCACCGAAGTCATGAAGCACCGCGAAGGCGGCGATCCTAGCAGCAGCCGCAAGTCGCCTGGCCGTACCGAATACAATACGATTACGCTCGAGCGGGGCGTTACCCATGATAAAGACTTCGAGCAGTGGGCCAACAAAGTATGGAATTTTGGCAGCGGTCTCGGCGCCCAGGTATCGTTGAAGGATTTCCGCAAGAACCTCATTCTGGAGGTGTATAACGAAGCGGGCCAGGTCGCGCTCGCTTACAAAATTTATCGGGCGTGGGTGAGCGAATATCAGGCGTTGCCCGACCTCGATGCGAACGCCAATGCCGTCGCTATCCAGCATATCAAACTGGAGAACGAGGGCTGGGAACGCGACCAATCCGTACCTGAGCCGAGCGAACCCACTTTCACCAACCCGGCAACCTGAGTTGAGTTGCCATGCGCGCGCTCTCGGCCACAGAACTGTTGAAGGTCTGGGAATCGGGGAGGAGTCAGGTTCCATTAGAACGCGCGCTGACCATGCTTGCCGCCGCTTGTCCGGAAGCTTCACCGGATGCGCTGGCCAATTTGACCATCGGCCAGCGCGACGAGCGTTTGCTGGAGCTGCAGGAAGTCATGTTTGGATCGGTAGTGACCGGCGTGACCCAATGCCCCGAGTGCGGAGAAACTACCGAACTGAACTTCAACTGCTCGGATATTCATCCGGCGGCTGACCCTGAGCTGCCCACCGAGCTTACAGTCCAATCGAATGGTTACGACGTGCGATTTCGTTTGCCGACCAGCGCGGATGTGCTTGTTGCCCACAGTGCCGAGGAACTGCTTAAACGCTGCTTGTTGAGTGGCGGTGATAGCCGGACGGAAGATTTGCTTCCTGCCGTCAGCGAAAAAATGTTGAGCGCAGATCCGATGGCGGAGATTCAGTTCGCGCTGAATTGTCCGAACTGCGAGCACAAGTGGGAGGCGCCTTTTGATATCGTGACATTTCTCTGGCGCGGGATCAGCGCCGCCGCGCGGCGGTTGGTGCGCGAAGTTCACACACTGGCCTCCGCTTATGGCTGGACGGAGCCGGAAATCTTGGCGCTGAGTCCGGCGCGCCGGCGCGTTTATCTGGAGATGGTGAACGAGTGAGTGATTTTCTTTCCAATCTGATCACACGCAGTTTTACCGACGAGCCGGTGATTCAACCACGCGTGCCGTCGTTGTTTGAACCAACCGCCATTGAATTTCTCGATGAGGCGAAACTGTTCACACCGACAACTGCCGCCGCCACTGAAACTATTGAGTCCCCGGAGGCGCCCCCACCCGTTTCAAGATCGTTGCCGATGAAGCGGCCCAGTGGGCCAATGGAGGCAATGCGGAAACGCAGGCTCGAGACAACCAAAGTCATCGTTCCGGTCGATTCCTCTCGCGACGAGGAAAAGGATGCGGACTACAAAAAGCACGTTTCTGAAGCTTCTTCCGAACCGGGCCCAATTCAGTCCCGGGGTCGAAAAGTTTATTCGCGGGTCGAAAAACGCTCTTCGACATCACCGCCAGTAATTCGCGTCACCATCGGTCGCATCGAGGTGCGCGCAGTTCAATCGCCCGCACCCACACCGAAGCCGGCAAAGCCGCCGCTGCCTAAGCTGTCGCTCCAGGAGTATTTGCACAAAAGGGAAAGAGGTTAGCGATGAGTAATTATCTCGCCATCGCCACTGTAACCGCCACATTGCAGCACGTGTTGCAGTCGGTGGTCGGCGTCGACGTGCCGGGAGCAAAAGCGACGATGGTGCGTCCCGACGCGCCGGGCCACGGGGTGCCCGAAGTTGGCGTGAATATTTTTCTTTACGAGATCGCGCCGAACTACGTGTTGCGTAACGCGGATCTGCCCACGCGCAATGGGAATGGGCAGGCGGTTCAGCGCCCTGCCGCCGCGCTGGATCTGCATTACTTGATGAGTTTCTACGGCCGGGACAGCGAGCTCGAACCGCAGCGGGTGCTCGGCAGCGTGGTTCGCCATTTGCATAGCCGCCCACTGCTTACTCGAGAGATGATTCAGGACACGGTCAGCGACCCGGCGTACTCCTACCTTGCGACTTCCAATCTGGCAGACGCCGTTGATTTGGTTCGTTTCACGCCGCTGTCGTTGTCACTCGAAGAGCAGTCGAAGCTCTGGTCGATTTTTTTTCAAACGCCGTACGCGTTGTCCGCCGCCTACCGGGCATCGATGGTCTTTGTCGAAGAAGAGCTGACGGCAGTCACGCCGCTGCCCGTGCGCGAGCGCCAGGTCTTCGTAGTGCCATTCCAGCAGCCATTCATTGAGAATGTGGATCCCAAAATCATTGGGAGCGGCGCCACACTGACCATTCTGGGCCAAAACCTTCGCGGCGATGTCACCAAAATAAAATTTGGAGATACGCTCGCCACGCCTGCTACCGTTAACAATCAGGAAATCACGGTTGCGCTTCCGTCCACGCTTCAACCCGGCGTGCGGACTTCGCAGGTGATTCACGATTTTGATTTCGGCACCGGCATCCCGGGCAACGAACCTCACCGCGGTTTTGAGTCTAATGTGGCGCCATTCATTTTGCAGCCGACTGTCATCACGGCAATGCCGGTCACAGCGGCGCGAGGCGGGACCTTAACGCTGGATTTTGCAGCACCGATTGCCCGCGAACAATCGGTCGCTTTGCTACTCAACAGCGACGCGGACAATTACGTCATCCCGCGGAAGACGTGGCACCCGCCCGATCCACCGCCGCCGCCGACGGCAACATCGTTGGAATTTGAAATCCCTGTAACGGTTGCCCCTGGCGACTATTTCCTCCGCGTCCGCGTGGATGGCGCGGAAAGCGCACTCGATGTGGACACGAATACGCTCGAATACAAAGGCCCGAAGGTGACGATCACATGACGATCACAACATGAACTGGACGGAAGCCAACCAGCATTATCTGATGTCCGAGCTCGATGCAGTGCGCGCCGCGTTGGAAGGACGCGCGGCGGTTGAAGCAGCGACGGGAAGTAGCGCAGGCGGTCCTCTGCCCGCTGATGACAGCGCGCACGGAATGACGCGGCCTACCACACCGCCCCCAGCATTGGAAACGCTCTGCCAACTGTTTGGGCTTTCATCGTTCGAACGCGCAGTCCTGCTGATGTGCGCGGGAATGGAATTGGATTCCAAATTCGCAGGTCTCTGCGCCAACGCCAACGGTGATCAGCGCCGAGATTATCCAACTTTCAGTCTGGCGTTGGGCGCGCTACCGCGAGCCCACTGGAGTGCGCTGAACCCGGACGCGCCGTTGCGCGGATGGCGCTTGATTGAATTGCAAGGGGGCTCCGATCTCACACGGAGCCGGCTTCGTATTGACGAGCGGGTACTACACTTTTTGACCGGTGTAACCCACCTGGACGAACGACTCGTCGGCCTCGTCGAACCGGTTTCGGCGCCAAAGGATTTAGTTAACTCGCAACGCGTAGTCGGCGAGCGAATCGCTGCCGTGTTACGTAATCCCGCAAGCGCTGGGCTGCCGGTGATACAATTGTGCGGAAACGATGCCAATGCTAAGCGCGCTGTCGCCGCAGCAAGTTGCGGAGCGATAGGTTTGAATTTGTACGCGCTGGCAGCAGAGGTTCTGCCAAATGATGCGCGCGAGTTGGAATCGCTGGTTCGTCTTTGGGAACGTGAAGTGGCGCTGGCCGCGAGCGCGCTGCTCGTGGAAGTCGACGGAATGGAAAACCATTTTGCGACGGAGCGCTTCATCGAACGCGTCCGTGGTGTTTTGTTAGTTTCATCAGGCGAACGTGTGCGGCTGCGCTATCGGACGTCGGTAAGTTTCGACGTCGCCAAGCCCACCTCTGAGGAACAACAAGAGCTCTGGAAAGACGCGGGCGTGAATGGCCAGGCCGAGGCGCTCACGTCGCAATTCGATTTGAGCGCAGCAAACATTCGTGCGGCGGCGGCGCAATCCAAATCGCCCGAGGAAGTATGGACAGCGTGCCGGGCGCAAACCCGACCGCGATTAGACGACCTGGCGCAATGGATCGACACGCGAGCAACCTGGAATGAGATTGTGTTGCCGGGGCCGCAACTGGTGATGCTGCGGGAAATCGCCGCGCACGTTCGCCAGCGCGCGAAGGTATATCAGACGTGGGGCTTCGCGCAAAAATGCGCGCGCGGCCTTGGTATCAGTGCGCTCTTCACCGGTGTGAGTGGAACGGGCAAAACGATGGCCGCCGAAGTACTCGCCGACGAATTGTATCTTGATTTGTATCGGATTGACCTGAGCCAGGTCGTCAGCAAATACATCGGCGAGACAGAAAAAAATTTGCGGCGCGTATTCGACGCGGCAGAGGGAGGTGGCGCGATTTTATTGTTTGATGAAGCCGACGCGCTGTTCGGCAAACGCGCCGAGATCAAGCAGGGCCTCGATCGTTACGCTAACATCGAAGTCGGCTATCTGCTTCAGCGCATGGAAGCATATCGGGGCCTGGCAATTCTCACCACCAACATGAAAGACGCGCTCGACCCGGCGTTTCTGCGGCGCATCCGGTTCGTCGTTCAGTTTCCGTTTCCTGACGCAGCGGAGCGCCTTGAAATCTGGCGACGGATGTTCCCTGCGCAAACGCCGGTGGACGGATTGGACATGGCGAAGTTGGCAAGACTACACGTTGCCGGCGGCAACATTCGTAACATCGCGCTCAACGCCGCGTTCCTCGCCGCTGACGCGGACGAGCCTGTCCGAATGAATCACCTATTGCGTGCCACGCGCACTGAGTACGCCAAGATCGAAAAAGCACTCACGGAAGCGGAAATCGGAGGCTGGCTGTGAACTCTCAGTCCTCAACTTTCAGCTCTCAACCCTCAATCGAGCTGCACATCGAGGAACTCGTGCTGCATGGGTTCCCGCCCAGTGACCGCTATGCGATTGGCGAAGCGGTCGAGAGCCAATTAGTGAAACTGCTAGGCGAACAGGGCGTTCCGAGTTCGCTGCTCTCGGAAAGTGCGACGGACGAAATTCGAGGTGCCACTTTCAACACACCACACAACGCAAAAGCGCGCGCGATCGGCCGGCAAATCGCGCAGGCGGTTTATCAGCGTGCAGATCACAAAAGCGGAAGGCTCACCCGGGGCCTTCACAAATGTGGAAGTGGAATTCACTAAATAGCACCCGATGCCTCACTTTGCCACAACGCAAGAGAAGATTCCGCGTCAAAACGCGGCATCGTTCGCGCCAATTCGTGGCGGAGTGTTGCAACGCAAATGCGCATGCGGCGGTACGCCCGGCCCAACGGGCGAATGCGAAGAGTGTCGGAAAAAGCGATTGGCTTTGCAAACCAAGCCAAAGTTTAACGAGCCGGGCAATACTTACGAACAGGAAGCAGATCGAATTGCTGATCAGGTAATGACAACTCCAGCGGATCCCGCCGTTAGCGGCGCGCCACCAGCTATCCGGCGCTTCTCTGGACAATCGAATGGGCGAATGGATTCGGTGCCTGCCAGCGTAGATCATGTACTTGCCAGTCCTGGCAGGCCGCTGGAGCCCGGGTTACGGGAGGACATGGAACATCGCTTCAGCCACGACTTTTCCCGGGTACGAGTGCACATCAACCCGGCCGCCGCGCGCTCGGCGTTCGATGTCGACGCCAATGCTTACACCGTCAGCAATAATATCGTATTTGGCGCGGGCCAGTTCGCGCCTGACACAATCGAAGGACGGCGCCTGCTTGCGCACGAGTTGACGCATGTCGTGCAGCAGTCCGGGTCAGCAGGCATGGCCTTTCAACGTAAGCCTCGCGGGGCCGCTGCGGGGTGTGGTATCTGCATGAATGATCCTGGCGGTCGTATAGCCGGTGACATTGCGCACGCGGAGGTCCAGAACGCATTCATTGCCGCCAACCCCGACATGGTCGCTGAGCGGCCAGTGCCGGGTATCCCGAATTCAGGAATCGATATTTCCTACGAAAGACGGAGAAGTGGAGAGCACGGGCTGTTTATCGGCGAGATCAAGCCGCTCGACGACGCCGGGCGACAGGCGGGTATCGGTCGCAGACAGCTGCAGGATTATTGGCGCGAAATGATGCTGACTGGCCAATATGACGAAGTTTACCGGATGCCGAACGCGCCGCCGAAGGGCCCGCTCTACTTCTTCAATCAGATGAATCCGCCAAGATGCCCGCGCCAAACCATCATGGTCCAGCTCACGGAACCGGGACTCTACCAGTACTATTGTGAGCCGCCGTTCTCCCAATTGGTCCGCACTCCAGGTTGCCGGTGTCAGCCGCGGCGGGACGATGAGCCGCCGGGGCCCTACGTCCCACCAATCTGGGTGCGACCCAGTGATCAACCGGGGTCGTCCGAGACAAAAGGCAAAGGTGATCAGCCTGGCAAGGGTGATGGCGAACCGGGCAAAGGCGACCGTCCAGGCAAGGGGAATGGCGAGCCGGGTAAGGGGGACCGGGGCCGCCGACCGGGCCGCACGCCGGGACGCGATCAACCGCAACAGCCAACCTTTCGCCTCCCGCGCGGTCCCATCTGGGATAAGGTATATGGAGCGCTCGCCGTTATTGGTGGTCTAGTTGCGCTATTCAGCCTATGGGGCAAGGTCGGCGCTTTGCTTGGATTGTTGGCACGAGCGCTTGGCTTCACTCTGGGACTGGTTGGAGGCGCGGTCGCCGCGGCGGCCGGTACGCCAGGCAAAGCAGGAGGGCCGCCTGTCGTCAAGCCGACGCCCGGCGGCGTGACTACCCCAAGCGGAACCACGGGCGCAAAGGAACGCAAGCGATCGCCCACCGCGCGAGTCGGTGCTCGGCAGACCACGACACCTACGCAGCCTATCGAGGTGAAAGCAATCGAGGGTTTGAACGCGGAGAAGGCAGCAGTTGGGATGGTGTTTCCAGTCCAATTCCACTACGAAGGTGAACTGAAACAAGGAGTGCAGGTGCCTGACGTGGCCATCTTGCAGGTAACGAGAGTCCTCAAGGACAAGAGTGGCACGACGCTGGAACTCACGTCTTTGCAAGAACGGATGTACGCTGGCTACGGCAACGTAGGCAAGACCTCTTTGGGAGGCAAGACAACCTACTACCTCACCCACCCTTACCGCCCTTCTGATCCCGAAAAGCCGGGTCTAGTAGGCTTCGTCATAAGAACAGGAGCCGACGGTGAGTGGTTCTGGAAGTACTTGGAAAACCTTGCGAACGAGTTGGAAACCGCCGGGCACAAAAACTTGGCAAATCAAGTTCGCAGCGAGGTTCAACGGCTGAAGCAGCAAGCAGCCAGACAAAGCCCTTGATATAAATCAGAAGGCGTAATGAACACCTTTCTCTACGCACCAAACTTGTTCAAAGGTGCGATTGTTGGACTAGATCCGTTTAATCCGCTCGCGGGCATCATCGTCTCAGACGCAGGAACCAAACAAGAGAAGATTGCCGCGATGCGCGATCTTTTCGACCGCTCGAAGGGACGAATCAAGCAATTGATCATCGAGAAGAAAAGCGGCGAGAAAGTGCGCCCCAGTCAGAAAGGTGCATGGGCAAGCGAATGGCGGCGATGGAACGTAAAAAGCCTCTTCAGCGTAGGTGCGATTTACGGGAGCGACCTATTTGCCGAATCTTGAGCAGGAACTATGAGCGCGTTTCCAAATTCTCCACGGCTGATCAAAGGCGGCGTCGTATTGGTCGATCCCGATTCGGGGACAGTGCAAAAAATAATCGTGTTGCAATATAATCCTGACACGCTCACGCGCACGTTGCAGCCGCAAGGCGTGAAGGAGGGCGGTGACCGTTCGGAAGCGTTGCGCCTTACTGGGCCGCCGATTGAGACGATCAAACTCGACGCGGAGATTGACGCGACCGACCAGCTCGAGACCGCCGATGCGCAGGCCACGCAAGTTGGAATTCATCCGCTACTCGCCTCGCTGGAAATAATTGTTTATCCGTCGAGCGCGCGGCTGCAGCGGAACAACGCGCTAGCGCAAGCCGGCACTCTGGAGATCACGCCGGTGATCGCGCCGCTGACGCTGTTCATTTGGAGCAAGAACCGGATCGTGCCGGTGCGGTTAACCGATTTCAGCATCACCGAGGAAGCGTTTGATCCGAATCTGAATCCGATTCGTGCAAAGATCAGCCTCGGCATGCGCGTGCTGACCGTGGACGATCTCGGATTCAACGTAAAAGGCGGCAGCCTATTCATGGCGTATCAGCAGCAAAAAGAGAAACTTGCAGCGCAAAGCGCGGGCGGGGCGTTGAGCGCGCTCGGGATCGGAGGCATTCCATGAGCGATCCGCTACAAGCGTTGCTGCAGGGCTCGGCGAAGCCAAGCTTGTTTCCGCCAAACAGCCGTTACGCCGGCATTGATACCGGGACGCTGAAGACGGTAGACGGAAGGACGATCGTGTATCTGCGCCGGCGGTTCGTGCCGCCGCCGGAACGCTTCGCCTTACTTCAGGAATACACCGTGGTCGAAGGCGATCGCCTCGACAACCTCGCTGCGAAATTTGTGGGTGACCCAGAGCAGTTCTGGCAAATCTGTGATGCGAACGCAGCGATGCGGCCAGAGGAAATGACCGAAATCGTCGGCCGGATATTGCGAATCACTCTGCCGGAAGGAATCCCAGGAACACCAAATGCCTAACAACCCGATCAACCTGACGCTGATGATCGGTCCTGCCGTGCCAGTGCCAGTCTCGCAGGGAGTGCTTGACGCGCTGACGTCAGTAATCGTGACGACGAACAGCGGTACCGGCAGCGGATTCCAACTCCAGTTCACGCTCAGCAATCGCTCACTGCTGCAAACCCTTTTTCTGTTGTCGAGCGGTCTGCCCATTCCACTCGTCAGGGTAGTCATTATCGTGACCGTGAATGGCCGGGCTGAAGTTTTGATGGACGGCGTTATGACGAATCACGAGGTCAGCCCTGGTACCGACGCGTCTCATTCCATACTCACCGTGACAGGCGAAGACTTGAGCCGGGTCATGGACTATGTCGACTTTTCCGGTGTCCCATATCCGGGCATGGCGCCGGAAGCGCGCGTGCTGGTGATTCTCGCTAAATACGCCGGGTTCGGAATTCTTCCGCTAGTGATCCCGAGCGTGCTGATCGATCTGCCGATCCCGACGGACCGCATCCCGGTGCAGAAAGGGAAGGATCTCTGCTACATCCGATCGCTGGCTGATGAAGTGGGCTATGTCTTTTACGTCGAGCCCGGACCGAAACCCGGCCAGAGCGTGGCTTACTGGGGGCCGGAGATCAAAGTCGGCGTGCCGCAAAAGGCGCTCAACATCAACATGGATTTCGAGACGAACATCGAGAACGTCTCGTGCAGTTTTGATTCCCAAGGACGCGTCCTGCCAATTGTGCGGGTCCAGATTCCTACCACGAAAATCTCAATCCCGATTCCAATTCCCGATATTACGCCACTCAATCCGCCTCTTGGCCTCGTCCCGGCTCCCCTGCCGTTGAATGTTGTCCGGATAGATAACTCCGCAAAATACACTCTGGTTCGCGCAGCGATGATTGGCCTGACGAAAGCGGCGCGTTCGGCCGAATCGGTCATCGCCACTGGTTCGCTCGATGTATTGCGTTATGGCGACGTACTCAAGGCACGCCGTCTCGTCGGATTGCGAGGCGTCGGTGTGGCTTTTGATGGCCTGTACTACGTCAGGAGCGTTACCAGCAAAATTAAACGCGGCGAATTCAAACAAGACTTCACCCTCAGCCGCAACGGCCTCATCTCCACGCTCCGCCACATACCCGTATGAATGACACGACTGAGCAACCCGATGTCGCAACGTGCGGCAAACTGTACTTCGGCAAATACCGCGGCACGGTCATTAACAATATCGACCCAATGCAAATGGGCCGTATCCAGGCGCTGGTGCCGGACGTGCTCGGCGAATTGCCGTCGAGCTGGGCGATGCCGTGTCTGTCGGTGGGCGGGACGCAAGGCGGAATGTTTACAGTGCCCACCATCGGGTCCGGCGTCTGGATCGAGTTCGAACAAGGCGATTCCGATTACCCGATCTGGACCGGCTGCTTTTACGGTAGCGCCGCCGAGATTCCATCAATGGCCAAGACCGTTCCGCCTGGTGTTCCCGGGATCACTTTTCAGACGCCGCTCCAGAACGGTGTCACAATCAGCGACGTGCCCGGACCGACTGGCGGCATTCTAATAAAAGCTCGAAACGGCGCTTTCATTGCGCTGAACGATGTGGGAATCACGATCTCCAACGGGCAAGGCGCAATGATCAACCTGCAGGGCAACACCGTCGACATCAACGGCGGTGCCCTGACGATACTTTGAAAATGCGAATTCCTGAACTCGAACCGCGAAAACATCGGCAACGATGCCTGGTCTAGTTGTCCATTTTGGTGCGACCGTTAACTGCATGCACGGCGGGCTGGCGCAGCCTCTCGTGCTTTCGCCGCGCGTTCTCGTGAGCGGGCAGCAGGTGGTCACCTTGGCGACGCCTTATGACGTGATTGTGTGCGGGCTCGCAAGCACATCGACGCCGCCCTGCGTGACGGCGCAATGGATCACTGGCGCAACACGAGTGTTTGCCAACGGTTCGCCTGTTATCATTCAGACCAGCCAGGCTGTCTGCACTCCAACCGGGCAGGGATTGGTCGTCGTCACCACGCAACCCCGAGTCACCGCCACATGAGCCAGGTCGACTACCCATTTGGTTTCGATAATCGCGGCCGCACGTCGGACACCACGGTAGACGATCACATCCGCGATTTGATCGAGCAGGTCTTGTTCACGTCACCGGGCGAACGCGTGAATCGCCCGACGTTCGGATGCGGTTTAAATCAACTTGTGTTCGCATCGAACAGCCCCGAGCTCGCTGCTGCAACGCAATTTTTGGTGCAAGGCGCGTTGCAACAGTGGCTCGGCGATTTGATCGTCGTAGACTCGTTACAAGTCGAGAGCGTGGACTCGACCTTGCGCGTGGAAATCTCTTATGTCGTGCGCCGCACCCAGACGCAGCAGACGGCAGTGTTCACACAGGGAGGTGGCCCGTGATTTATTTTTGCTGCGATGAACTGCGCCGAGCGGCGCTGGCGGATCCGTCGAAAAATCCGGCCGGGCTAAACGGCATTGATTTTCTTGAGGTGCTCGACCATGAAGCGCCATCCAAAGTGATGCGGCAGCGTTTGTTGGAACTGCACTTCGTCAACGATGTCACCGGCGGGCCGCTGACGGCAACTAACGTGCATATCGAAGGCGGTGAACGCATCACGGATGTGACCGTCACAAATGTGACACCCGGTCCAGGCACGAATGTGCTGACGGTTGAAATGAATCACCCCGGCGACTTTTCGATCTACACGCTTCGGCTCGTGCAGGATGCGCAGCATCCGCAGCCGCCGCCGGGCTACGATCCGGTTTTGTCTGCGATTGAGTTTTCATTCAAGGTCGAGTGCCCGAGCGATTTCGATTGCAAGCCGAAATGCGTTTGTCCGCCCGAGCCGCGCTTTGAGCCGGACATCAACTATCTGGCGAAAGACTACGCCAGTTTCCGCCGATTGATGCTCGATCGCATAGCGTTCCTGGGTCCACAGTGGCAGGAACGCAATGCCGCCGACCTCGGTGTCGCGCTGGTTGAAGCACTGGCGTTCGTCGGTGATTACCTGAGCTATCAGCAGGACGCCACGGGTACCGAAGCATATCTGGGCACGGCGCGGCGACGTGTTTCGGTCCGCCGGCATGCGCGACTAGTGGATTACTCCATGCAGGATGGTTGCAACGCTCGCGCATGGGTTCACATCCAAGTGGACGCCGACACCGGACCGCTACCGAAAGGCACAAAGAATTTCACGCGCATCACCGGGCAGCCGGTGATTCTGCCGGACGACCCGCGAATCCTAAGTCAGGCGCAAGCCGGTTTCGAGACGATGCACGATGTGCCGACGCTGTTCCAAGCGCACAACGAAATGAAGTTTTACACATGGACCGAACAGCGCTGCTGTCTGCCAAAGGGCGCGACCAGCGCAGAGTTAGAGGGACATTTTCCCGACTTGCAGAATGGTGACGTGCTTATCTTCGAAGAGGTCCTCGGCCCTCGTACCGGCGAGCCCGGCGACGCTGATCCGGCTCATCGTCACACTGTGCGACTTACGCAGCAACCGGAGCTTGCGGTGGATCCGCTGAACGGAAACGAATTTACCCACATCGAGTGGGGCGATGAAGACGCGCTGACTTTTCCCCTTTGCGTATCGTCGCGGACCGACGAGGAGCACGGCGAGAAATATCTCGGCAATACCGTCAGCATCGCCCACGGCAATGTCGTGCTATGCGACCATGGATTGACCGAAACGAATCCGCCGATTCCCGATACCGTCCCGGAGCCGACGATCTTCCGCCCCACAACAGTCTGCGATCCGTGTGTGCAAATCGAGCCGGTTCCAGTCCCTCCGCGCTATCGTCCGGTTTTAAAAGATCAGCCGCTTACTTTTGCCGCACCGTTCGATGCGACCGCGTCGGCAGCGTCGGCGATGACCTGGGACATTCAAACCGCGGCGCCGCAAATTTTTCTCGACGCGGACACGGGTCCGCCACCGTGGCATCCGAAACGTGACTTGCTCAACAGCGACCCAACCGGCACTGAGTTTGTTGTCGAAATTGACACCGACGGCGGCGCTTATCTGAGGTTCGGCGACGGTCTGCTCGGAAAACGCCCCATCTCCGGGGCGCAGTTCACGGCGACTTATCGCATTGGCAACGGCGTCGCAGGAAACGTTGGCGCCGAATCGCTCGCACATATCCTTACCGGACTCACGGCGATTTCGTTGGTGCGGAATCCGCTGCCTGCGCAGGGCGGCGTCGAGCGGGAAACAATGGACGACGTTCGCCAGCGCGCGCCGGCCGCGTTTCGTACCCAGGAACGCGCGGTGACTGAAGCCGATTACGCCGAAGTCACGCAACGCGACAAACGCGTGCAACGCGCCGCGGCAACTTTTCGTTGGACCGGAAGCTGGCACACGGTTTTTCTCACGGTGGATCGTGTCGGCGGCTTGCTCGTGGACGATGTCTTTAAAAACAGCATCCGAGATTCGGTCGAGCGCTATCACATGGCAGGATACGATCTCGAAGTGGATGCGCCGCGGTTTGTGTCGCTGCAAATCGAGATGCACGTCTGCGTGAAGCCCAACTATTTCCGCAGCGATGTGAAGGCCGCGCTCTTGGAAATTTTCAGTAACCAGGTTTTGCCCGATGGGCGTCGCGGTCAGTTTCATCCGGACAATTTTACTTTCGGCCAAACGGTTTATCTCAGCCCGCTGATCGCCGCTGCGCAGGCTGTGGAAGGCGTAGCATCCGTGGAGGTCACGGTTTTCCAGCGCCAGGGACAGGATGATCCGAAACCGCTGCAAGATGGATTTCTGCCGATGGGCCGGCTGGAAATTGCGCGCTGCGACAATGATCCAAATTTCGCCGAGCGCGGTGTGTTTGTGTTGACGGTAGGAGGCGGGAAATGAACGGCCAACAAGATTCTTGCCATTGCTGCGAAGGCTTGACTGCGCAAACGCCCGCGCCTGTGACGAACCGGCCGGGACTTTCGGCGATTGCTTATCGCGTCGGCACACATAGTGAGTTCAAGCGGAGCATGCTCGCCGCGCTGTCGGACATCACGCGACCTGCGCTGCAAGGTCTGAAGACTCGCGACGATGATGATTTCTCTATCGCGCTGCTAGACGCGACCGCAACGATGGCCGACGTCCTGACGTTTTATCAGGAACGCATTGCTAACGAATCGTATTTGCGCACTGCCACCGAGCGACGTTCGTTGCTCGAGCTCGCGCGGTTGATCGGCTACGAACTGCGTCCCGGCGTCGCGGCAAGCGCGTTTCTCGCGTTTACGATGGATGACACACCCGGTGCGCCTCTGGAAACGACCGTCGATATTGGCACAAAAGTTCAAAGCGTCCCGGGACCGGATGAAAAACCACAGACGTTCGAGACCGTAGAAAAAATCACAGCGCGTGTTGAGTGGAACGCGATCAAGCCGCAGGTCACGCAAACTTTCGTTCCGCAATTTGGAGACACGCACGTTTATCTGAAAGGCACCGCTACGAATCTCAAGCCCGGCGACGCAATTCTGTTTGTCGGTCCCGAACGCGAAGCCGATCCTGGCAGTGAGCGATGGGACTTTCGGCGCGTCACAAGAGTGACGCCCGATTTCGATGCCAGTCGCACGCGGATCGAATGGGGGGAAGGGCTCGGCACAACCACGCCGCATCTCGTTTTGCCGTCGGCAAATCCGAAGGTATATGCGCTACGGCTGCGCGCCTCATTGTTCGGCTTCAACGCACCGCACCCCGCTACGTTGTCCAATGACACGCTCGATCACTACTCGATTTCCAAAACACCGCCGATTAGCGATTGGACCTTTAGGATCAACGATCAGACGATCGATCTCGACACGACTTTCCCCGGAATTCTTACCAATAGTTGGCTCGTTCTTTCCGAACCGAGTTATCAGGAATTGTATCGCGCCACATCGGTGATCGAAGCCTCGCGCGCTGAATTCACATTGGCTGGTAAACCAACTCGCATCCACCTCGATACACCCGAAAATTTAAAAAATCTATTCGAGGCTGCGTATCGAGCGACGACGGTTTTCGCGCAAAGTGAACTGCTTGAGATCGCCGAAGCGCCGATCACAGCGCCGATTACGGGCGCTACGATTCAACTTGCGCAGCCGCCTGCAGATTTAGTCAAAGGCCAATGGCTCGTCGCTTCCGGAAAGGACAGCGCTACGGGCGAAGTTGTTATCGAGATTGTTCAGTTTGCCGCAATTGACGGCGCAACGCTCACGGTCACACCTCCGCTGAAAAATAGCTATGTTCGTGTAGCGCAAAAACCAGAAGAAGGTTTTTCGATTAACGCCAACGTGGCTCACGCTACGCATGGCGAGACCGTTTCGGAAATTCTCGGCAGCGGCGACGCCGGCCAGCGATATCAGCAGTTCATATTGCGTCAGCCGCCGCTGACTTACGTAAGCGCAGCGAAGGCGAGCGGCGCAGCTTCAACGCTCGAAGTGCGCGTGAACGATCTGCTGTGGCACGAAGCGCCGGCGCTGTTTGGCCACGATCCGCAGGAACACATGTACGTCACCCGCACCGGCGATGATGGCAAGACGACAGTCGAGTTCGGTGACGGCGGCACCGGCGCACGGTTGCCGAGTGGACAGGACAATGTACGCGCAAAGTATCGTAAAGGTATTGGGGTGGATGGGCTGGTTAAAGCCGGCCAACTGACTTCGCTGCTGACACGCCCGCTCGGAATTAAGTCAGTGACCAATCCCGAAGACGCGACGGGCGCGCAAGACCGCGAATCTCTCGATGACGCGCGCACGAATGCGCCGCTCACAGTGCTGACGCTCGATCGCACGGTATCACTACAGGATTACGAAGATTTTTCGCGGGCTTTTGCGGGCGTCGCCAAGGCGCGCGCGACGTGGACGTGGGACGGGCAGTCCAAACGCGTGTTTATAACAGTCGCGGGACCGAACGGCGCGGAAATCAAACCGGACAGTGACACGTATATTAATCTCCTTGCCGCGTTGCAACAGGCAGGTGACCCGTTTGTGAGTCTGCGCGTGAAATCGTATCGCCCGGCTTATTTCAGGTTCGCAGGCAAAGTCAAAGTGAATCCGGATTATGAGACGGACGTCGTGCTGGCCTCGGTCGAACGAACGTTGCGCAACCAATTTTCATTCGAAGTCCGTGCGTTTGGCCAGCCGGTATTTTCAAGCGAAGTGATCGCCGCGGCCCAGGCGGTGCCGGGCGTGGTAGCGGTGGACCTCAGCAAATTGTATCGCGCTGATGCGGCTGCGACGTTGGAAACGCGACTCCTGGCTGCGCTACCAGAAATGCTCGCCGACGGCAGCATGGTTGCCGCTGAATTGCTGATGCTCGATCCCGCACCGCTGGATGAACTGGGGGTGATATCATGAGCTTCGACGCGAAACGCATTTACGAATTGTTGCCTGCGATTTACCGCACTCGGGACGCTGAGCGTGGCGAGCCGCTCAAGGCGCTGTTGTCAGTCGTCGGCGATCAGGCTGGTGTGCTCGAAGAAGATCTGGCGCAGCTTTACGACGACCAGTTCATTGAAACCTGCGCGGATTGGGTCGTGCCGTACATCGGTGATTTGATCGGCTATCGCGCATTGCATAACGTCGTGCCCAGGATCGGCAGCCAGCGCGCGGAGGTCGCGCACACGATCGGCTTCCGCCGGCGCAAAGGCACGGCGGCGATGCTCGAACAGCTCGCGCGGGACGTGACCGGCTGGAACGCGCGGGCAGTGGAATTTTTTGAACTGCTCGGCTGGACGCAATGGACGCCGAACCACATCCGCCCGAAAAATTTTTACGCGCCCGACCTGCGGGAATGGGAACCATTGGAAAAAATCAACGGCCCGTTCGACACGGTGGCGCACACAGTGGACGTGAGGCGCGTAGCGGCGGGCCAGGGGAAATACAATATTCAAAACATCGGCATTTTTCTGTGGCGGCTCGGAGCGTATTCCCTGACGGACTCACCAGCGTTCCAGCTCGACGCCAACCGCTTTCTGTTTCATCCGCTCGGCTACGACACGCAACTGTTTACCAACCCGGTGACCGAGGACGAAGTGACGCGTCTGGCCGAGCCGATCAACGTGCCGGACCCGATCAGCCGGCGCGTGCTCGACGCGTATTTGCCGCAGTATTACGACGATGGCAAGAGCGTATCACTCAAGGGCGTGCCGCTGGCGAAAATCGTGGTGTGCGATTTAACCGGCTGGATTCACACGCCGCCGGCGGGAAAGGTGGCGATTGATCCTGTGCTGGGCCGGATTGCGTTTGCCGACGCGCAAACGGAGCCGCCAGTGGTGATGTTTCATTACGGTTTCAGTGACGACATGGGTGGCGGCGAGTACGATCGCGCGGCAACATTCGACGCGGAGTTGACGCCGATACAGGAAGTTCCCGTGCCGCACGCCACGATTCAGGACGCGCTCAACGCAGTCGTTGCGGGCGGCGTGGTGGAAATTTCCAACAGCGCCCGCTACAGCGAGACGCCGGCGATTAACGTGAACGCCGGGCAGCGTGTCGAATTGCGCGCGGCCAATGAACATCGGCCCACGCTCGTGCTCGGCGGCGATCTAGTCATCAACGGCAGCGCGGATGCGGAAGTCACGCTCAACGGCCTGCTCATCAGCGGCGGAGCGATCCGCGTGAACGGCGGATTGCGCGCACTGCGGCTGCGGCATTGCACGCTGGTGCCGTCGGCGAACCCGCGCCTCATCGTGGATTTGGCGAATGTGCAGATTGAGATTGATCACTGCATCGTTGGCGCGTTGCGAGTACATGAACGGTCGAGCGTGAGCATCGCGGACAGCATCGCGGATGCGGCGAATGTGACGAATGCGGCGTTCGCGGCGGCGAATGGGACGGACGCGGGCGGCACGCTGCAAATCGTGGATAGCACGGTCGTCGGGACGGTTCACACGCTGGAATTGCAGTTCGCGTCAAACGGCATTTTCCTGTCGGACGTGCGCTCGGAGAAAAAGCAGGCAGGCTGCGTGCGTTTTTGTTATCTGCCACTCACATCGGTGGTTCCGCGTCGTTATCGCTGTCAGCCGGAGGATGCCGACACCTCATTGCGCGTGCAGCCGCAATTCACGTCGCTACGCTATGGCGATCCCGGCTACGGCCAGCTTGCGTTGCGCGCGGCGGAGGAGATCCGCGAGGGCGCGGATGACGAGGCGGAGATGGGCGCGTTCCACGAATTATTCAAGCCGCAGCGCGAAACCAATTTGCGCATCCGGCTGGACGAGTATCTGCGTTTCGGCCTGGAAGCGGGAATTTTTTATGTGACGTGAAACTTAAAGCGGACGGAAATTATGAGCGGAGATTACAGTCGTAAGACTTTCAACCCGTGGCGGGATTTCAGCGCCGTGCTGATGCAACAAGGCCGCGTTCAATTGGACGCGGACTGGAACGAGCTCATTGGCATCATCGGCCGCCGATGGCGCGCGGAAACGACCGACATCATCGGGCGTGGCACCGTGCCAAAGGAAACGCCCGACGGTTTCAAGATCGAAATCGCTGCCGACGGCACGTTGACGATCGGACGCGGGCGGATTTACGTGGACGGTCTGCTCGCCGAAAATCACGGCAAGGCGCCGCTGGAATTTGACCCGGTGCTCGCCGAACAGCGCGGCACGCTGGCGGTTCCATTCAACGAGCAGCCGTATTTCCCAAACGTCGCCAATGTCGCGCCTGCGCCGACGCAGGGCGGACCGCATTTGGTTTATCTCGATGTATGGACGCGCGAGGTGACGTATATCGAAAATCCAGACCTTCTGGAAAAAGCCGTGGGCGTGGACACCACGACGCGATTGCAGACTGCGTGGCAGGTGCGCGTGCTTGCGAATGCGGGCGCCGGCGTCACGTGCGCGACACCAGATGATCAAATTCCCGGCTGGCTGGACATCATCCACCCGTCGGACGGACGCATCAGTACGGATGCGGTCGGCGTGGCCACAGCGACTGATCCATGCGTGATTCCGCCAAGCGGCGGTTATCGCGGTTTGGAAAATCGCTTATATCGTGTGGAAATTCACGACGGCGGCGTTGCGGGAAAAGCCACGTTCAAATGGTCGGGTCACAATGGTTCCATCGCGACGAGTGTCACGGCAATCCCTTCGCTGGACAAATTGATCGTGGCGCGCGTCGGGCGCGACAATACCCTGCGATTCAGTGTCGGCGACTGGATTGAAATTACCGACGACTGGCGGGAATTCGCGCAACAGCCAGGACTAATGTGTCAGGTCAAGAACGTGGTGGACGCAACACTCACCATCACGCTGACGAATCCGCTGCCGGCGGGCATGTTTCCAACTGACGCTCAAGGAAATTCCGATCCGGTTCGCCACACGCGCATCAAACTTTGGAATCAGTCTGGCAAGGTCACGGACACGAACGGAAATTTGCTGGTGGATTTGGACGCAGCTGGCAGCAGCGGCGTGATTCCAGTTCCGGCAACCGGCACTTCGATCGTGTTGGAAGACGGCGTGCAGGTTACTTTCGACACGCTGGCGGCGGGAATTTACCGTGTTGCAGATTTCTGGTGTTTCGCCGCGCGCACGGCTGATGCTTCCGTTGAGAAATTACTGCAAGCACCGCCTAAGGGCATTCACCACCATTTTTGCCGGCTGGCCATAGTGACGTTTCCGAATCCGCCAAGCGATTGCCGGCATTTATGGCCGCCGGATTTTGGCGGTGAAGGGTGTTGCGCATGCAGCGTGTGTGTCACAGCAGATTCGCACAACCAGAGCACGCTTACGATTCAACAGGCGATTGATCAGGTGAAAACGACTGGCGGCACGGTTTGTCTGGGAGTCGGGACGTATTTTTTGCGCGAAACGGTTTCTATCGTCGGGGCAAAATCCTTGTTCGTTCGCGGACAAGGCAGTGCGACGGTGCTAATTTTTTCCGCCGCCGGACCGGCGATTCTGGTTGATGCTTCAAATGGCGTGACGCTGGAGGACTTTGCAGTGCTCGCAGCGACTCGCGAGCCGATTGGCAGCCCGGCGGTGGCGCTCCACAACAGCTCGGCGGTGACTGTGCAACGCTCCGCCATCGTGAGTGTCGCGGCCGGCGATAATCCGGCAACGGCCATCGGCTTGAGCGGAGTTTTGATCGGTGTGCTCGTGCGGGAAAATCTTCTCGTGGCGCAAATTGGAATGGGACGGGCGGCTGCTGCCTCGTCAGGTGGACTTCCCGCGGGTGACCTCGCGTCTACCACAGTTGTGCTCACGGCGGATTTGGTCGTGCAGGACAACATATTTGGATGTTTGCTGCGCGGAATCAATTTCGATGCGTTGAGCCTGCACGCTTTTCAAACGCGGCTCGCCAGCAACTTGATCGTCGGCTGCTCGCAAGTGGGGTTCAACATGCTCGGCTGGGTGGTGCCGGGTTCCGGCTTGGAGGTGCGCGAAAACGAGTTGCACATTACTGGTGCTGGAATCGTCGTCGGTACGGACGACGCGCGCATCGAGAGCAACAACATCGCCCCGTTGTCAGCCGGTAAGGGCACTGACGGAATTATCCTTACGCTTGGTTTCGACAAAACCGGGCTGGACCGTTGCCAGATTCTGAACAACCGCGTCGTTGGCACCGCGGGCAATGGCATCCATGTACAGAACTGCATCGTGCACTCGGCGATGATCAAAAACAATTACGTCGAAGCAGTGGGCGGCAGCGGCTTCCTCATGGACGACACGAGCACCGCCGACCAGTTGACAGTTGAGAACAATCACCTGTTCAACGTCGCCCCGCTGTCCAATGATGCAAAAACGCCAGTCATCGGGCTGCGTGTCGTCAACGCCAGTCGTGCCGAAATTATCGGCAACGCGCTCATCAACGTCGGACTCGCGGCCGCGCAAAATCCGCATCGCGCGGGCATTCAAGTCGTCAACGTTGGCTCAGGACGCATTGACCGCAATACCGTGCTCAATCTCGGTCCGCCTGGAAATTTTTTGCAAGACGCCGTGGGCATCGAGAGTCTTGGCACTTTTGTGCAACTGGACATCACCAATAATTCCGTTCGTCGTAACGCGGTTTTTCCGGCCGATCCAGGCACGTCACAATGGTTCGGGGTACGCATTCAAACGGTGAGCACCAAAGAATTTCTCGCAGTCAGTGCCAACTTGTCGTTTGTTGTGGTTGAGGATGTGATTTACGCGTTCATAGGCAATCGGCTGGTGCCGTTGCCGCGCGGCAGGGAAATCGTCGGCCTGCAAGGCAATCTGCTGGAAAGCTACGGCACGGCTCCGGCGATAAGAGTTGTCGCGAGCGGCGCCCTGACGTTGAGCACCAATCGCTGTCTGCTCGGCACGGCGGCAGTGACCACTGGGGCGTTCATTCCTCCCGTGGTGGAGGGAGAGGCCGGCGCAGTTATGGCCGACACCAACTACCTTGAAGGCGCGACGAAGACCCCGGCGATGGTTGTGAAATTGCTGCCGGAAAATGGGCCGTTCACGGTGCTCGGCAATATCAGCAGCGGCGAGATACAAATCAATGGCAGCGCCCTGGGGGCACCGTGGGCACCACTCAACGTCATCGCCTAATAAACGCGCTTTCTGAAAGGAATTTGTGAAATTCATCGCTACCAAAACTGAAACCAGTATGGCCGAGTTGGCGCACCAGGCATTCGACCTCAAAGGTTCGAAGTCCGCTATAAAGCTCAAACAGGCAGAGGCGGCGCTGCGTCAGGCCAATCCGCAGCTCGACGATCTCGCCAAGTTACCGGCTGGCACACTCGTCATCGTTCCGGACGTGCCGGGCGTGCATACGGCGCCGCTGCCATCGTTGACCGGTCCTAGCGCTGATGTGATTGCGCAATTGGAACTGGTTCTCGCAGGCGCCAAGAATGTTCTTCGGCAGGCTGCGTCAAGTCAGGCGCAGGAGTCTGATACGAGTTCGTCGCTGGCTAAGAACCGTGCGTTGGTCAAAATCGTCGAGAAAATACCCAGTTTGCAGTCGCGCCTTCCCGAAGTCGCCGATGCAGCAAAGGCCGAGACCAAACAAATGGCTGACGACGAAGCCGCGCACTTAAAGGGTTTAGCGCAACTCAAAAAAGACTTGAGCAGCTTGATTTCGTAATTTGCGTTTTTTTGGAAGCCGATGCGCGAGGAACAGCGTTGCAAATGCTTTCTTTTGCCCTGATAAACCCGTCAAAAAATCTATTTTAGAGGCCAATTATGGCTATCTTGGGGCCATGAAATCCACGAAGATCGGATTCGTAGGCGTCGGCCGAATGGGCGCGAACATGGCGCGACGTTTAAAAGATGTCGGCTATCCGGTTGTAGCGGTGTTTGACTCGAATCGGGAAATTGCGACGGAACTCAGTAAGGAACTTGGCTGTGAGGCGCCTGGCAAGCTCTCCAGAGTCAGCGAATTATCGGACGCAGTGTTCACGGTGGTTACTGACGATACCGCGATGCGCCAGATTTACTTCGGGGACGACAATCTTTTTGCGCACGCGACCGGACGTTTCTTTATCAATTGCGCCACGATCAGCCCCGCGGTTCATGTCGAGGTTGCCAAGAAAGGCTCCGACGCCGGCGCCATGGTTGTTGAGGCGCCAATGGCCTCGAGTGTGACTCATGCTCGTGAGGGCAAGCTTTTCCTGATGTTGGCGGGTGATCGTTCGGCGGTGGATAAAGCCGAGCCGCTTCTGAAGGATTTGAGCGTCAAGATGCAATATATCGGTGGACCCGGGAAAGCCTCTGAACTCAAAGCGCTGGTCAACATGGTGATGAATATTAATACGGCCGGATTGGCCGAGGGACTCGGTCTAGCCGAAGCTCTAGGCTTAGATCTTAAAGTCGTCACCGAAGTGTTTTCACAGACCGGAGCCAATTCTCGGGTGCTAGAAACGGATGGACCGGACATGCTCGATCGAGAACACAGCACCTTCTTTTCGGCAGCCCATGCGGCCAAGGATAGCGGTATCGCGTTGAATCTAGCCAAAGAGCAAGGGTTAAATCTGCCGTTGCTTGACGCATCCAAACGCCAGTACGACCGAATGATCGAGCTTGGTCTGGGAGAAATCGATAAATCCGGAATCTCTGAGCTGACCTTCCGTTCGCGGCGGGGGTAGCTCGACCGCCCGGTGCTTGTCCAGGGTATGACCCATAAGTCCCATCATGATCCGCAGATTACACAGCCCCGAAAGTCTCCGGGGTAAAATTACGCAGATTTTGTTCGGAGCTGGGCACACAGTGGCGCGTTTCCACAACCAAATCCCGCGCTCAGCTCAGAAACTCCACCGCCCAGGCAAACTTGTGCGGGATCGGCAGCCGATGGCGTCCAGCCTGATCTTGCAGCAGAAGAGTCAACCATTCTTTGGATGCTTCGATAGTTTGGGCGTCGATCGTCAGCCAAAGTTCGCCATTCTCTTTTACTAGTGAGTACTTGCCGACCCGAATGCTGATTGGATCGGACTCGCCTTTCAGGCGCACCGAAATCTCCAGGCTTTGTTCGCGGGTGTTTAGCTTTACGTCTAAGACTTCGCCGTACCGTGCTAGCTGAATATTCAGTTCCTGCTTTATCCTTGCGCTGATGAAGCGATCTTTAGAATCGGCTAGGCTGCTGCCGGCTGGTAAATGGTCAAAGAGGTTATTTAGACGCATGATTATCTAAAAAGATGTTTCGCTGATAAGTTCAGAAAGTCGATGGAATCATTTAAATTAGCTGATCGTTCAAGTCCGCGAGATGTTCGGAGTAGTGACGGTACCAAACTTTTCGTCCGGGAGTGGGCAACCAAGGGTTCGGCTAAGGGTACGATTCTTCTGGTCCCAGGATACGGTGAACAGACAGGCCGATATCTACACGTCGGCGATTTTTTTCAGGCGGCAGGCTTCAATGTATTGGCCATCGATGTCCGAGGCCAGGGTCGAAGCGGCGGAACGCCAGCGCATGTCGAGCGTTACGATCAATATTTGGAAGACGTCAGAGCCGGGATCGGCCTGGTTAAAGTCTTTCCTTTGTTTGTGCTAGGTCACAGTTTCGGCGGGCAATTGGTTTTGTTGTTGGCGGCAAGAAATGAACTTAATATCACCGGTTACATAGCCAGTGGACCGTGGTTAGCCCTGACTAAGCCGCCGGCGCCTTGGCTGGTCGGGTTGGCTTCTATGCTGAACGTTCTCTTTCCGAAATGTCGCTTCCCCACTGGAATCAAGCGATCCCAGAACTCGAGCGATGAAGCTCATCTCGATTCTCTGGCCGATCTGGACCTCAATCATGGCTTCGTTACTGCGCGCGCCTTTTTTGAGATCTCGGCAGCCGCGAGACAGCTGCGCGCTACTCCACGAGCCAATGCGCCGGTATTGATCGCCCAGGGAAAACCTGATCCGGTGACATCGGTTGACGCAACGATCGCTTTTTATCACCGTCTCGATGCGCCCGCTAAGGAACTCTTAATTTACGACGGGTTGCTACATGAACTGCACAACGAGCGGGATAGAGAGGGGGTTTTGGAAGATTACCTGGCGTGGATCGAGAAAACGATGCTGTCGGCAGGAGCCGGCGCGGAAACCAGGACGACGAAACAGAACCTGGTTTAATCGGTTTGGCCGCGACTTAAGACCAAGATCTGTTCCTTGCCATACTGGGGAGGGGAACGGTGAAAATCTGAGTACTCTGCTTCCACCACGAAGCCGCAACCTTCAACTAGGTGGCGCATTTCGTAACGAAACGTCCAACGCATTTGGAGCTCGTGTTTTTCCTGACGTATCACTGCGCCGTTAAGTTCCGTTTCTGTAAATCGCCACTGTTCCTTGAATGTCTGGGTGACCGGATCGCTAGCTCGCTCCAAAGTTTCTACCAGAACCTGGTTTCCGGAAACGGGATGAACCAGGTGTTTTGGTGGCGACGCGCTCGGTTGTTTTCCTGGCCGAATCAAATCGTACCGGGGATCAAACAAGTTGATAATGACTTTACCGCCCGGAGTTAAATGCCGGTTGATACAGAGCAAACACCGCCGTTGTGCTTCCGGAGTTAGCAGAAGCTGGAACGACCGGAACGGAATCAAAATCAGAGCGAATTGCTGCCCCAGCTCGAACTCGCCTATGTCTCCCTGATGAAGATGTAGGCGCCTGGCTAGTTCGGGAGAGAGGTGCTCACGTTTTTGCTTCGCAACCTCCAGCATGGCGGCACTGGCGTCCAGTCCGCTCACCTCCAACCCAGTCGAAAGCAGCGGGATCAACAAACGGCCTGTCCCGCAGCCGAGTTCGAGCACTGAGCCTCCAGCGACCTTTGCCTCTTCCCAATAAAAGGACACATCATTCTGAGACGCTTCCCATTCGGCCATCGTCTGGTTGTCATATACCTCCACGAGGAGCCCATCCTGAGAATAGAATGCGGGAGAGGTTGGATCCATCGGGGATCAACCAAGCAAAAATGTCGGGTTGGGTCGAGCTTACTCGAACCGGATCCCTTGAGCCAGCGGTAGATCGGGCGAGTAATTGATGGTTACGGTTTGACGCCGCATATAGGCTTTCCAAGAATCGCTGCCGCTTTCCCGTCCGCCGCCCGTGTCTTTTTCACCGCCGAATGCGCCGCCGATCTCGGCCCCGCTGGTCCCGATGTTTACATTAGCGATTCCGCAATCACTGCCGATGGAAGAAAGAAACAGTTCGGTTTCCCGCAGGTCGTTTGAGAAAATGGCCGAAGCGAGTCCTTGAGGAACAGAGTTCTGAATCGCGATGGCCTCTGCCAGATTTTCGTACGCCAAAACATAGAGGATCGGAGCGAAGGTCTCCTCTTGAACAACCTGCCAGTGCGGTTCTGCCCGCACGATCGCCGGCTTAACATAGAGCCCGCCCGGAAAGTCCGTTACGGGAAGCCGGCTGCCGCCGCTCGCGATAGTACCGCCGGCTGTCTTCACTCGTTCGAGCGTGGCGTCCATCGCGTCGGCCGCGGCTTGATCGATCAAAGGACCCATCAAGGTACCAGGATCCAGCGGGTTGCCGATCCGGACCTGCTGATAGGCTGAGCTTAGAGTCTGGATCACCTCGTCGAGCATCGAACGATGGACGATCAATCGACGGGTCGTGGTGCAACGTTGCCCGGCAGTTCCTACCGCACCGAAGAGAACCGCACGTTGAACCAAACGAAGATCAGCGCTGGGTGTAACAATGATGGCGTTATTACCGCCCAGCTCGAGCAAGCTTTTGCCTAGACGCGCCGCCACGGTTTGCGCGACTTGTCGCCCCATCCGAGTTGAACCTGTAGCTGACACCAACGGAATCCGCCGATCCGCCGCCAACCATTCCCCGACGGGGCGGTCACCGCATACCAAGCTGAAAATCGCGGGGTCAACGCCGGCTTGGGCACAGACTTCCGCGGCGATCTTGGTACAAGCGATGGCCGTAAAAGGCGTTTTCTCGGATGGCTTCCAAAGTACAGTATTGCCGGTTACAGCGGCGATCATCGCGTTCCAGGACCAAACCGCCACGGGAAAATTGAAAGCGCTGATAACACCCACCACTCCGAGGGGGTGCCATTGCTCGAACATGCGGTGTTGAGGCCGCTCGGACGCGATAGTTAGTCCATAGAGTTGCCGGGAAAGACCATTGGCAAAGTCGCAAATGTCGATCATTTCCTGGACCTCCCCTTCGCCTTCGGCCACAATCTTGCCCGCTTCCAGGGTAACCAATTTACCTAGGCTTTCCTTAACCGCACGCAGGCGGTCGCCGATCCGGCGGACAACATCGCCCCGCTTCGGCGCCGGCAACAGTCTCCAGGCGGCGAAGGCTCGCGACGCGGCTTGGACAGCGGCTTGATAATCTCCTTCCGAAGGTTGGCGTACGGTGCCAAGCAGCGAGCCGTCGATAGGAGAACGCTTTTCCCATGTTGGTCCGTTCCCGGCCCAGGTTCCGTAGAAGGCTCCCCTTTCGGTTTGATTCAGCCGCAGGCTAGCGAATACCTCATCGCGGACGGTTTTGACATCGAAGGTAGTTGGGGTAGTCATGGCCGAGGATGGAGCGAGTGGACTAGTTGGACGGCAGTGGACTTTGTGGACTAAGTGGCGGCGCGCAACGAGCGCTCAAGTCTGGACGCTGAATCGCGGAGCCACGGTCTCGGCTTCGCCGTAGACGCGGCCGCCCCATTGGGTTTCAAAAAATTGGCTTAGGCTGATTGATTCCTGTCGCACAAAACCGCTGGGCAGTTGCTTATTGGCAAATAACTCGAGCACACCCACTAAGCCGGCAGCGGTGGAAAGCTGGATGGCTGACAGAGGTCGGCCGCTGACTTGACCCGCGTAAATCTTTTTCACGAAGCTCCGTTGCAGAAGGGCGCCGCCATCCGATCCCACTGAATTTACATAGACCACAACCACATCATTGAAGGTCAAAGGAATCTCCTGGTCGAAGATCTGGGTTAACACATCCTGCTTCTGGCTCAGATTCAGATCAAAAAGCAGGAACTTCATCAGATCTCGATGGCCGGGATAACGCAGAGTCTTATAGCTGAGCTCGCTCACTTTACCTTCAAATGTTTCACACATCGTGGCGACTCCGCCGGAGGTGTTAAAGGCTTCGTATTCAACTCCGTCAATGGTTAACCTCTCAACCCCATCCAGCGGGTTGGTGAGCAGTCGCCGGCCTTGAATCAGGGCTTCGCCGAACTGGCAGTACTCGTTGATTAATCCAGCCGTGCTCCAGCTCAGGTAGTACTTCATCTGGTTACTGGCGGAGAGAGGCAACGCGCCTACCCGC
>Ga0307479_10000729_pt1 | contig 29756 bp, 26 predicted proteins | sample atmos_gasesECM4C_FD_203743 | JGI IMG/M metagenome (GOLD analysis project Ga0307479, IMG submission 203743) | Hardwood forest soil microbial communities from Morgan-Monroe State Forest, Indiana, United States - atmos_gasesECM4C_515 | ecosystem: Environmental > Terrestrial > Soil > Temperate...
TGCGGTCCAGGATGCCGTCAGGCACCGGCGCAGCCGGCGCGAAGCGTCCTGGACAGCATCGAGCACGGCGCTACTCTCGCGAAAAAAGAGACTACTCTGCCCTTGACCAAGGGTAGGAGGTCCTACGAGCTGGAAGCAGGCGCGCGAAGCAAAAGCCGCCACCTAGAGCGCATTCCGTTTGGAAGGAATCAGAAGGGGATTGAACCTTCTCAGGTGTTGCTCCGACCAAGCACGGTGTTCTTGCCTATCTTAGTTTGTGCTGAGATCTGGCGTTGACCTGGCTTGAGCGGAATGGCGGCCGACACCATCCCGAGTGCACGCGTGGAACGGATTCTGGTCTTTGCAGGACGCGCACTTGCCGTCACCGGCGCGCTCCTGGGAGCGGTCCCCTGCTATATCGTCTTCCATGTATTCGACAATGGCGACAAAGTTTTTGATGATCCGATCTGGGTCAAGATCGCACTTTGCTTATTGCAGATCGTCCCCCTTCCGATCGCCTGGTGGGTTCGCCGAAGGGGGGCCCGCACCACGGCCGCACGCGCCGTTCTGGTTGCGGGAATGGCCCTCGCGGTGGCGTTCGAGGCCCGCGTCGCATGGAATGCCTTTCCTCCCCGTGTTGCGTCCGACCTCGTGGTTATTGCGCTGCCGGTATTTCTGCTGCTCTTTCTTGCGGTAATTGTGCTGCTCGCGTGGTTAACCGGTCGTTGGATCTCGTGGCGGTCAAGGCCTTCGCCAAGCTCAAGTCGTTGCCGCGCAAAATAGCCGCCCGAACTGTTGCGACACTATGGGATGCTCTCGGCGGATCCTCGTCCGGGTCACCCCCCCTCAGGAATGCGCCAACCATCTCGCCCACGCCGGATATGTTCCACTCAAACGGAATCCGCTCTAACAATCGCCAATCATATTCGACATCGCGCGGTCAATGACCTTGCCCGCGGTCTTCGCCGGATGCGTACCTCGAAAGTAGCGTATCACGCGGAGCGAGGCGACATCAGCTTCGATAAAGGAGTTTGACATGGACGATCGTGACCGTGACTTCGCAAGGTTTATTCAAACTTGGGGCGACGCGAACTTAGGGAGTTTTGGCGATCACACTGATCCAAGCGACCTCCAACATTTTCATCGTTCTCGCGCCGAGCGATTGCGAGTAGCAGCTGAAGCCGCAGGCTTCTCATCTGAGGTCGGAAGGATCTCTAGATCGACCGGAGGCTTGCCCGGATACGTTGAGAGTCTTTACGAGCAAGCAGAGTTTCGCCGGCGCCATGGCGACATTTAGCGTGTAGGGCGGGTTGGAGGCGAAGCCATAACTGCCATCTCGCTACGTTCACCGGCGGATTACGCCCATAGGCCGCGCTTTGCGCGAACCGATGGGCTTCAATCCGCCCTACGCACTGGGGCTGCATTGGCCCCAATCGGTGCAACTATGCTGTGGCCGTTCCGCGTCGGGGTGGTCCGATTGATTTCTGAATTTCAGAATTTCACTTGACGGCGAGGTAGAAGCAGGTGTATTGCGATTTGGTCCCGTCTCGACAGAGGGGCGTTTCGCGATCGTCACGGACGTGAGGCGGGATGCGGTGGACGCTGATGGCGCGTGAGACGAATGCGCTTGAAGCGGACGGCGAAGTCGTGTGGTCCTGACGCCCCGATGCTGGCGTCAAGGTCGCGGGTTTATCCCGCGAACGACGGGGGCAAGAGAGCCCGGTCCCCGGGGAGAGCGCGGAATAAGCCGTAACCCATTGCGCGGGGAATGCCGGGTGTTTCCGGTGTGACCGTGGTGACTAACGCGCGTGCTTTCTACACTACACGCGCGGCTGCGGGCGCATCGGGCGCCCGGCATTCCCTGCGCCCTCTGATGCGAGAGGGCAGGAAATTCCAGGGTAAACCTCGCGCAAACCTGCGGCGAGATCGCGAAGTTGTGTCTCGCGCCACACATCCCGCCGTCATCGCCCGTGAAGACGGGCGATCCAGTATTCCAGAGACATCCGTGATTGCACCGAGAAGCCGCAGCGTACTGGATGCCCCGCTTTCGCGGGGCATGACAACGAGAGGCACGCGCGGCGAGATCGCGAGTCTGTGGCTGCGAATGCGAGCGACACAAACATGCTCGTCATGGCCGGGCTTGACCCGGCCATCCATCAATCTCCGCAAAGAGGCGCTTTCTCGAAGAAGATGGATTGCCGGGTCAAGCCCGGCAACGACGGTTTGATGACACGCGAAGCCTGGGAAAGCTGCAACGCAGGCGATGATTCACTGCATACGGCTACTGACATCCGTCATCTCACTCGCTATATCAACCGCGCCCGGCCCGTCCGGGCTTTTGGCGTTAAACTGGATTGGTGATGACTGGATCGACCCGATCGAGCGGTGGGCTCGATGACCGCCGCAAGCGGCTGCTGTTTCGCTGCTGGCATCGTGGTACCCGCGAGATGGACCTGATCCTCGGCCGCTTCGCGGATGCCGAGATCGATGCCCTCTCGGATGGCGAATTGGCGGAGCTTGAGCACCTGATCGAGGCTCCCGATCCCGATCTCTATGCCGCGCTGACCGGCGACAGGCCGCTGCCATCAGAATATGCCGGCCCGCTATTTGTTCGCATCAAGGCGTTTCGCGCCGTGGATCACGGCACATGAAGCAACCGGCAAAATCGCCCACGCAACTGCTGGCGCCCGGCCGCGCGCTGACGCTTGCCAATGTCGCTGAGGGAGCCGAGGGGCTCGTCGTCTCCGATCTCGCCCGCGCCATCGCGGCGCGGCCGAAGAAGTCCGCGATCAGCCTGGCCGTGGTCTGCCGCGACGGCCCGCGGATGCAGCAACTGGCGCGGGCGCTGGAGTTTTTCGCAGCCGACCTGCCGGTCCTGCAATTTCCGGCCTGGGACTGCCAGCCCTACGACCGGGTGTCGCCGCATGGCGCGATCCTGGCGCAACGGCTGACCACCCTGGCGCGGCTGGCGCGCCTTGCCGGCAGCGAGAAGCCGCTGATCGTGCTGACGACGGTGAACGCCATGGTGCAGCGGGTGCCGGCGCGCAACACCGTCGCAGCGCAGGCGCTGTCGGTCGCGCCGGGCCACGTGGTGCCGATGGATTCCATCGTCGCCTGGCTCGAGCATAACGGTTATAGCCGCGCCTCGACCGTGCGCGAACCCGGCGAATATGCCGTGCGCGGCGGCATCCTCGACCTTTTTCCGGCCGGGCTCGACCAGCCCGTGCGGTTCGATTTCTTCGGCGATTCCCTGGAGTCGATCCGCTCGTTCGACGCCGAAACCCAGCGCACGCTCTTGGACATGCGCTCGCTCGACCTGGTGCCGATCTCCGAATTTCAATTGGTCACCGAGACCATCCGCCGGTTCCGGATGGGCTATGTCGCGGAGTTCGGCGCGCCCGAGCGCGACGATCCGCTCTACGAGGCCGTCAGCGAAGGCCGCCGCCATCCCGGCATGGAACATTGGCTGCCGCTGTTCCAGGACAAGATGGACACGCTGTTCGACTATCTCGGCGACGCGCCGATCGCGATCGAAGCGCAGGGCGAGGACGCCGTGCGCGAGCGCTTCAAGCAGATCGCGGATTATTACGAGGCGCGGCGCGAGGCGCTGGAGCATCCGGGCAGTGGCGCGGTCTACAAGCCGTTGCCGCCCGATCGGCTCTATCTGACGGAACGGGAGTGGACCGAACGCCTCGGCGAAGCGGCGCTGGCGCGCTTTACGCCGTTCGCCGTGCCCGACGATGCCAGCGTGGTCGATATCGGCGCGCGGCAGGGGCGCAACTTTGCGCCGGAACGCAACGACAGCGCGGTGAACGTGTTCGAAGCCGTCGTCGGACATGTCCATGGCCTGCAGGCCAAGCGCAAGAAGGTCGTGATCACGCTGTGGAGCGAAGGCTCGCGCGACCGCATGGCGAGCATGCTGCGGGATCACAAGCTGTCGAACGTCACCAGCGTCAATTCCTGGCGCACGGTGCTGGCGACGCCGCGCAACGAAGCCATGCTCGCCGTGCTTGGCATGGAAAGCGGTTTTGAGACCGACGACGTCGCCGTCATCAGCGAGCAGGATATTTTGGGCGACCGCTTGGTGCGGCCGCGCAAGGCCAGCCGCAAGCTCGACAATTTCATCTCGGAAGTGACGAGCCTCGCCGCCGGCGATCTCGTCGTCCATGTCGAGCACGGCATCGGCCGCTTCATCGGCCTGCAGACGCTGGAGGTTTCCGGCGCGCCGCACGACTGTCTCGAACTGCACTATGCCGCCGACACCAAACTGTTTCTGCCGGTCGAGAACATTGAATTGTTGTCGCGCTTTGGATCCGATCAGGCCAATGTCGAATTGGATCGGCTCGGTGGCGGAGGTTGGCAGGCACGCAAGGCGAAACTGAAGAAGCGCATCCGCGAGATCGCGGGCGACCTGATCAAGATCGCCGCGGAGAGGATGCTGCACGAAGCGCCGAAAATGCCGGTGCAGGCCGGCGTCTATGACGAATTCTGCGCGCGCTTCCCCTATGACGAGACCGAGGATCAACTCGGCGCGATTCAGTCGACGTTGAAGGACCTCGAGGCCGGCCGTCCGATGGACCGGCTGATCTGCGGCGACGTCGGCTTCGGCAAGACCGAGGTGGCGCTGCGCGCGGCGTTCGCGGTTGCGCTCGACGGCAAGCAGGTCGCGGTCGTGGTGCCAACCACGCTGCTCGCGCGACAGCACGCAAAAACCTTCACCGAGCGGTTCAAGGGTTTTCCGGTGCAGGTCGCGCAGGCCTCCCGGCTGATCGCGACCAAGGAACTGACGCAGGTCAAGAAGGGTCTCACCGACGGCTCGATCGACATCGTGGTCGGCACCCATGCGCTGCTCGGCAAAGCGATCAAATTCCGCGACCTCGGGCTGTTGATCGTCGACGAGGAGCAGCATTTCGGCGTCAGCCACAAGGAGCGGCTGAAGCAGTTGCGCGCCGAGGTCCATGTGCTGACGCTCTCGGCAACCCCGATCCCGCGCACGCTGCAGCTTGCGCTGACCGGCGTGCGCGAATTGTCGATCATCGCCTCGCCCCCGGTCGATCGTCTCGCGGTGCGCACCTTCGTCGCTCCGCACGATCCCCTGATGATCCGCGAGGCGCTGCTGCGCGAGCGCTACCGCGGCGGCCAGGCTTTTTATGTGGTGCCGCGGATCGAGGACCTTGCCGGGGTGAAGGACTTCCTCGACAAGAACGTGCCGGAGATGAAGATCGCGGTCGCGCACGGCCAGATGCCGCCGACCGTGATCGAGGACATCATGTCGGCGTTCTACGACGGCAAGTACGACATCCTGCTATCGACCACCATCATCGAGTCCGGGCTCGACATTCCCACGGCCAATACGCTGATCGTGCATCGCGCCGACATGTTCGGCCTCGCCCAGCTCTATCAATTGCGCGGCCGGGTCGGGCGATCGAAGCTGCGCGCGTATGCGCTGTTCACGCTGCCGGCACAGCAGAAGATCACGGCGCAGGCCGAGCGCCGGCTCACCGTGTTGCAGTCGCTGGAGACGCTGGGGGCAGGGTTTCAGCTCGCCTCCCACGATCTCGATATTCGCGGCGCCGGCAATCTGCTCGGCGAGGAGCAATCGGGACATATCAAGGAAGTCGGCTTCGAGCTGTATCAGTCGATGCTGGAAGAGGCGATCGTCAACCTCAAGGCCGGCATCGCCGAGCCCGCGGCCGACCGCTGGTCGCCGCAGATCACCGTCGGCATGCCGGTGCTGATCCCGGAGGATTACGTCTCCGACCTGTCGGTGCGGCTGTCGCTGTACCGGCGGCTCGCCGATCTCGAGACCGAGGACAAGATCGGAAATTTCGGCGCCGAGATGCGCGACCGTTTCGGCGTGCTGCCGGACGAGGTGCGCTATCTGTTCAAGGTCGCCACCATCAAGGGGCATTGCCGCAGGGCCAATGTCGAGAAGGTCGACGCCGGGCCGAAGGGCGCCGTCATCACCTTCCGCGACAACAAGTTCGCGCAACCCGACCGGCTGGTCTATTTCATCAGGCAGCACGGCCAGGCCGCGCGGGTGCGGCCGGACATGAAGGTGGTGTTCTTCCAGGATTGGGAAACGCCGGAGGAGCGGCTGTCCGGCACGACCGAGATCTTGCGTCAGCTCGCCAATCTCGCCGAGAACAGGAAGGCGGCGTGAATGTCACGACGCCGCACGGTGGGCGTCCTCGTAAAGCCGCGCCAGCAGCGACTTTGGCGTGTCGCTCGGCAGCAGGCTTGCGACGCGGACGTCCGGCGCTGCGCGTCCGTGGTGCTTGCCGTGCGAGGTCTGGCGCATCACGCTGGAGAGCCGCCGCGCGATCCCGTGCGCCGCGCGCAAATCGGTATCGGCAAACACGACGATCGCGGAGCCGTCGGCCTGAACCGCGCCGAAATCCATCTGTCGCATCAGCTTGGAGAGAATGCGTGCGCCGTCGAGCTGGGCACGCGGATGTGCGGGATCGAACGCGAAGCGTGCCACCGACAGACCGCCGCCGTGGGACAGCGTCTCTTTGACCGCGGTCGCAAAATTGCGGTCGAAGGCGACCCATGTGAGCAGGCCGGTCCGGGGATCGAGCAGTCCGCCGGCGTCGATCGCGCGCAAGGTGCGGCTCAATTGCGCCTCGAAGGCCCGTTGGCGGATCAAAGGCAGCGCGTTGGCCGCGACAGCACCGGGGGCGCCGGAGATGATTTCCAGATTGGCGAGGTCGTAGGTCGGGGCGAGGTCGGAAGAGGTGAGCACGATGGGCAGGTTGCGGAAACGCGCGTCCTCCGACAGCACGGTGAGGAAAGCATCCACCACGCGCGGCGTAAAACCTTCGCCGAGCACGATGCCGTCGATATCGCGGGTGTTGAGATGGTTCGCCGCCGCCTCGATAGAGAGCGCGCCGACGACGCCCATGCGCTCGCCGAGCGTGACCGACAGCGCGGGGTAGGCGGCGCCGCGGCCGATCAAGAGCACCGTCGCATCACGCGCGGGATTGGTGTCGGGCAGATTGGTCTTCACCGATCCGTCTTCAAGCCGGCGCAGCACGGACATATGCAGCGTCCGGACGCGCAAGGCTGCGCGCAGGCGCGCCGTCAGGCGATCGAAGTTGCCGCCGCTCTGCGAGAACGGCAGCGCGGTTTCCGGAAGCCGCGTTTGCGGATCGACGGCGATCAGCGGAACATAGGGTTTTCGCGCCGCGATCTTTCTTGCCAGCGCTTCGAGTTGGGGTTCGGTCGCGCCCGGCATCGCGGCGAGGACGGCGGCCGGCTGCACTTGCGCGACCGCATGCGGGGCGTCGTCCCAGCCGGTATCGACCACGGGAAACAGGTTGGCGTCGCCAAGCGCTGCTGTAAACGACGGCCGCCCGGCATTCGATACGACGAGGATCGGGCCTTGCTGGGACATCGGACAAACTCGGATCGGCGCACGCGACTGGAAGTGCGCGATCCTAGTTCGGCGGTCTTAATGCACCGTCAACGAAGTTTCTTCGGCCAGTGCTTACGTGGCGCCGGCCCGGTCCCGAAAAGCTTCTACCATCAAGGGGTTGAGGCCAAGCTCGGAGAGCGCTTCGCGGGCGCGCGCATTGTCCTGGGCGCGGCCGGCCAGGCGATAGCCGCTCAAGCGGTCGGGCAGTGCGGTCAGCAGCGCGCCTTGGCCGAGCCGCTTGGCCCATTCCTGCAGGTCCTGCGCCAGGAACCGATAGCCGCCGACCGCCATGATCCCGTTGGGCGGCGCCGTAATGCAGATCGCGCCGGTCGTGCGGTCGAGCCGCGCGGCATATTCGGTGTCGACATAATCCCGGGGCGCCTGCGCGACCAGGGAGTCGCTCGCTGGCGGCGGCGGCGCGTAGGCCGACACCGTCACCATCGGCCCCCGCAATCCGAGCGTGCCCTTCGGCGTCAGCAGGATGTCGCCCGATATCGAAGCGCCCGGCAGCTCGCGCGGCGCGCCGTGCGGTCCCGGCTTGATCAACGCCGGCGCGCCGTCGTCCGTGGTGCGGCGCGCGCCGACCAGCCCGGCCTCGCCGAACAGATAGACATCGGTCAGCGACGCCTGCCGCGCCGTCCAGAACGGGCTCGACGCGACCTGTTCCGGCGCCCGCCACAGGCCGATGACGTTGCGTAACGTCGACAGGTTTTCGTCCAGGCCGAGCTCGTCGAGCCGCAACGCCAGTTGCGCGGGCGCGATCAAGGTGTCGCAGCGATACTCGCGGATTTGCTGCTCCAGCACGTCGCTGTCGAAGGGATGGTGCAGCACCAGCGTTCCGCCCGATAAGAGCCAGGTCACGAGCGAACTGGCGAGGCCAGCGAAGGAGGAGGGCGCAAACGCCGACATCATGGTTGCGCCCTGCGCCACGTCGCTTTCGAGCGACATCGCAAGCCCGCCTGCGATCAGGCCCAGATGCGTGCGCGGTACCGCGCGAAAACCCTCCGGCGTCACGTCGAACGAAATGATCGCCGCCTTGCGGCCGTCCTGGATGATGCTGCGCCCGGCACCGGGCTCTCGCGCCAGAGCCAGGTCGAGCGACGCCATGCCCTCGGGCAGATCGCCGCCGAAGCCGCAGACATGGCGGATCGAGAACGCTTCGGCCGCGGCATTCATGACGAGATCGGCGTGCACCACGCCGTCGATCCTGCTCGCGGTCACGATCGCGCGCGCGCTGGTGCGGTTGAGGGCTGCGACCAGCTCCGCCTGCCGCCACAGCAGCGGGATCGGCGCGACCACAAGGCCCGCGCGGTGCGCCGCGAGCACGGTGAGCATGAACTCGACCGTGTTCGGCAGCTGGACCGCGATCACGGAATGCGTCGGCAATCCCGACTCGACGAAATGCGCCGATAGCGCCGAGATCGCGCGATCGGCTTGCGCGTAGGTCAGGCGTTTCGGCAAGCCTCCCGTGATGCGCGGCTTGTTGAGCGGATCGATCAACGCGATCGCGTCAGGCTTTCGCGAAAGGACCCGCTGAAACAGGGCGTCGAGCGTTGGCGATGCGTTGGTCTGGTTCATTTTGCCTGCGGGTCCACCCGTTGCCACCAGCTTTCCGGCAGATACCCTGTCAGAGCAGTAGCCGAAGGTTGTTCTATCCGATTCCAGCGCGCAATCCATTGTTCGCCGGCGTTAAACACGGGAATTGCGTAGAAGCCGGACATCAGGGCCCGGTCGAGGGCGCGAACCGCCGGGACGAAATCGGCCTGGTCGCGCGCGCTCAATAGCGCGGCGATCATGGCGTCGATCGCGGGCTCCTTGGCGCCCATGTAATTGCGCGTGCCCTGCACGTCAGCAGCCTCGCTGCCCCAATAGAACGATTGTTCGTTGCCCGGCGAGAGCGACTGATCCCAACGGTTCTCGATCATGTCGAAATCATACCCCAACCGGCGCTGATCGAACTGCACGGGGTCGACCGCGCGCACATTTGCCGCGATCCCGGCGCGCTTCAGTCCGTCCGCATAAGCGAGCGCGATGCGCTCCTGGTCGCGGGTCGTCACCAGGATTTCAAACGCGAGCGGCGCCTTGGTCGAACGCTGCCGCAACACCGTGCCGTCGAGATCGTAGCCGGCCTCCGACAACAGTTTCAGCGCGCTGCGCAGCGACACGCGGTCGCGTCCCGAACCGTCGGCGACGGGCAGGCGATAGCTGCCGTCCAGGATCTCGGGCGCAATATGCGACGCGAACGGTTTTAGGAGCTCACGCTCGCGGTCGTCGGCAGCACGGCCGTAGGCCGACAGTTCGGAGCCGGCGAAATAGCCGCCGGCGCGCGAATAGAGCCCAAAAAAATAGTTGCGGTTGACCCACTCGAAATCGAACAAAAGTGTCAGCGCCTGCCGCACGCGAATATCGGAAAATACCGGACGGCGGGTGTTGAACACCAGGAAATCCGAGGGCTGCGGCAGCCCCGTTTTGATGGTGTCGCGGATCACTCCGCCGTTCTTGGCTGCCGGGAAATCGTAGCCCTCGTGCCAGCGCAACGGCTCGGTTTCGACACGGAAATCGTAGAGGCCGCGCTTGAAGGCTTCGAACGCCGCATTGGACTCGCGGTAGAAATCAAACTTGATCTCGTCAAAATTCCACAGTCCCCGATTGACCGGTAGATCGCGGCCCCAATAGTCGGGATTGCGTGTGAATGTGACGCTCACGCCAGGCTTTACCGCCGTGACGCGATAGGGGCCGGAACCGATCGGCGGCGCCATCGAGGTCTCCTCGAAGGTCGCGACATCGGTCGCATGGCGCGGCAGCACCGGCATCAGGCCGAGGATCAGCGGCAGTTCGCGGTCGTTGGCGCCGGTGAGATCGAACCGTACCGTCAAGGGATCGGGCGCTTCAGCTTTCGCGACCTTGGAATAATACTGGCGATGGTTGGGACGACCATGGTCGCGCAACAGCGCCCAGGAAAACAGCACGTCGTCGGCGAGCACCGGCCGTCCATCCGAGAAGCGCGCCCGCGGATCGAGGTGGAAGGTGACATAACTTCGTGCGTCATTGGTCTCGATCGTCCTGGCAAGTAATCCATAGAGCGTGAACGGCTCATCGTAGCCGCGTGCCATCAGGCTTTCGACGACAAAACCCCTGATCTGCTGCAGCGCTATCCCTCTAACGATCAGAGGATTGAGGCTGTCGAACGTTCCGGATAGCCCCCAGGTCAGCCGGCCGCCCTTCGGCGAATCTGGATTGACGTAGGCCATGTGGGTGAAATCCGCCGGCAGAGCGGGCGCGCCATGCATGGCGATGGCATAACTTTCCGCGGCGCTTGCCCTACCGGGGTTTGCTGAAACGGCAAGGCACAACGCAAGCGCCGACCGGATCAACGCGCCGACACCTATCCGCCTAAAAGCTAACACCGGAACGCGCTGATTTGATTCGGAACGGCTCACGGCCAAGTCTTACCATAGGGCCGGCAATTCCGTGGGGTTCGGCGTGCAAAGATGCTTGTCGGCATTGATCTTTCCGCGCGCCACTGTATGAAGGCGGGCGATTGAGAAGGCTGCAGGCACTGTCACGTATCCGCCTCAATTGACAATGAGACAGCCGCGCGAAACGGCGAGGTTTATCAGCCTCTGGGGGTTTCGGGGCGATCCCGTTCAGAAAGGGTTTTCCGCAATGAATTTCCGTATCTTGGCCGCGTCGGTGGGGCCGCGCGGGCGGCTTCTCGCCCTGTTGGCGGCAACCGCGCTGGCTGTTCCTTTCGCCCAGGACGCGCTGGCTCAGGCTCCGGCTCCCGCGCCGGCTGCGCCCAAGGCCAAGGCAGCGCCGAAGGCCGCGCCGAGACCGCCTGGGCCGGCCGGCCAAGCGCCGGCTGCTGGGCCGGAGGCGCAGCAGCAGCAGCAGCCTGCCCAGGGTGGCCAGCCACCCCAGGACCAGCAGATTCCTCAACTGATCTATGCGCCCTGGACCAAGTTCTGCCTCAAGGGCCAGGACGCCAACGCCAAGCAGGTGTGCTTCACCGGCAAGGACGGCCGCATCGAATCCGGCCAGCCGGTGGTCGCCGCCGTCATCATCGAGCCGGAAGGCGAGCCGAAGAAGATCCTGCGCGTCACCCTGCCGCTCGGCATGCAACTCGTGCACGGAACGCGCATCATCGTCGACAACAACCCGCCGCAGCAGTCGCCCTACGTGATCTGCTTCGCCAACGGCTGCATGTCCGACTACGAAATGACCCCGGAATTGCTCGCCGCCATGAAAAAGGGCCAGAACCTCGTGGTTCAGGCGATCAACGCCAATGGCGCGGCGCTGACGCTGCCGCTACCGCTCGGCGAGTTCGCCAAGGCCTATGACGGACCGCCGACCGACCCGAAGGTGTTCGAGGAAACCCAGAAGAAGCTGCAGGAAGAGCTGCAGAAGCGTGCTGAAGAGGCGCGCAAGAAGCTCGAGGCCAACCCTCCCCCAGGCACGCCCGCTGCGAACCCGGCCGCGAAATAAGCCGGTTGCGCGTCATCGCGACCCGCAACAAAAGAGGCGCTCGCAACGAGCGCCTTTTTTATTGGGCCGGTTTTGTTTGAGCGGTCTGGTTGATTTTCGCGGTGTCAGTTCAACGAGGGATTGCGCGGGCGGTAGCCGCCCGATTTGTCCTTCACGAAGATCTCGGCAACCTGGGAATGCCGGATCGGCTCGCCGGAGTCGTCGGGCAGCAGGTTTTGCTCGGAGACATAAGCGACGTATTCGGATTCCGAGTTCTCGGCCAGCAGATGATAGAACGGCTGATCCTTGTGAGGCCGCACCTCTTCAGGGATCGACAACCACCATTCCTCGGTGTTGTTGAATTCCGGATCGATATCGAAGATCACGCCGCGGAACTCGAAGATCCGGTGGCGCACGATCTGCCCGATCTGGAATTTGGCGGTTCGCGCTTTGATCATGTCTTGTCGAATAGACCAGTATCGCCGCCGATGCTAGTGCCTCGGCCGACGAATTAACCCTTGTTGCGCCCCCGGCTCGCCGCCGCAAGCCTTAACAATCACCTCCCGAAAATGATCGATATTCTCAATCTCGCCGTGCCGTATTTTGGCCTGATCTTCATCGGCTTCGCCTGCGGTAAAGCCAAGGCGCTGCCCGAATCCGGCCTTGCCTGGATGAATTTTTTCCTGCTCTACGTGTCGTTGCCGGCGCTGCTGTTCGGGATCACGTCGAAAACTCCGTTTTCGGAACTGAACAACCCGCCATTTTTGATCGCGACCACCCTGGGAACCATGATCGCGTTCATCCTCGCGATGGCGGCGGGCCGGTTCATCGCCTCCCTGTCGTGCGCGAGGCTACCATCGCCGGCCTCGCCGGCGCTTACGGCAATATCGGCTACATGGGCCCTGGGCTTGCGCTCGCCGTGCTCGGCGCAAAAGCGGCCGCGCCGACGGCATTGATATTTTGTTGCGACAGCATTTTTCTGTTTTCGATCGTGCCGCTCCTGATCGAATTGACCGACCGCGAGCATCCCTCGCTGTTGCACGCCTTCGGCGTGGTGCTGCGACAGATCGCCTTGAACCCGCTGATCATGTCGGCCTGCGCCGGCGCGCTCGCAGCAGCCTTGCATCTTCATCTGCCGGTTGCGATCGACAATACGCTGCTGTTCCTGCAGAACGCGGCCGCGCCAACGGCGCTGTTCGTGCTCGGCGTGACGGTGGCGCTACGCCCGTTCGAACGCGCCCCATGGGAAGTACCCGGCGTCATCTCGATCAAGCTGCTCATCCATCCGCTTCTGGCGATCGATTGATGCGTCTGTTCGGGCCGTTCGCGCAACCCTGGGCGGCCACCGCCGTGCTGATGGCCTCGCTGCCGCCGGCGTTGAATGTGTTCGTGATCGCCCGTCAGAACGAGACCTGGATCGAGCCCGCGTCTGTGACCGTGCTAATCGGCACTTTTGCTTCCGTGGTCACGCTGACCAGCGTGATGTGGTTGATCCAGACCGGCCGGCTGGCGTTTCCGTGAGCACGAAACTGACGCATCAACCGAGCGCTGAGAACGCCGGCGCATAGTCGAGATGGCCGGACGTTGAGGGAAGCTCGTCGCCATTCAAGGGAAGCGCCATGAAATGGGGACCGGCATAGGCGGATTCGAAGCCGCCCGCGTGCTTGGATTCGAAGCCAAAGCGTCGATAATAACTGGGGTCGCCGAGGACGAAGATGCCGGCCCAGCCCTCATGACTGGCGCGCTTGATCCCCTCTTGAATTAACGCTGCGGCAATTCCTCTTCTCCGCCAATCCGGGAGCACGGCCACCGGACCAAGGCCAAGCGCGCGAAACGGCGCCGCCATTTTCGAAAGCATGACGTGCCCGGTTAACGTGCCTTCTTCGATCGCAACGAGCGAAATGACGACATCGCAATCTCTATGCAATTGATCTACCAGATCGGCTTCGCCGGGTCCCGGAAAATGATGTCAGATGCAATTTCCGAATGGCTTCGTGATCGCCCGAAGACTCGTCGCGGAGATTCATAATTTAGCAGCGTTTGGGCCAGTCTCAGGGGGATATCCCTTTTGCCTGGGTTGCCGCGCCGGCCGCCACGACGGCGACAATCCCTCGCGCATGGCGAGGCGCCTGAGCGGGCCGATTGAGCCGATCAGATGCAGCCCCGCCGCGCGCAAGGATTGCATCGGCAGGAAGTCGCTGAGCAGCGAGCGGTTGGCGATATCGATCACGAAGGTGCGGCTCAGCACATCCGGCCGCCGCGCCCACGCGTAGCGCCTGAGTGCGGAAGGGTCGCCGGGATCTTCGCCCGCGGCGATCGCGTCGCCAACGATGTCGGCGATGTCTGCGGCATCGCGCAATCCGAGATTTAATCCTTGCGCGCCGATCGGCGGTATGACATGCGCGGCTTCGCCGATCAGCACGACGCGCTTGCGCGCGAATTGCCTGGGCTGCTCGATCGCGAGCGGAAATAGATGGCGTCCCGGTTCGACGCGCACGCGGCCGAAAATCGAATGCGATTGCTGCTCGGTTGCGTCCGAGAGTTCGTCATCGCTCAGCGCAAGCAGCCGCTCGGCTTCCCTGGGCGAAGCGACCCAGACGATGCTGCAGCGCGCGCCCGGCAGCGGCACGAACACGCAAGGACCGTGCGGGGTATGAAACTCGGTGGAGACGTTGCGGTGCGGCCGCGAAAGGCTGATGTTGAACGTCAGTGCGGCCTGGCTGAGCTGGCGCCGCCTGACCTCGATGCCGGCGGCCTCGCGGCACAGCGAATGACGGCCGTCCGCGCCGACGACGAGGCGTGCGGAACCGGATTTTCCGCCCGCGGTGTGGATCGTGACATCGGCGTCATCAGGTGTGACGGTCTCGGCCTCGTCGTCAAGCCGTGTCAGGTTCGCAAGCTCTGCGGCGCGGTCTTCCAGGGCTGCCAGCAGCGTGCGGTTTTCGATGTTGTATCCGAACGCATCGAGGCCGATCTCCTCGGCGGAAAACTTGACCTCCGGCGCGCGGATCAGCCGGCCGGTGTCGTCGACCAGCCGCATCGCCTGCAGGGGAGCCGCCTTGTCCTCACAGCGCCGCCATACCTCCAATGCTTGCAGGAAGTCGACCGAGCCGCCCAACAGGGCGGTGGTGCGGTTGTCGGCATAGGGCGCACGGCGGGCGACCAGCACCGCCTTGGCCCCGGCCTGCGCCAGCGCAATCGCCGCCGCCAGCCCCGCAGGGCCGCCGCCGACCACGGCCACGTCGAAATGATCGGATATCTCGCTCATCCCAGCACAATTGACGTTTCCCGGGGGCATTTTCAAGCCCGCCGCAAAAACGGCGATGTTGCGCGGCCGAACGCCGCGCCTGCGGATGTACAAATCGACGCGATTCCTGATAGCACTGCGGCGCCCATGGACCAGGTCAACCAACCGGATTCTCCGCAAGCCCCGGCGTCAATGCGCGCCGCAGCATTTTCCGTGCATGTTTTTACCGCGTTGGGAGCGGGTGTCGCGCTGCTCGCCTTGCTCGAGGCGGTGCGCGAGCACTGGGCGGCGATGTTCGCCTGGCTCGGCGCGGCACTTCTGATCGATGGGCTCGACGGCCCAATGGCACGGCGGCTCGACGTCGTGCGCCTGCAGCCGAACTGGTCGGGCGACGTACTCGATCTCGTGGTTGATTTCGTCACCTACGTCTTCGTGCCGGCCTATGCCATCACCGCCAGCGGGCTGTTGTTGCCATTGGCTGCGCCGTTGCTCGGGGTCGGCATTGCCGTTTCCGGCGCGCTCTATTTTGCCGATCGCCGCATGAAGTGCGCGGACAATCATTTTCGCGGCTTTCCCGGGCTCTGGAACGTCGCGGCGTTCTATCTGTTCCTGCTGCGTTGGCCGCCTGCGACCTCGAGTCTTGGCATCGCCGTCCTGATCGTGGCGACGTTTCTGCCGTTCCACGTGCTGCATCCGATCCGGGTCGCGCGCCTGCGCTGGCTCACCATGACGCTGATGGCGCTGTGGGGCGTGCTGGCCATCTACGCACTTTTCAACGATTTTGACGTCGGCGCGCCCGTTACGATCGCGCTCTGTGCGATTGCGGCCTATGTCGTGGCGAGCGACGCGGCGATCCGGCTGTTGCGGTCGCTCAAGGCATGATGACGCTGCTGACCAGCCCGGAAGCCTGGGCGGCCCTGTTGACGCTGACGGCGCTGGAAATCGTGCTCGGCATCGACAACGTCATTTTTCTTTCGGTCATCGTCTCGCGCATTCCACCGCGACAGGCGAAGCGCGCGCGGCAGATCGGGCTTGCGCTGGCGCTGGTGTTCCGCATTCTGCTGCTGAGCTTGCTGGTTTGGCTCATCGGCCTGACGCAGGCGATCTTGACCGTGCGGGGCACGGCGTTTTCGTGGCGCGACATCATCCTGATCGGCGGCGGCCTGTTCCTGATCGGCAAGGCCACCCACGAGATCCACGCCGAGGTGGAGGGGCCGGAGGCAGGCGAGCAAACGGCGAAGGCTGCCGCGTTCTTCTGGGTGATCGTGCAGATCGTCGTCATCGACGTGGTGTTCTCGCTGGACTCCATCATCACCGCGATCGGCATGGTGCAGGATCTTTCGATCATGATCGCTGCGGTGGTGATCGCCTGCCTGGTCATGTACGCGTCTTCCGGCCCGGTCGCGCGGTTCGTGGCGGAGCACCCGACCACCAAGATGCTGGCGCTGGCGTTTCTGGTCCTGATCGGGGTCGCACTGGTCGCCGACGGATTCAAATTCCACATCCCACGCGGCTACATCTACTTCGCGATCGCGTTCTCGGCGGCGGTCGAGTTCTTCAACGTGCTCGCCAAACGCAATCGAAAACAGCATCGTTAACCAGAGCATGATCCGGAAAAGCCTGCCCCGCACCTGGATGGCGGGGAGGATGCCGGTTTTCCGAAAAGATCATGCTCAAGCACGCGGCGGAAGTGCTTGCCGAAGGGGGTGTCGAGTTGACAAGACAGCCATGATGGCCTTCGTTTCCGTCAAGGCTATTCGCCAGGAGAGTCGCGATGACCAAGGCCGTGCAGGTGCACAAGGTGGGGGGACCGGAAGCCCTGGTCTACGAAGCCGTGGACCTTCCCGCGCCGGGCCCGGGCGAGGTACGCCTCCGCCAGCACGCCGTGGGGCTGAATTTCATCGACGTCTATTACCGCACCGGGCTCTACAAGGCCCCGGGATTGCCGTTCATCGCCGGCAATGAAGCCGCAGGCGAAGTGATCGCGGTCGGGCCCGGCGTGACCAATTTCCATCCCGGCGATCGCGTCGCCTATTATCACAATCTCGGCGCCTACGCGACCGAGCGCAACATCCCCTGGGAACGCCTGGTCAAGCTGCCCGACCACATCACCTATGAGCAGGGCGCCGTGTTGATGCTCAAGGGCCTGACGGTCTGGTATCTCCTGCACAAGACCTTCAAGGTCGAGCCGCATCATCGCGTCCTGATCCATGCCGCCGCCGGCGGCATCGGGCTACTCGCCTGCCAATGGGCGAGGGCGATGGGCGCGCATGTCATCGGCACCGTCGGCTCGAAGGCGAAAGCGGATCTTGCGCTCTCCAACGGCTGCGAGCACGTCATCCTCTACAACGAGGAAGATTTCGTTGCCCGCGTCAGGCAGATCAGCCGCAACGAACTGTGCGACGTGGTCTATGACGGCGTCGGCAAGACCACCTTTCCGGGCTCGCTGTCCTGCCTGAAGCCGCGCGGCCTGTTTGTCAGTTTCGGCAATGCCTCGGGCCCGGTGCCGCCATTTTCCATCGCCGAGCTCAACAACCACGGCTCGCTGTTTGCGACCCGCCCAAAGCTCAACGACTACATCGGCAAGCGCTCGGAACTCCTGGAAGGCGCCGACACGCTGTTTTCCGCGGTCATCAGCGGCATGCTGCACGTCCCGATCAACCACGCCTATGCGCTGAAGGACGCGGCGAAGGCCCACATCGATCTGGAGAGCCGGGGCACGACGGGGGCGTCGATCTTGAAGCCATAGGCCCGCGCAGTTCCAGCGCGAGCCATTCAGGCGAAAATGGTGATCCCACGAGGATTTGAACCCGAACCTCCTCGTCCGTAGCACGGCGCTCCATCCAGTTGAGCTACGGGACCTTTGGCTTCAATCCGTTGTTGCCGATGCGATGCAAATCCTACGCGACCCGCCTTGCGGCGCCGGCCTTGGTCAAAATCGCGTCGAGCTGATCGATCATCTGCAATATCTCCTCGCGATTGACATTGAGCGCGGGCATGAAGCGCAGGGCATCCGGCTGCGGCGAGTTCAGGAGCAGGCCGGACTGCAGCGCCTGCGCCACGATCGCGGCGCCGATTGGCAGTTTCAGATCGAGCGCGAGCAATAGCCCGCGGCCGCGGACCTCGCCGAGGCCGTGCCGGGCGGAGAGTTTTTGCAGTTCGCTCTCCAGGAACAGCCCGGCGTCGATCGTCGCTTTCAGAAACTCCGGCTTGCTGACCTCCCCGAGCACGACCAGTCCCGCCGCGCACATCAACGGATTGCCATTGAAAGTGCCACCCTGGTCGCCATGCTCGAAGCAGGCGGCCTTGTCCGTCGCCAAGAGTGCCGCGAGCGGCACGCCGCCGCCGATGCCCTTGCCGAGCGTCATGATGTCAGGCTCGATCTCCGCGTGCTCGTAGTGGAACAGCTTTCCGGTGCGGCCCATGCCGGTCTGGATCTCGTCGAAGATCAGAAGCAGGCCGTGCTCTTCGGTCAGTGCCCGCAACTCGCGCAGGAATTGATCGCTCGCGGGCCAGACGCCGGCTTCGCCCTGGATCGGCTCCAGCATGATACCAATGGTGCTGGCGTTGATGAGCTGTTTCACCGAGGCGAGATCGTTGAGCTTTGCTTTGCGAAAGCCTGCGACCTTCGGCTCGAACAGCGGTTCGAACGCCTTTTTGCCGGACGCCGACATGGTCGCGAGCGTGCGGCCGTGAAAGCCGCCCTCGAAGGTGATGATCTCGTAGGCGCCGTTTTTGTGGAGCGCGCCGTATTTGCGCGCCAGCTTGATGGCGCCTTCATTGGCCTCCGCGCCGGAATTGGCGAAGAACACCTGATCGAAGCAGCTTTGCCCGACCAGCGCGTTGGCGAGCTTGAGACTGGCATCGTTGTAATAGGCCGGGCTCGGCGTGATCAGTTGCTTGGCCTGCGCGCTCAGCGCTTCCGCCACCAGCGGCGGCGAATGCCCCAGGCAATTCACCGCCCAGCCCTGGATGAAGTCGAGATAGCGTTTTCCCGTGTCGTCCCAAAGCCAGGAGCCTTCGCCCCGGACGAACACGATTTTCGGGCGCGCGGTGATGTCCATCAGCGCGTCGAACGGATGGGTGGCGATGGTCATGTCAAAAATCCTCTTGGCTGGGATGAAGGGTGGCCGAAACGCAAGAAGGCCGCACTTTTGAGGGTGCGGCCTTCTCGAGAACTAATGCTGATCTGGTTGTTCAGCGTTGTCGTCGGACACGGCGCGACCCATCATCGTCACGGAAGTGACGACGGCGCGCGCGGCAGGTGGTCCGGGTAAGCTTCATGGGGCGAAGGCCATACAGCCGAAGGGCAGGGGATGTCAAGGCAGTGCAAGAGAGATCGGCGTGTCGCGCCGATCATTCGCGGGCCGCAGGCAGTTTGAACCGCTCCCAGCGCCGGCACGACCAAGGGCCGGTTGATCAGCTTGTGCCAGGAAATGAACCAATGTCCGATCCATCGTATCGCATCGACCTCGACAGCATCCGCAGGGCATTTCCGCCGGGCACCGAGGCCCCGCCATTGCTGATCGATTTCGCAAGGTGGCTCGGAGGTCGTCCCTGGGGCAGCGTCGGCTGCTTCGACCTCGTCGGACAGTTCTCCGACAACGCGCCCATCGTCGACGGCAGTCCGTTGCGCCGCGATTTCGCGCTGTTCATGCGCCTGCCGGAAGGTTCGGTGGTTGGTGTCTGGCATCCGCCCGCAACCAACCATGCCAGCGCACCGATCGTGGTGCTCGGCTCGGAGGGGCAGAATCAAATCCTGGCCGCGTCGCTCGAGAGTCTGCTGGCCATGATCGCATTACAAACATTCGAAGAGAATGACGAATGGACCGACTTCGCGCCGCATGAGGACGCCGAGCCGGCGACAGATCAACTTGCCGACTGGTTGGGTAAACGTCTTGGTGTGACGGATCTAGCAATACTTGCGGAGATGCCGTCACGGCCGCGGGACTTCGCCCGCGCGATGGACAAATGGTGCCGGGATCGCGAGGAGTTTTGGTTCACCCATCCGACGATGGCCGAACTGGCAAAGCATCTGATGGCGCACCGGCCGACCGGCAAGAATCAATGGGACCGGACGATTTTCGAGATCGCGATTGTCGGTACGCAATATCAGGTTCGCGTCCTGCGCCGCGGTAGGCAACCAATCGACGAGGCCGCAGCGATCGAGCCGATCCTGCGAAGTCTGCGCGAGGACATGTGGCGCGCGCAACCCGATCTCGGCCTTTGGTACGCCATGTCGTTCGCGCTGCACGCGGACGGCCGCATCTTTCCTCGCTTTGACTACGAAGCGCGACCGGTCATCGCTGAGCAACCCGCCGATCTGATCGAAGCAAGAGCCGATCTTGGCCGCGCCCCCCGACCCGCACGATGGGTCCCAACGTGGCTGGCTGTTCCGTAGTAACACGGACCCGTCGCGCGGTTGTAAGCGCGTGGGTGTCGAGGTAGGGCTTGGTTGCAATTTTACGAAACGTTTAGGCATCGTCAGTAGCGTCGGCCATCAGCAGAAAACTGCAGACTGGGGCGCTCAGGACGAGCGATGTCGGACCAATCTTTATCGATCGCCGACGAGGTCGAAGCGGCGATTGCCGCCGGCTCCACGCAAGCGTGTGCGAACATGGTCGCGCACGTGACTGCCTTGTTCTTGGCGTCCGCCGGCCGCTTCAACCACGAGCAGCTCGCGTTGTTCAGCGACGTCTTCGAACGCCTGGTCAACACCATCGAGCTTCGCGCCATCGCCGATATCAGCGCTCGCATCGCTCTGGCCGAGTTGAGCAGCCAACTTGCGCCCGTTCCTCAGGCACCTGCCTCCGTGGTCCGTCGCCTGGCGCGGCACGACGAAATCTCTGTCGCCGGACCCGTGCTGACCGAATCCGCCAGGCTCAGCAACGACGATCTGATCGAGATCGCGCAAACCAAGAGCGAAAAACACCTGCTTGCAATCGCCGGCCGCTGGTGGTTGCAAGAAGTCGTCACCGACGCGTTGCTGGCGCGCCGCTTTCCCAGCGTCAGCCGTCGTCTCGTCGACAATCCCGGGACCCGGGTCTCGCCTGCGGGTTTTGCGATGATCGTGGGGCAAGCCGTATCCGATCCCGAGCTTGCCATCGCGACCGGAATAAGATCCGACTTGCCGTCGGACCTGCGTTCTCAACTGCTGAGCCATGCGACGGAAGCCGTCAGGAACCGGCTGTTGTCGCGCGCCCCGCCTTATCTCTTCGAAGAGATCCAGGCGGCCATTGCCGCTGCCGCGGCAGGCGCCGACCGCGAAATGGCGAAGGCACGCGATTTCGCAGGCGCCAAGATCGTGGCGGCGCGGCTGAAGAAGGAGGGCGGGCTCAACGAAGCAAGCTTGCTCGGTCTGGCGAAGCAAAGGAAATACGAGGCGACCATCACGGTCTTGGCCGAATTGTCGCAAACCAGCATCGAACTGGTTCGTCCGCTGATGCAAAGCCTTCGCAGCGACGGTATCCTGGTTCCCTGCAAGGTGGCCGATCTTGGCTGGGAAACCGTCAGCGCCATCCTGGATTGCCGGTTCTCGACTGGCGCGACGGCTCCGGATGAACTCGCAAGGCTCAGGGGCCAGTTCGTCGGGCTGACGATCGAGAACGCCCAGCGCACGCTCAGGCTATGGATGGTCCGGCACTCCACATCGTCGAGCCAGCACTAGCCGTTTCGGTGTGCTTCAGGCGCGTCTCAATTGAAATTCAAGACCTGTTCTTGCGCTCACGAACACGCAGCTCGGCGCGAGCTGTTGCGACAATCCGGCCTTCGCCGTCGGTGAGTTCAGCCGTCGCTTCAGCGGATCGATCGTCGTGATGAACGACGCGCGTCGTCGCAACGATCGCTCCAAACGCCGCGGGCCTGAGGAACTGCGTATCCAGCCGGGTCGTCAGGGCCGTCAGATGTGACGGCAGCTTGGCCATGACCGCGTTGCCCGTTGCCGAGTCGAGCATCGCCGCCAACATTCCGCCTTGCACGGTGCCATGGCGGTTTGCGAATTCCTGTCTCGCCGTAAATCGAAGTTTCACTTCACCGGAAGCCGCATCTACAGAGACGATTTCGCGACCAAGGAGGTCGGCGGCTGGCGGCATCTCCTTCAGGAGGTCTGACATATTTCAGCTTCCCGCTCGACATGCCTTACTGCGACATGCCTCACCGCGGCATGCTCCACTGTGATTATCTTCAGAATCCCGCGACGCTGCCGTGCAGATCGTATTCGGCAGCGCGCTCGATTTTCGCGGTGACGATCTCGCCGACCTTCAGCGGCCGGCGGCTTGAGAGATAGACCGCGCCGTCGATCTCCGGCGCGTCCGCCTTGGACCGGCCTTTTGCAACGGTCGGACCGACCTCATCGATGATCACCTGCTGTCGCGTGCCAACCTTGCGCTTCAGCCGTCGCGCGGAAATCTTTTGCTGTCGCGCCATCAGCGCGTTCCAGCGCTCCTGCTTCACCTCATCCGGCACAGCGCCGGCAAGGGCGTTCGACGCAGCACCCCTGACCGGCTCGTATTTGAAGCAGCCGACGCGATCGATCTCGGCTTCGTCGAGCCAGTCGAGCAGATAGGCGAAATCCGAATCCGTCTCGCCGGGGAAGCCGACGATGAAAGTCGAGCGCAGCGTCAGCTCGGGGCACTGCTCGCGCCACTTGGCGATCCGACCCAGCGTCTTGTCCTGCGCCGCCGGGCGCTTCATCGCCTTGAGGATTTCGGGGCTTGCATGCTGAAAGGGGATGTCGAGATAGGGCAGTATCTTGCCCTCGGTCATCAGCGCGATGACCTCGTCGACATGGGGGTAGGGGTAGACATATTGCAGCCTGACCCAGGCACCGAGCTCGCCGAGCTCTTTCGCAAGATCAAAGAATTTCGCGCGGACCTCTCGATCCTTCCAAGGGCTCTCGGCGTATTTCAGATCGACGCCGTAGGCCGAGGTGTCCTGCGAGATCACGAGCAATTCCTTGACGCCGGCCGTGACCAGCCGGTCCGCTTCGCGCAGCACGTCGCCCGCCGGGCGCGATACCAGATCGCCGCGCAATTTCGGGATGATGCAGAAGCTGCAGCGGTTGTTGCAGCCTTCGGAGATCTTCAGATAGGCATAGTGCCGCGCCGTCAGCTTGATGCCCTGCGGCGGCACCAGATCGAGATGCGGATTGTGCGCCGGCGGCAGCGCCCGATGCACCGCTTCGAGCACGCTCTCGTATTGCTGCGGGCCCGTGATCGACAGCACGCCGGGATAGGCCTCCTCGATCTGCTCGGGCTCGGCGCCCATGCAGCCCGTGACGATCACCTTGCCGTTCTCGGCCATCGCCTCGCCGATCGCACCGAGCGATTCCTGCTTGGCGCTGTCGAGGAAGCCGCAGGTGTTGACGATCACGAGGTCGGCGCCGTCGTGCTTGCGCGCAAGCTCGTAGCCTTCGGCGCGCAGCCGCGTGATGATGCGCTCGGAATCCACCAGTGCCTTGGGGCACCCGAGCGAAACAAAGCTGACTTTGGGCGCTGAGGCCTCTTGCATCTTTTCATCTGCCTGATTGATGGCCGTCAGCTAGTCTTAATTGCCAACTAATACAAGGCTTCAAGCTGGCGTTTCGCGTGCTATGCATAATCGACCGGAATACGAGTGATCGATGAGCGCGGAACAGTCGCCCAAAATCGTCATTGTCGATGAAAGTCCTATCCGTGCCGCCATCCTCGAGGAGGGGTTGCGGGAGGCGGGATTTACCGGTGTCCACCATATCAGCGAGATGCAGAGCCTGCTGGCGCGCATCTACGCGCTCGACCCCGATATCATCTTGATCGATCTGGAAAATCCGAGCCGCGACGTCCTTGAGCAGATGTTCCAGGTCAGCCGCGCCGTGCGCCGGCCGATCGCGATGTTCGTCGACCATAGCGATGCGGCCTCCATTCAGGCTTCGGTCGATGCCGGCGTCTCCGCCTATATCGTGGACGGGTTCAAGAAGGAGCGCATCAAGGCGATCCTCGACCTCTGCGTGTCGCGCTTCAATGCCTTTGCCAAGCTGCAGGACGAGCTCGACCGCACCAAGTCGGCGCTGGAAGAGCGCAAGGTGATCGACCGCGCCAAGGGAATCCTGATGAAATTGAAGGGCCTGACCGAAGAGGAGGCCTATGTGCTGATGCGCTCGACCGCGATGCGCGAGAAAAAGAAGATCGGGGAGATCGCGCAGTCGATCCTGACCGCCTCGGAGCTTTTGAAATGACCACTCCGCTTCACATCGGCTTCATTCCGCTGGTGGATGCCGCCGCCCTGATCGTCGCGGTCGACCGGGGATTTGCCGCCGCCGAGGGGCTCGACGTGACGTTGATACGGGAGGTGTCGTGGTCGAACGTCCGCGACAAGCTCAATATCGGCCTGTTCGATGCCGCGCATCTGTTGGCGCCGGTCGCGATCGCCTCGAGCCTGGGTTTAGGCCACGTCAAGGTGCCGATCGCGGCGCCCTTCAATCTCGGCATCAATGGCAACGCGATCACGGTATCGGCAGCGCTGCACGCGGCAATCATGGGCGAGGCCGACGGCGATCCGTTCGATCCCATGGTCACCGCGCGAGCGCTGGCGCACGTGGTGGCTGCGCGGCGCAAAAGCGGCGCGGAACCGCTGACCTTCGCCATGACCTTTCCGTTCTCGACGCATAATTACCAATTGCGGTTCTGGATGGCGGCCGGCGGCGTCGATCCGGACGAGGATGTGCGTCTGGTCGTGCTGCCGCCGCCCTACATGGTAGACAGCCTCGCCGGCGGGCATGTCGATGCGTTCTGCGTCGGCGCGCCCTGGAACTCGATCGCGGTCGACCGCGGCGTCGGCCATATCCTGCATTTCGTCTCCGACATCCTGGTGCACGCGGCGGAGAAAGTGCTCGCCGTGCGGCAGGCGTGGTCGGAGAAGAATCGGGAAGTTCTGGCAAGCCTGATCCGCGCCGCCTTTCGCGCGGCCGAGTTCATCGAGCAGCCGGACAACCGCGCCGAAGTCGCGCGCCTCTTGGCGCAGCCGGACCGGATCGGCGTCGATGCCGAAGTGATTCAGCGCACGCTGGACGGGCGCCTGAAGATATCGCCCGACGGCGCGATCCGCACCTCTCACCGCTATCTCCTGGTCGGACGGGAGGGGGCGGGGCGGCCCGATCCCGTGCAGGCCGCCTGGCTCTATGCGCAGATGGCGCGCTGGGGGCAGACGCAGGTCAGTCCTGAGGCGCTCAAGACGGCGATGGCGGTATTCAGGCCGGACCTGTTCGACGCCGCGCTTGGCTTGGCGGCGGCTGCGGACCGGAGCGGCAGCCGCTCGATCGGGGCTTTCGCGGGCCCGGCCTTCGATCCGGATGACATCACCGGTTATCTCAGGTCCTTTGACGTCATTCGTCGGGCACCGTAAGCGCAACGCGCGCTGCGCTCAAATATTAGGCATCTCTATTGGCGGCTTATTGTTTGGGCTTGTGCCTTTCGAAAAGGCATGAACCCAAATCCATTTGATGCACTGCAAAATATTTATCTATTTGATATAAATTACCTTTTCAAGAATTGCTGCATTGGCACACAACTTGAATAGGGAAGATCAGCCAGCCGGCGTTGATGCCCGCTGGCCAAAGTCCACGATGGATTTTCCGCAGCAACGAGGCTGATCGGATCGCTCAGGGATTTCCGATACGGCGCTGCCTTTCCGAATCGAAGTTTAGAGCGATCACAACCCTTTCCCTCGTTGTGACCACGCAAACGCGTGGCAGCTGGAGCTTCGATATGGATTACGCCAAACCTGCCGACATTGTCGCTTCAATTACTGACGCCATGGCGACGCGCGTCGCCGTGGTGGCTGAAATGAAATAGCGGCGCGCCATGAAACTCGAAACAACCATGACCGCCGATTTCAGCGACGAACAAAAGCGGTATCTGGAAGGCTTCATGTCGGGCCTCCAGATCGCGCGCGTCGGCCGCAACTTGGGCGTTGCGGGCGGCGGCCAGGCCAATGCCGAACCGGCCGGTCCGGATGCCGCGCATATCAAGGCGCAGGACAAGGTTTTGGCCTCCGGCAAGAAGCTCGCCGATCAGGAAAAGTTCAAGCGCGAGGAGCATCCCTTCGATGCCTATGAGCGCTTGAAGGAGCAGGCGAGGAACAACACTCCGCCGAGCCCTGCAGACAATTTCCGCTGGCGTTATTACGGCATCTTCTATGTCGCGCCGGCGCAGGATTCCTATATGTGCCGCTTGCGGATTCCGAACGGCATCCTCAAGCATTGGCAACTGTCCGGCGTTGCCGGTCTCGCCGAGAGCTACGGCGGCGGCTTTGCCCACGTCACCACTCGCGCCAACATCCAGATCAGGGAAATCCTGCCCAAGAGCAGCGTGGCGCTGATCGAGGGCATTCAGGACATCGGCCTGTGCTCGCGCGGCTCCGGCGCCGACAATATCCGCAACGTCACGGGCACGCCAACGGCCGGCATCGATCCGCAGGAACTGATCGACACCCGACCCTTCGCGCGCGAGTGGCACTACCACATTCTCAACGACCGCTCGCTCACCGGTCTGCCGCGCAAGTTCAACGTCGCCTTCGACGGCGCCGGCAAGATCGCGGTGCTGGAAGACACCAACGACATCGCGTTCTCGGCGGTAGAAGTGAAGGACGGGTTCGGCATCGAGCCCGGCGTCTGGTTTCGCCTGGGCGTCGGTGGCATCACCGGACACAGGGATTTCGCCAAGGAAACCGGCATCGTCGTCAAGCCCGAGGACGCCACCATGGTGGCGGACGCGATCGTGCGCATGTTCATCGAGACCGGCGACCGCACCAACCGCCTGAAGGCCCGGCTCAAATATGTGCTTGATACGATGGGTGTCGAGAAATTCATGGTCGCGGTGGAAGAGAAATTCGGCCGCAAGCTCGCGCGCGTCCCGGCCGAAGCGATTTCCGCCCGTCCGGCGTTCGACCGCATGGCGCATGTCGGCGTGCATCCGCAAAAGCAGCCCGGTGTGAACTGGATCGGCGTCGCGCTTCCGCTCGGCAAGATGACCGGCGAGCAGATGCGGGGGCTCGCCAGAATCGCCCAAGACCTCGGCGACGGCGATGTCAGGCTCACGGTCTGGCAGAACCTTTTGATCTCGGGCGTGCGCGACGAGAACGTGGCGCTGGCTGCGGCCGCGATCGAGCAGCTTGGCCTGGCGGTGAAGGCCTCTCATGTCCGCGCAGGCTTGATTGCCTGTACCGGCAACGCCGGCTGCAAGTTCGCTGCCTCCGATACCAAGCGCCACGCCGCGGAGATCGGCGACTGGTGCGAGCCGCGCGTTGATATCGACACGCCGCTCAACATCCATCTCACCGGCTGCCACCACTCCTGCGCCCAACACTACATCAGCGACATCGGCCTGATCGCCGCAAAAGTGCCTGGCGCGACCGAGGACGACACGGTGGAGGGCTATCACCTCTTCACCGGCGGAGGCTTCGGACCCGAAGCCGAGATCGGGCAGGAGGTCTATCGCGACATCAAGGCGGAAGATGCGCCGAAAACAGTCGAGCGGCTGTTGAAGGCCTATCTCGCCAACCGGGCTTCCTCAGACGAAACCTTTATCACCTTTGCACGCCGTCATGACGGCGAGGCCCTGCGTAAGCTGGCAGACGCGGAAATAACCCCATGAACCAGATGACCACACCCCCACGGATCGAAATCATTCCGGCGAATGCGCCGTTCAGCGAAACCCAGCGGCTGTGGCTGAACGGGTTCCTGGTCGGTGTGCTCGGTCTCGACGGCACCACGCCGCTGTCGCCGGAGCAGAACGGCGCCGTGCTCGGCCCCAACGGCGACGGCGATGACGGGGAAGCGCCCTGGCACGACCAGACCATGCCGATCGCCGACCGCATGAAGCTCGCCGAAGGCCGCCCCCTGCGGCGGCGGATGATGGCGGCGATGGCACAGCAGGACTGCGGGCAGTGCGGTTATAATTGCAACGACTATTCGGACGCGATCGCGGGCAAGAGCGAAGCGCGGCTCAATCTCTGCGTTCCCGGCGGCAAGGAAACCGCCCGGATGCTGAAGGCGCTGTACGAGGAGATCGATAAGGCTCCGGCGGCGGGCAAGTCGTCATCGGCCGCCGCACCCGCGCCGGCGGCACCCGCTGTTGCCGCGGAGCCCGGACGCTCGCGCGACAATCCGATCGCGGCGACCTTCGTGTCGCGGCGGCTTCTCAACAAGCAGGGTTCGGAAAAGGAAACCTGGCACATCGATTTCGATCTCTCCGGATGCGGCCTCGATTATGTCGTCGGCGATTCCTTCGGCATTTTTGCCAAGAACGACCTCGGCCTGGTCGACCAGATTATCGCGCTGCTGGGCGCCTCCCACACCACCGCGGTCAACGGCAAGACGCTGCGCGAGGCCTTGACCGAAGACGTGTCGCTGTCGCCGGCGCCGGATTCACTGTTCGAATTGCTCTCCTACCTCACCGGCGGTGCACAGCGCGAGAAGGCGAGGGCAATGGCGCAAGGCGAGGACCCCGATGGGGATGCCGCGACGCTCGACGTCATGGCTGTGCTGCAGAAATTCCCGAATGTGCGGCCGCATCCCGAAGCCTTCATCGAGGCGCTCGAGCCGTTGCAGCCGCGGCTCTATTCGATTTCTTCCTCGCACAATGCGACGCCCGGAAAACTGTCGCTGACGGTCGATTGCGTGCGCTACGTGGTGGGAAAACGCAAGCGGCTCGGGCTGGCCTCGACCTTCCTCGCAGAACGCATCCAGCCCGGCGATGAGGTGAAGGTCTATGTGCAGAAGGCGCACGGCTTTGCGCTGCCGCAGGATGCGAAGACGCCGATCATCATGATCGGGCCAGGCACCGGGATTGCACCGTTCCGCGCCTTCCTGCTCGACCGCAAGGCGACCGGCGCGCCGGGCAAGAACTGGCTGTTCTTTGGCCATCAGCGCAGCGACTGCGATTTCTTCTATGCCGACGAGCTCAACGCGATGAAAACCGCAGGGCTCCTGACGCGGCTCTCGCTCGCCTGGTCGCGCGACGGCGAGAAGAAGTTTTACGTGCAGGACCGCATGCGCGAAGTCGGCCGCGAGTTATGGACGTGGCTCGCTGAGGGTGCGAATCTCTACATCTGCGGCGACGCCAAGCGCATGGCCAAGGATGTCGAGCGGGCGCTGGTCGATATCGTCGCGCAGTTCGGCGCGCGTTCGACGGATGAGGCCATCGCCTTCGTCGCGGAACTCAAGAAGAAGGGCCGCTTCCAGCAGGATGTTTATTGAGGACACGGGTCGGTTCCAATTCGCGTCAAATGCGCGAGAATAAAATTCTTAAACCGCGCGGTTGTGAGGAATTCTTAACTTCCGCGCGACTCAATCGGACGCTTCGCATCACTGTTTGCGGCGCTGCCTTGCAAGGGCCGCAAAATCGCATATGACTTCGCGCCATGGTGCACTGGCGCACGATTCTACGGAAACTCTCGGCGGAAGCCCGGCTGCATTCGCGGGCGCGTTCCCTGGCTCGGCGCGGCCGCTCGAGCGTTCATCCCCTGGCGCTCACTTGCGCCATCGCCGTGATCGCCATGCTCGCATTCGGCACGCTGTCGGCGCATCCGTTCTAGTCGCGGTCACGGCGATGACGCCGAGCACGATCAGCGCCATTCCCGCAAAAGTCGACCTGGTGAAGCTTTCACCGAGAAAGA
>Ga0307479_10000730_pt1 | contig 29734 bp, 32 predicted proteins | sample atmos_gasesECM4C_FD_203743 | JGI IMG/M metagenome (GOLD analysis project Ga0307479, IMG submission 203743) | Hardwood forest soil microbial communities from Morgan-Monroe State Forest, Indiana, United States - atmos_gasesECM4C_515 | ecosystem: Environmental > Terrestrial > Soil > Temperate...
GCCGCCCGCGCCGCCATCACCTGCACCGGATCGACGATGAAGTCCTTGCAGAGAATCGGGACCGCGACGGCGGCGCGGATCGCTTGCAGGTGATCGAGGGTGCCGCCGAAAAATTCCGGCTCGGTCAGCACGGAGAGCGCCGCGGCGCCGTTGGCCACGAAACGGCGCGCCAGTCCGACCGGGTCGTAGGGCCGCTGCAGCCACCCGCCCGAAGGTGACCGCTCTTTGCACTCGGCGATCAGCGCCACCCTGTCGGTGACCAGCGCTCGACGAAAATCCGCTGGTGCGGGCGCGGCGGTCAACGATTGCGCCAGCCCGGCGGCCATGCCGTCGGCTTTGAGCTCCGCGATCGCCGCCCGCCTCGACTCGAGGATCCGTTCCAGGATGGGGGCGGCTCGAGTAGCCATCGGGCTAGGCGGGCGCTGCGGTCTTTTCCAGGACTCCTTTCATCCGCTTGACGCCCTCCTCGATCTGGTCGACGGAATTGGCGTAGGACAGCCGCAAATATCCCTTGCCCTCTTCGCCGAAGGTGCTCCCGGCCAGCAGGGCCACGCCGCCCTCATTCAGCATCCGGTCGGCGAGCTGTCGCTCGTCCTGGCCGGTCTTGGTGATGTTGGGAAACACATAGAAAGCACCGAGCGGCTTGTGGCAGCTCACGCCCGGAAGGGCGTTCAGCCGATCGACCACGACATCCCGGCGACGCTTGAACTCGCCCACCATCGCGTGGACGGCCGCGTCCGATCGCGGCGAGAGCGCCTCGATGGCGGCCATCTGGGTGAAGGCCGCCGCGCAGGAACTGCTGTTGATCATGAGCGTCTCGAACTTCTGCGCCAGCGGCAGGGGCGCGACGGCGAAGCCAAGGCGCCAGCCGCACATCGCGTACGCCTTGCTCAGCCCATCGGAATAGATGGTGCGCTCGAGCATTCCCGGGACCGTCATGATCGACGCGTGATGGCCGTCGTAGGTGATCTGGCCGTAGACCTCGTCGGTCAGGACGTAGAAGTCGTGCTTCATCGCCAGCTCGGCGATCTGCTCCAGGTCGCGGGTCGACAGCACGCCCCCCGTCGGGTTCTGCGGCGAGTTGATAACCAGCAGCCTCGTCTTTGGCGTGATCTTCGATTTCAGCTCCTCGATGTCGAGCCGGAAGTCGTTGCGCTCTCGTAGTGGGACTCCTACCGGAATTCCACCGGCCAACGTCGCCGCCGACGCGTAAATCGCGTAGCCGGGGTCCGGGACGATGACCTCATCACCCGGATCGACCACCGCCAGCATGGTGAACAGCAGCACATTCTTGGAGCCGGGCACCATGACGACCTGCTCCGGCTTGACCTCGACCTCGTACCAGCGTCGGATCCAATCGGCTACCGCCTGCCGCGCCGGCATCAGGCCGCCGGCCGGCGTGTAATGCGTGTAGCCGTCGCGCAGCGCGCGTTCGGCGGCCTCGACGATGTTCGGCGGAGTGGGAAAGTCGGGCTCGCCGATCTCGAGATGGACGATGTTGCGGCCCTGGGCCTCGAGCTTGCGCGCCTTCGCGAGCACCTCGAAGGCGGTTTCGGTGCCGATCTCGCTCATGCGGCGCGCGAACTTCATCCCGCTCATCCTCTCACGCCGAAGGGACCGAGGTCGCCGCGAACGGGCAACCAGTCGACCGCGACATCCTGGACGCGTGCCGCCCGCGGGCCGCGCCTAAGCAAATCGAGGAAGCCTTCGAGCGCCTCGGCGCTGCCTTCCGCCTCCACTTCCACGGCGCCATCGTAGCGGTTGCGAACATACCCCTCAAGGCCCAAACGGCGGGCGTGCGACTGGGCGAAATAGCGGAAGCCGACCCCCTGGACGTCGCCCAAGATTTCGGCCTTGAAGTGACGTCGTTGCGGAGGCGCCAGCCTAGGCGTGTGCGAGCGGACCGGTGGTCACGACCACCGAGACCCGCTTGGGCGCATCGGGGATCGCCTGGAGCGTGCGCCGGACGACCGGCAGGTAGGCCTGTACCAGCTGGCGGGCGGACTGCTCGGTGGGCGCCCCGATCACGAGCCGTTGCTCATCGCAATGGCAGCATGTCGCGGTGCCCTCCCAGAGGTAGTAGGCAGTGTCTGGCAGGTTCAGGCTCAAGAGCAGCTGAAGCTGATGCCACACTGCACTCCCCTGCATTGCCCCTAATGCTACTCCCGAAGCCGACCGTAAGCTAGGGGCACGTGGACCTCACGGATTCGGTCAAGAGCCGGGCCAAGGCCCTCGGGTTCTGCGCCATCGGGATCACGAGCGCCGACCCATTCGAGGAGGCCGAAGCGGCGGCCGCCAACCGGACGGCCGAGGGCCTGATGGATGGCCTCTCGTGGTGGAGCGAGGCGCGGGTGCATGCCAGTGCCAACCCTCGTCGCACGACGCCGGATGCCCGGACCGTGATCGCCCTGGCCTTCCCGTATCCCTCGCCCGCTGAAGCATCACCCTCTCCCTCTGGGGGAGGGCAGGAGGGGGGTTCCGACGACGGCCCTCGCGGACGGATCGCCTCCTATGCGCTTGGCCGCGATTACCACGAGGTCATGCTCGAACGGATGCAACCCTTGCTGGCGATGCTGCGCGAGCGAGGCTACACCGCCAAAACGTATGTCGACCACGGGTGGATGCTCGACCGCGCGGCTGCGGCGCGCGCCGGCATCGGCTGGATCGGCAAGAACACCAACCTGCTCGTTCCGGGCATCGGCTCCAACGTGCTGCTGGCAGAGATCGTCACCTCGGCGCCACTCGAGACCGAGGCGCCGCTGAAGAAGACCTGCGGGGCCTGCGATGCCTGTATGCGCATCTGTCCCACCGGCGCCCTGGTTGCACCCGGCGTCCTCGACAATCGTCGCTGCATTTCGTTCTGGACCATCGAGCATCGCGGCGTGATCCCCCTCGACATGCGACCGCTGATCGGCGACTGGATCTTCGGTTGCGATCTCTGTCAGGAAATCTGCCCGGTCAATGCCCGACCTGCCGAGCCCGACCCGAATGCGCTCGCAGCCTTCGGTCCAACCATCGAGTCGCGTCCCCGGCTCGAGGAATTGTTGACGCTCGACGAGGCGGCGTTTCGCACGCGCTTTCGTGAGAGCGCGCTCTGGCGAACCCGACGCGCGGGGCTGCTGCGCAACGTCTGCATCGCCCTGGGCAACGTCGCCGATCGCGGCTCCGTGCCGGCATTGGCCGGCGCACTCGACGACCGGGAGCCTCTTGTCCGCGGACACGCGGCGTGGGCGCTGGGCCGGCTCGGCGGCACGGCCGCGCGCGCGGCGCTGACGCAGGCGCTCAGCCGAGAGGCCGACGCCTGGGTGCGGGACGAGTGCGGGCTTGCGTTGCAGGCGTGCGCGTCACGCGCCGTCCCGTCAGCGGTTTGACTGCGCTGCCCTCCTCAGCCCGAGCCAGCATGAAGAGCAGGTCCGAGAGCCGGTTCGCGTAGCGCACCACCTCCGGGTTGCGCAGCTGACCGGCTTGCTGCAGGCCGACGATCCGGCGCTCGGCGCGACGCAAGACGGCGCGCGCGACGTCGAGGGCCGCCGCCGCCGGCGTGCCACCAGGGATGACGAATGCTTCGGGCAGCGGCACCCGACGTTCGAGGTCGTTGATCTCGATTTCGAGGCGGCTGGTGGCGTCCGGCGTGACGACAATGAAGTGCTGCCGCAACTTGTCGTACTCTGCGCTGTCGGTAGCCAACTCGGCGCCGACCGTGAAGAGCTCACTCTGCACGCGGAGGATGATGGCGTGCCGGCCGCGGTCTTTGATCAACGCCCGCGCAACGCCAAGGGCAGAGATGGCCTCATCGACCGCGCCGTAGGCCTCGGTGCGCGGATCGGTTTTTGAGACGCGCCCGCCGTAGAGCAGGCCTGTCTCTCCCCCGTCCCCGGTCTTGGTGACGATGCTCTTGCGCGCGATGGCGGTGGCCTCAGGCGACGCCCCGCGTCGCGACGTCGTGCACCCAGTGCTGCAGCACCCGGCGATGGCTGGTAAAGGCGACCGGCGGCAAGCCGTTGGGCGTGAACCACCCCACTTCTTGCACCTCATCACCGGCCGCGGGCTCGCCGCTGATCAAGCGGGCCCGATACGGAAGGAACACGATGCCCTCCTCGTCCACGACGATGTGCTGCACGGGTAGCGGTTCGAGCGGTTCGACCTCGACCTGCATTTCCTCGCTACACTCGCGGACCAGCCCCACTTCCGGATGCTCATCCCAGTCGACGTAGCCTCCGGGCAGTCCCCAGAGCCCCCTCCCCGGCTCGATGTCGCGCCGTCCCAGGAGGACACGCCCCTTATCCTCGATCAGCGCGATGACGACGACCTTGGGATTGCGGAAGAAGATTCGGTCGCACCGCGGGCAGGCCTGCAGGGACTGCTTTGCCACCAGCCGAGGCTCGGTCTTCGATCCGCAGCTGGGGCAATAGGCGATCATCGGGCGCGGCTGAGGCGCCACCCAGCGGGGACGACGATCGCCGCCGCTGCCAGTTTGATCGCGTCCCCGATCAAGAAAGGATAGAGCCCGAAGTCCAGGACCTTTGACGCAGGAACGAAGTGAGCCAGCCAGAGCAGCCCGAAAACGTAAATCGCCGCCTCGCCGGCAATCATGGCGAGAACCGTTCGCGGCAGATCCTTGGTCCATCCGAAATCGGCCAACCAGCCAACGACAAAGGCGGCGGCCACGAAACCGGCGAGGTAGCCATAGCTCGCGGCAGTGGCCGGGGCGAAGACCGGCAGACCGACCATCCCCTCGGTGACGTAGAGCAGCATCGATGCGGCGCCCAACCGCGCGCCCAGCAGCGCCCCACACAACAGGACTGCAAAGGTCTGCCCCGTGATGGGCACCGGCGTGAACGGCAGCGGAATGGCAACGTGCGCCATCAGCGCGGTGAAGAGGCTGAACCCGACGATCAGGCCGAGGTCGCTGAGAAACGATCGCTCCGGAATCCAGTGACGCGCGAGCGTTGTCGCCGATGCGGATCGCACGAAGGAAATCGTAGCGTCTTAGACGATCGCGGAACGGTGCCCGTTATTGGCCTCGAGCAGGCGCAGTGCCTGGTCGACGCTGATCTCACGGTGGGCCACCGCGCGGAGCATCGCGACCTGCGGGCGGTCGGCCACCGGCTCCAGTCGATCAGCCATGCGGCGAAGCGCGATGGCGATCCTGACCCGCCAGTGCCATGCTGTCGCGGGGTTGTCGGGCCCCTGACGGGCACTGGACAGCAGGCGTCGGCGCGCCGCGTCAGCGATGAGCTGTTGGTGGCGATCGTATGTCTGCTGGCGCATCGCATCGAAGTTGATCATGACGGCTCCTCTCAGGGAAGCCGCCGGTCGGCTTCATCGACATCGATTTCACCGCGCGCGAGTTGCTCCAACATCTGGAGGCGTGGGTCCGGAGCCGCTTTCTCGCTCAGGCCGAGCTTGCCCAGCAAGGTATCGAAGCGCGCCCGTGCGGTCGGATAGCTAACGCCCAGGTGACGCTCGAGGTCTTTCATGTTGCCGCGCGAGGCCAGGAAGACGCGCAGCACGTCTCGATCCTCGGCACCGAGTGAGCAAAACTCACAGGTCTCGAACCCGCCGGAGAGTTCGGTACTGCACTCCCGGCAGCTCAATCGGGTTAACGCCAACTTGCCGCCGCATACAGGGCAGTCGCGCGGCGCGGACCGCAATTCCGTCACGCCTCGGCGCTCACAGCGACCGAGCCCAGACTCGTGTCGATCCGAAGGTCCGCGTGGCCGTCGCCCACGACCGCCTCTCGGGTTGATCGCCCCTTCCCGGCCTCGCCGCCGGGCAGCGACACTTTCCCGAGCGCCGAGTTCGCGACGATGCGGACGCTGCTGCCCCGCTCCAGGTGGAGCGCGACACTCCCCGCCTCGCAGACGATCGTCGACTCGCCATCGCGCAGGCAACCATTGGCGCGCACTGATCCGGCTTGAACGGAGAGGTTCAACGGTGACTGAAAGCCTTCGATGGTCGCGGAGCCCGCTTGAACCTCCGCTTTGATGGGGCCCGTCACGCCGCGCACCCGGCAGGTGCCGGCCTGGACGTCGAGTTCCAGGGCCAGGTGCGGGTTCATCCGCACCTGGAGGCGATCCGACCCGAGGCGCCGTCCGAGAGCGAGCCCAAACGCGAACCCCCCGGTGCTCTCATCCGACTCGGACTCGATCACCATCAGATCGCCGTCCATCCGGGCCTGGTGGCGACCCTCGGCGACCGCATCATGCACCGTCGGGTCGCCGACGATATCGACCGACCCGAACTGGCTCTCGATGCGGACGCGCCGGATACCATCGGTCGACGGCTCGGCGCCCAGTCCGTCGAGTTGCGCGGCCGCCTCCTCGGGGCTGATCGTACCGGCGGCGACTCGACTCAGGATTTCACGACGATCAGTCTTGCTCATGGGCAAGACTATAAAGCGGTGCTTAACAGAATGTCAAGAGCGGTTGCTAATTTGTCGCCGCGAGCACCTTCTCGAACTCTGGCTTGGGTGTCAGTAAGGAGAGGTCCTCTTCGGTCAGGGGGCTCGATTCCAGCGTCCGGCCGGCCTTGGCCGCCGCCACGATCTCGTCCTTGTGCAGGCGGATGCGGCGCGCACCGAGCGGGCACTTGAGGTACTCGGCCATCGGCTCGTCGCAGTAGCCCAGCCGCTGATCCCCGCACTTCGGCTGCACCGGCTTGGCCAGCTCCGGGAATTTTGCCTTGAGTGCGTTGCGCGCCCTGGCCCACATGTGCCGGATCTCCCACTGCGCCCGCCAGCAAAGCCGCAGATCGGCGATGTGGAGGAACTCTTCGAAGTTCACCGTGAACGTCAGGTTGGTCGAGGCAGCGTTGGGAAGAAGAAAGCGGGCGTCCTCGGCGGGGACGCCCGCCTTGAGCGCCTGGTCATAGAGCTCGCCCACACGGTGCATGAACGCCAGGTACTCATCGCGCAGGCCGGCTTGCTCCCATGTTTCCGGCACGACAAACGGAAAGTCGGCTTCCTTGAAGGCGTAGTAGCGCTGCGACTGCTGGTCGTACGTAATGCCGTTGTTGTGCCGCACCAGCTGATGGCTGGCGGCGCGTGACAGACCGCTGACGGCGAAGGTGAAATACACCTGGGTTCGCGGCGAGGAATGACCGCTTTTCAGCTTGTCGAAGATGAACGCCTTCATCTTCTCCTGGGTGATCTTGCCAGACTCGATGTCGGCCCAGATCTCCTGGGGAGTGAAACGCGAGTAGCAAGTACGGAAGGCGACGTACATCACCCGGACCGGATCGGGGGTGTGGGTCAGGAGCTGGACATCGATCGCGGTTTCCATCCGGGGCCGCACTATTGTGCGACTCCACAACATCTTGTGTCAAGGTCAACTTTTATCCCCAATCTGTGGATAATCTGGGGAGAACGTATCATGTTCCGAGATGCCGGTTACCGAGGCAGATTTCAACCTCCAGGGGCGCGTCGATAACTACCGCGAACGTCTGTTCCAGCTGCTGATCGCCCTTGACGCTATGGTCCAGGAGCAGCTCGCCGGGATCAACCGGGAGAAGCTGGGCGGCCGGGGGAGGCTGAGTTACCAGGGGCGTCCGCCGCGCTGGAACCTCGCCTGGAAGAGCAAGGGATCCCGGCAATATGAAGTCAACCTGATGGCGTTCGCCCAGGGCGGCGCCTGGGTGATTCACGGGCGGATGGGCCTCGATCGTCCCTTCCGCAACCTCAAGAGCGTGCGCGAGCGCGACGAGACGGCGCTGCGCCAGGAGATCCTGGACCAGCTGGCCACCGACGAGGCCATTCTCTAGCGCTTCGCCATCGTTTCCGCCAGGACGGTTGCGTCCTCGCCCACCCCGAGCAATGTGGCCGACTTGCGCTTGCGCTGGAAATGGACCCCCATGAAATGGAGCCCCTGCACGGTCAGGCTCGAGCCGTCTTGCTGGATTGGGAAGCCGCCATCGTCGAATGCCTGCGGAAACTTCACCCAGCTGGCGTAGTCCGGCCGGAAACCGGACGTAAAGATGACGGTGCCGACGTCGTCGAGCGCGATGGACGCTGGGGCATCGGCCTTGAACGGCGGCGGCGCCGGCATTTCGGGTGGTCGCGCCGATGAAGCGGAGCACGTCTTTCGGATGAGCTCGCCGACGTCGGCATACCGCGCGTCGCCAAACGCGACCGACTCCGCCAGGTCTTGGGCAAAGCGGGCTCGACCGTCGGTGACGCCGATGAAATGGCCCAGCAACTGAACGCCCTGCGCTTGGAGCGTTCGGAAGTTCAAGTCGTGGCCGCCCCCGCGACCACTCATCTGTGGATTGGCCAGGAGTCGCGCGCTCGGGTTCGGCAGGTCGGTCAGCCTTACATCAAAGTAGGGCGTGTCGTTGACCCATGCGATCGTGTCGCGACCATCGAGCCGGCGCGGAATCCACGGGGCGCGACCGCACGCCAGCGACACGTCGCGGCCCGATTCGTAGATTTCTTCAGCCAGCTGGCAGCCCGTCTGCCCGCTGCCGACGATGAGCACCTTTCCCGGTGGGAGCTGGGCTGCGTTGACGTAGTCCTCGGCGTCGATGGTCTGGACTGAGGCGGGAAGTTCAGCCGCAGCCGGCGGCCGATGGGGCTTTTGATATCCGCCCGAGGCGAGCACGACGTCTCTCGCGCGTATTTCCCCAGATGAAGTCCGGAGAAGAAATGCGCCGTTGTCCGCAGGCTCCAGTCTGGTGACGGTGACGCCTTCGCGCACCGGCGCGTGGAAACTCTCCGCGTAGGCCACGAGGTGCCTGACGATCTCGTTCTTGGGCATGAATCCGTCGGGATCATCGCCGCGGTAGCGGCCACCGGGCAACTGGACCGTCCAGTTCGGAATGACGAGGCAGAAACTGTCCCAGCGGCCACGCCACGTCTCCCCAATCCGGCCCCGCTCGAGAACGAGGTGGTCAACGCCCGCCGCCGCGAGCTCGTGACTGAGCGACAGCCCGGCCTGTCCCGCGCCGACGATGACAACTTCAGCGTCGGAGATCATCGACGCCGATTGTAGACGCGGCTCGCGATCAGCCTTTCCAGAGCACCGCGCGCGTCAGGCCGGCGTCACCGTCCTTGATGCGCAGTGGCAACGCCGCCATCTGCCATCGGCCCGGTTTGGCGTTGAAGAGGTCGAGCCCTTCGAGAATCGGAATGCCGGCGCCTAGCAAACGATGGTGCGTCGGCGCGCCCTCGACGCCATAACCCTCGATCGACAGGTAATCGATGCCAACGAGTTGCACGCCGCGATCCACCATCCAGTCGGCGCCGTCGGCGGCCAGGTAGACGAAGTCGGTCCGAAACGGACGGGCGGGGTGCCACCAGCGCGAATTAGTGGTGCGCAGCAAAATGCGCCGGCTGCCGCGGGGAATGGGGGCCCGATCTAAATCTGCGGCGCTGATCCCGCCGCGCACGCGGCGCAGGTCGGCGACCCATGCCGGGCCGATGAACCGTTCGAGGTCCACCTGGTCGATACCCTTCGCGCCGGCAATGAAGTGGCTCGGGGCGTCGACATGGGTGCCCGTATGCGACCCAAGGCAGAGCTCGCTGAGGTTGACGTGATTCTTGCGCAGGGTCATAGCGGGGCGAATCCGCACTGGGGGATTGCCGCGGTAGACCGTCATCGCGGTGCGAATCGGGATGCTGATGTCGACGAGCTTCACGCGGTCTCAGGATAGGGCGAGCGTGTGCCGCAGGACTTCGCCGACGCTCCAGGCTTGGGCGATGCAGCCCACCGGCCGGTAGGGTGGTTCGGGCTCGAAGACCTCGCTGATCGTACCCAGCCCGGCGTCCAGCAGATGCGCCGTGAAGGGTTCGAGCAGGCGACGCGCCGCGGGCCGCTCGCCGTCGAGACGCTGGTGCGCGTCGAGATACGGTCCCAGCAGCCATGGCCACACCATGCCCATGTGATAGGCGGCGTCGCGGGCGCGTTGATCGCCCCGGTATGAGGAGAGATACCGGGGATCATCGGGGCTCAGCGTGCGCAACCCATAGGGCGTCAGGAGTTTTGCTGTGACGACGTCGAACGCCCGGCGGGCCAGCTCGCCCTCGATCAGCGGATAGACCAGCCCCAACGCGATGACCTGGTTCGGGCGCAGGCTTGGATCGTCCCCCTCGGGCGCGTCGACCACGTCGTAGCAATAGCCGCCGTCGGCGAACCAGAACCGCTCCTGCGCCGACGAATGTGCCTGGGCGGCCATCCGGCGATAGGGTCCGGCGGGGCGCATCGCCCGCTCACACCAGTCGCCGGTCAGCCGCAGCGCGTTGTACCAGAGCGCGTTGACCTCGACCGGCTTGCCGCGGCGGGGAGTGACCACCCAGTCCTGCACCCTGGCGTCCATCCAGGTGAGTGCCTGACCATCCGCTCCGCCGGCGAGCAGTCCGTCGGCGGGATCCATCTGAATGTTGTGCCGCGTCCCGCGGACGTGCCAGTCGATGACGGCCTCCAGCGGTCCCAGCCGGTCGGCGATGAAGTGCCAATCGCGGCTGGCGCGCAGATACGCGGCGAGCGCCTGGAAGAGCCAGAGCGTGGCATCGATGGTGTTGTACTCGGGCGCCTCGCCTCCGTCGGGGAAGCGGTTGGGGATCAGGCCCTGATCGAGATAGTGGATGTAGGTGTCGAGCACCGCGCGCGCCTCCCACAGCGTGCCGGGCCGCATCGCCAGCCCCGGCAGGCTGATCATGGTGTCGCGGCCCCAGTCGGTAAACCAGTGGTAGCCGGCGACGACGGTTCGCTGTTGGCCCGACGGCGCAGCGCCGTCAGTCCCGCGGACGACCCGGAACTGTTCCGCGGCGAGGGCGAGCTGTCGCGCAAGCGGGTCCTCCATTCCCGGCCCAACCACCGCGTCCTGGTGCTGCTGGGCGTCACGCCACGACTGCGCGGCGTCCCAGCTCGATGGCGTCGGCTCGGTGGCGAGGACGACGGCAACATCGGCGCCGGCGGCGAGGGGGACCTCGACGACACCGGGCGTGAACAGGTCTTCCTCGTCATCGAGGCCGCGCTCGCGCTCTTCGCGGTGCAGCACCCGCCAGTACCAGTCCGGCTGACTGTGGACCGTCGCCTGGGATCGAACTTCGACGTGGCTGCGCACCCCACCCGCATCGATGATCCATCCCTCGCCGGTCTCGCTCATGTCGAAGGCGCCCTGGCCGTGACGCTGCTGGTGGTAATCCCGGTGCGCAAAGAGCGGTCGAAGCTGCAACGTTAGTGGCGAACCGCTGACCAAGCGGTAGGTCACGACGGTCCGCGAGACGCCCTGCTCCATCCAGATCCGCTTCTCGATGGTGCGGCCGGCGATGGTCCAGCGGAAAACCGGGAGCATGCCGTCGAGCTCAACGCCCTCGAGCTGCCGATAGCCCTGGGGAAAGACGGTCCCATCCCAGTACTCGTGGGTCGAGAGTGGCTGCATATCGCCGTCATCGGACCGGACCCATTCGTCGAGGGCGGCCACCAGCACCATGCGCTGCACCGGCGGGTTCAGGGCGGCGACCAGCAGGCCGTGGTAGCGACGGGTGTTCACGCCGGCCACGGTGCCCGAGGCGTAGCCGCCGAGCCCGTTGGTCACCAACCACTCGCGCTGGATCGCCAGATCGAGATGGCGGCAGGTCTGCGGGTCGAGCTGAAGCGCCACGATGTGACCTAGGCGGAGGCGATCGTGAGCAGGGTCTTGATGTCCTCCGGCCGCCGGTCGAGCGCCGCGAGGAAGTCGCCGAAGGGCACCCGCCTGGTGATCAACCGCTCGAAGATCCCGGGCCATTTCCGCTCCGCCAGCTGGAAATGCTCGAGGCCCATTTCGAAGTAGCGGCGGTTGGCGTTGACCGACCCAAAGGTCACCCGGTTACCGAGCACCATCTGCAGATTGATAACGTCGGCGGGGATCTCGATACTGCGATTGCCCGCCGACACCCCGGTGAGACACAGGACACCGTTGGTGCCAAGCTGCGCCATCGCTTCGAAGGCGACGGTGCTGTTGCCGGTGCCCTCGAGGATGAAGTCGATCTGTCCGAGCTGGTCTTTGATGCCGGTCACCGGATGGTCGTCGACGCTCTGATAGGTCGCGCCGACGTCGTGGAGGATGCGACCCTGCAGGCTTTCCGGCGATGACTTCGCGTACACGTGCACGTTGAGGCCGCGCAGCCGCAGCAGGATGGTGCCGAGGATGCCGATTGGGCCGGCGCCCAGCACCACCGCGCGCGTCGGCTGCCACAGCATCCGCTCCTGGATCTTCCACGCCTGGTAGGTCGCTTTCTCCACGATGCTCAGTGGCTCGAGCAACACCGCAAAGGGTCGCAGCGCCGGCGGGATCTTGACCATGAACGCCGGGGTCTCGCTGTAGTACTCACCCATGTAGCCGTGCGCCCCCTTGATCCCACGCTCGGTGTAGGTGCCAAACAGACACATGTCGCTCTCGCCGGCCTGGCAGTTGGGGCACTCGTCGGGGCGACGGACGGTCGAGACCACCAGGTCGCCCTGCTTGAAACCGGACACGCTCTCCCCCACCGCCTCCACCACGCTGAGCGCCTCGTGGCCAATCACCAGGAAGTTGGAACCGGGCGGCGGCTCGCCGTAAAGGCCTTGATTGATTTCGGTGTCCGTGCCATCGATGCCGACCTCCAGCACGCGCATCACCGCAGTATCCCGAGTCGCCGTCGGGATCGGAAGCTCGACCTGCCGGGCACTGCCTGGCTGTTTGGGAGTCACCGCCACCGCGCGCATGGTGGCAGTCATTGTCGTGGCCATCGATCTAATAGTAGAAAGGGTGTTTACCGAGTCGCGAGCAAGGCGACCCGCGGCACCGGTGGCACGAGAAAAATACCGGTGTTGAACCGAACCACGCGATGAAATCCTGCGAGTCGGAGCGCGGCTGAAAATTCGGCCGCGGTGCGCAATTGAAAGGCTGGCGGCAGGCCAGTGAGTCGCGCACTCCAGAAGAGTAACGCCGATCGCGGGCTCTTTTCGAACTCCCAGAGAAGGAATCGGCCGCCGGGCCGGAGCACGCGGGCGACCTCGCGGAAACTCGTGAGCAGCGCCTCGTCATCGAGGTGCTTCAGCACATGCGACGTGAGGACGACATCAAACGATCCGTCATCGAAGGGCAGGCGAGTGGCAGGCGCCAGCTGCAGCTGGATGCGATCGCGCAGGCCCGCCCGGGCGATTTCCCGCTCGCCGATACGGATCAGGTCGGGAGAGACGTCGACACCGAAAGGCGGAGAGATAAAGTCGATTCGCTCCGCAAGGGCGATCAGGATGTTGCCGATCCCGCAGCCGAGGTCCAGCACCCGGTCTTGTGACGTGATGTTGGCCGCGTTCAGAATCCGCCGGTACGGCGTGTTGATCACCCAGAGGCCGCGCCTGGAAAAGACGTACCGCATACCGATGCCCCGCAGACCACGACTGAACCATTCGCCGTAATGGTTGCCAACGGCGGTCTCGTCGATATGCCCGCTGTTATCTCCCACTGGCCGACATTACCAGCGGCACGGCAGCAGCTATCGCCGCCGTAATCACGATCCATTTCCCAAACAGCGGGGAAGGATTGGCCCGGAAGCTGAGACCAAGCACGATGCCGGCGGCCACGACGGTGACGAGTGGCAGCGCGGTAACCGCCGCCTGGCCGCCATGAATGGTCAGGACGATCGAGACCAGGGTCCCGACCAGCAGCAAGCCGACAGCGACCAGCTCAGCTCCGGGCCGTCCGAGCGCGACTGCCAGCGTTCGGAGTCCAGCCGCCCGGTCGCGAGCACAATCGGGAATGGCGTCGGCGAGGTGGATGGCGGTTGCCAGCGGACTCCCGCCGAGGAACAGGATGCCGAGGGAGCTCGCCGGACGCCCCGCGATGAGGCCGATCCAGAAGGGCATCAGGGGAAAGGCGATCGCGAACGGCAGAAAGCTCAGCGGCGTGCCCTTCAAGCGGAGATCGTACGCCCAGCCACAGGCGAGCCCGATCCCGACGAGCAGCAGGGCGACAGTACCGAAATTGGCGAGCGTGCTCAGCAGGAAGGCGCCGACGGCGCAGGTCACCGCGACCGTGAGGGCCGTGCCAGGCGACACCAGCCCTAGGGGGATCGGTCTCAAACGGCCGGCCTGCCGGTCGAGGTCGGCGTCCGCCCATTCGTTCAACGCACTGATCGAGAACTGCACCAGCAGCATGATGGCGCCGATCGACCAGAAGCGGGCATAGCCGAGCCGGACGCCGAAGATCAGGGCGAAGCCCAACGACGCCAGCGTCGTGAGCAACGAGGGGATCGGGTGGAGCAGCTCGAGCAGCCTCCACCGCGCCGCACCGGCGCGCCTGGTCAGTGCGGCTGGCCCTGGTGCGTGAGCGGCTCGCTGACCGGGATGCGAGTCTGTGCCGCGGCCTCCTCGTCGCCGATCGGCAGCGAGACCGTCAGGATGCCATGGGTGAGCATCGCCTTCGCGCCGCTCGACCGCACTGGCTTGGGCAGGACGACCTCCCGATGCGAGGTACCGACCGACCACTCGTGCTGCAGGTAATGCTGCTGCTCCTGGGGGTAGCGCGCTTCCGCGTCGACGGTCAGGCGCCGCCCTTCCAGGCTCACCACCACAGTGTCGTGGTGCGCGCCCGGCATCGGGATCGCGACCGTCAACTGGTCGTTCGCTTCGTAGATATTGACCGGCGGTGCTTCTACCGTGGCTGGCCGGGCCATCACGACTAGCCTAGCCGAGCGAGCGGGTTTCGAGTCGGGCTTGCTGGTCTGAGGCAGCGATTCCGAAACGGACGTACCCGCGGAGTGCGGGCGCGGTTGGTTGCTCGCAATGCTGCTCGAAGGTAGCCTCGAAGCCTTGCACCGCGCCTTGCGGATCCATGGTCACCTTCGTCACGCTGAAGCTCCCGTAAACGTTGTTGCAACCGCGACCGTCTCCGAACACGTCAATTCCCGGCGATCCGGCCGCCCGAAAGGCGGCGCGCGTCGCGTTGAGATAGGTGCCGGGATGTAGTGCCTGCCCCTTCGGCGCGGCGAGCTCTACGGTCCAGCGCGCGAAATTAGTCGTGTCGATGGTCTCGAAGGAAACGGAAACGCTATCGGGCCCGCTCGATACGTTTGGCAGCAATCGCCAAGCCGGCTTGGTCATCGTGGTGGCTCGACCCTGACCAACGAAGTCGCCTGGCTCACTGGTCATCTTCAAGACAAAGTCCGACGGGGTGATCGGCGATGGCGTGACGGTCACCGGCGGTGATGCGTTGGTCGGTGCCGCGCTCGGACCCGCGACGGAGATTGCGGCGAGCTGAGGAGCTTGCCGCGTTGGGAGTTGCGACGAGCCAAGGACCAGCAGTCCGAGCGCAGCCAGACCGGCGACGACGGCGATGATTTCACCAGGAAACAGACCTGACTGCGGATCGCCAACGTAGGTTTGGCGGAGATATGCATTGATGCCGACCTGGACCTGATATAGGGCCATGGCGGTGAAGACGCAGCTGAGGGCGAGTCCGCCCACCAGGAAGGGAATTGACGACATTCGCACTCCCCATCCGGCGCTGACGTTGGCCGCGACGATCAACCCCAGCGCGACCTGGGCATTGAACGCTTGCGGTCTCTCCGGCCCGAGGCGGGATTGCAGGTCGTGGAACAGCCGGCCGATAACGGCATACCCGTAGAGCGGCACCAGGATCCACCAAAAGCTGCGGGCTCGAGGGAACCTCTCTCGCCGGGCGAGCTTGAAGAAGCGCCACAGCCACCAGTACTGATAGACGATCGGCGCGAAGAGGCTTAGGGCCGCCACGCGCATGGGGTCGATTTGGAATTCGCCCTCGCGTGCGGGTGGAAGGCCAACTGCGGACGCCCCGCTCGCGGCTGGAGCGCCAGGTTCGGTCGTCGTTGGACCAGGTGTTGCGGCCGTCGCCGCAAGTGGCGGAAGCAGCATGGCCAACGCCAGCGCCACAAACCAGCCGAGAATCGTCCAACCCAATAGAAGGTTCAGGACCAGGATCACCAGGATCATCTCTGTGTGGCGACCAGCCGCAATCAAGCTGGGCAGGATATAGAGGGCCAGCAGGCCGCCGATGATCAGGACGACCCACACGGCGTCCATTGGTCGAAGCAACGAAAGAGATGGCCGACCCCTGCGGGCCGGTCACCTCCTAGATGCGCTCGAAGTTCCTTCGCAGCTCCCAGTCGGTGACCGCGCCGTCGAAGCTCTGCCGCTCGAGCCGCGCCGAGTGCAGGTAGTGCTCGACGACCTCGTCGCCGAAGGCCGCGCGGGCCACCTGGCTCTTTTCCAGCGCATTGATCGCCTCGGTCAGGTTGCCGGGCACGCGCGGCAGGTTTTTGGCCGTGTAGGCATCGCCGTGGAACTCCGGCGGAAGCTCGAGCTTGTTCTCGATACCGTGCAGGCCCGCCGCGATCGTCGCCGCAAAGGCCAGGTATGGGTTGGCATCGGCACCGGGAATCCGGCATTCGACCCGCAGCCCGGAGCCGTGACCGATGATCCGGAAGCCGCAGGTCCGGTTGTCCCAGCTCCACACGATCGAGGTGGGCGCGAACGAGGTCGCCTGGTAGCGCTTATAGGAGTTGACGAAGGGCGCGTAGAAGAGCGAGAAGTCGCGCGCGAGCGCGATCAGACCGGCGAGGTAGTGCTGGAACAACGGCGACATGCCGTGTGGGCCGCCGTTGGCCGAATGGAAGAGCGCCTTATCGCTCTTGACGTCCCACAGCGATGAGTGGAGGTGGAAGGAACTGCCCGCCTGGGCCATCGACCACTTTGCCATGAAGGTCACCGCCACCTGGTTGAGGGCGGCGATCTCCTTGACCCCGTTCTTGTAGATCACATGTCGGTCGGCCATCTCCAGCGACTCGGTAAAGCGCAGGTTGATTTCCTGCTGCCCGAACCCCCACTCCCCCTTGCTGTTCTCGACGGGCACGCCGGCGCCTTCCATGCCGTTGCGAATCAGCCGGTTGAACCACTCGGCCTTGGTGCCCTGCAGGATGTGGTAGTCCTCGATATAGCGGCCGTACGGCTGCAGATCGCGGTAGTCCCTCTCGGCGGCCTGCTCGTAGGTGTCTTTGAAGAGATAGAACTCCAGCTCCGAGCCGGTCTTGGGGTTGAACCCGAGCTTGCGGGCGCGATCGATCTGGCGACGGAGCACCTGGCGGGGCGCGACCGGCACCGCTTTGCCATCCATGGTTTCGACGTCGCAGAGGATCAGCGCGGTCTTCTCCAGCCACGGGATTCGCCGGATCGTCGAGAGGTCGGGATGGCCATGCATGTCGCCATAGCCCGTCCCCCAGTTGGTGAATTTGAACCCGGGAAGCGGTTCGTTGTCGACGTCCATGGCCAGCAGGTAGTCGCAGGCATGCAGCCCCTCGTCGACGTGGTCGAGGAAGTAGGGGCCGGTCAGCCGCTTGCCCATCAGGCGTCCCTGGAGGTCGGCGATCGCGATGATGACGGTGTCGACCTCGCCCGCCTTGGTCTGGCGGACGAGCTCCTCCAGCGTCAGCTTGGCGGTTTTTTCCTGCCGGCGCGACTGTCCGTTGGTGCGGTCGGCTCGGGTTGTCGTCGATCGCTCGCGCGTCGCGGTCCCTGTGCGCGCCATGTCGGATCCCTCCTGCTTATTCGAGACTGACGAAGACGTTCTTGACTTCCGTGTACAGCTGGAGCGCGTGCATGCCGAGCTCGCGACCGATGCCGCTGCGTTTGTAGCCGCCGAACGGTGCCTCCTGGTGGACGCTCCGGCTGCTGTTGATGCTCAGGACGCCGGTCTTGACGCCTCGCGCCATGCGCAGCGCCCGACCGATATCGCGCGTCCAGATCGAGCCCGAGAGTCCATACGGCGTGTCGTTCACCAATCGTAGGACCTCGGCCTCGTCATCAAAGGGGATGATGGTCAGCACCGGGCCGAAGATTTCCTCCTGGGCGATGCGCATGCGGTTGTTGGCGCGATCGAACACCGTCGGCTCGAGGTAGCTGCCGCGCGCCAGCACACCGCCGGGGGCCGAGCCACCCGTTAGAAGCCGGGCCCCCTCGCCCTGTCCCACCTCGACGTACGCCTGCACCCGCTCGCGCTGCTTCATCGAGATCAGCGGACCAACCTCGGTTGCCGGATCGAGTGGGTCTCCCATGGTCAGCTGCCGGCTGCCAAGCGCCACCCGCTGATCGAACTCCTCGGCGATGGAGCGATGGACGAAGGCGCGGCTGCGCGCGCAACAGTCCTGGCCGGCATTGCCAAACACGCTGTTGACCGCGGCCGGCACAGCTTTCTCCAGGTCGGCGTCTTGAAAAATGATGTTGGGCGATTTTCCACCCAGCTCGAGCGAGACGCGCGTGATATTGGGCGCCGCCTGCTGAAGGATGCTGACCCCGGTCAGCGTCTCGCCGGTGAAGGCGATCTTGTCGACCCCGGGATGGCCGGCCAGCGCGTTGCCCGTCGTCGCACCAGGCCCGGTGATGACGTTGAGCACGCCCTCCGGCAGTCCGGCCTCGAGCGCGATCCGCCCCAACTCCAGTGCGGTCAGCGGTGTGTAGCTCGCCGGCTTCAGGATCGCGGCGTTGCCGGCGGCCAGGGCCGGGGCCACTTTCCACGATGCGATCGTCAGCGGAAAGTTCCACGGCACGATCAGGGCGACCACGCCGACCGGCTCGCGCAAGGTGAAGTCGAGACCGGGCGCGGTGACCGGGATCGTCTCCCCGAAGATCCGGGTCGCAGCCCCCGCGTAATACTCGAAGCACTGGGCCGCGCCCAACACCTCGTCGCGAGCGTCGCGGATCGGCTTGCCTGCGTTACGTGCTTCGAGCGTGGCCAGCCGGTCGACATCGGCGCGGATCAGTTCCGCGATCTTGTAGAGGACCTTGGCGCGGGCACTGGCGGGGGCCTCGCTCCACGCGCCGCCCTCGAAGGCCGAGCGTGCCGCCTTCACCGCGGCATCCACGTCGGTCGGCGAGGCGACGGCCGCTTTGGCCAGCACCTCGGAGGTCGCCGGCTCGACGACGTCGAACGTCTTGTCTCCCTCGCCCGCACGCCAGCTCCCGCCGATGAGAAGCTGGGTCGGGCGCTCGGTGGTGATCATCAGAAATAGTTTGAGGTGATGCCGCCGTCGACGACGAGCGCGGCACCGTTGGTCCAGCTCGACTCGTCGGAGGCCAGGTAGACGGCCAGCGACACTACGTCATCCGCATGTCCGAAGCGGCCCATCGGGATCCGATTGAGCCGGACGCGTTTCTTCGCCTCATCTTTCAATAGATCACGCATCAGCGGCGTTTCGATCGGACCGGGACAGATCGCGTTGGTGCGGATGCCCTTTGGTCCGAACTGGACCGCCAGCGATTTCGTGAGGGCGATCACCGCGCCCTTGCTGGCGGTATAGGCATCCTGCGGTACGGTGCAGCCGACCAGGGCCACGAAGGACGCGATATTGATCACCGAGCCGCCGCCAGCCTTGATCAACTCGGGAATGCCGTGCTTGCAGCAGAAGGCCAGGCCTTTGACGTTGATGGCCATGGTCCGGTCCCAGATGGCATCGGTCGTGGTCAGGACAGACTCGTCGGCCTCGTCGAAGATGCCCGCGTTGTTATAGAGCACGTCGAGCTTGCCGAAGTGACCGACTGCCGTCTCGACGAAGACCGCGACGTCGGCATCGTGCGTGACGTCGCCGACCACCGCCACCGCCTGTCCCTGCAGTCCCGCCACCGTTTCGTGGATCGCCCGGTCGTTGACATCGGCGGCGACCACCTGGGCGCCCTCGCGGACAAAGGCATGGGTTGCCACGCGACCCATACCGCTCCCCGCGCCGGTGATCAGCGCGACCTTGCCATCGAGTCGTCCCATCTCCCCTCCCTCAATCACAGAGGAGCGAGCCCGCGTGGCTCGCTCCCCCTGTTCCTTTACCAGACGGTCAGACGCGTTGCGGTGTGAGCGTTGGCGCCGGCTCGGTCACCGCCGGTTCGTGGTAGATCGAGCCCTTTTCGACGTCGGCTTCCAGCTTACGCATGTCGTCTTCCGAGCCCATGATGATGGGCCCGTTGTAGTGATTCTTGCCCCACAGCAGATAGTAGAGACCGCCGATGATCAGGAAGATCGCGACCGCCGGGCCAGCCCAGGTGCCGGTCGCCGTCAGCCAGCCGATCACGTCGCCGGTGTAGTTCGCGCTGTACTCGGGCAGCATCAGGATGATGCTGATGAACGCGACCCAGATGACGGCCGCCCAGGCCACGATCGGCCAGTAGCGGCCGAGGTTCCATGGCCCCGGCTTCCACCGATCTGGATAGATCAGCGCCAATAGGACCGGAATGACATAGGAGACGTACAGGCCAATGACCGAGATCGACACGACGATCGAATAGATGGCCGGCACCGGAAACTGCGCCACCATCGGGATGAAGGCGATGATCGCCGCCACCCAGATCGCGCGCGCCGGCGTCCGGTACTTCTTGCTGACGACGTGCAGCCACTTCGAGCCCGGCAGGGCGCCGTCGCGGCTGAAGGCGAACAGCATGCGCGAGTTGGACGTGATCGAGCTCAGGCCGCAGAAGGCTTGCGCCACGACGAAGCCAGTAAAGAGCAGCAACCCGCCAGTTGAGCCGAGCGCATTCTTGACGATGTCGAGGACCGGGTTGGAACTGGCTGCCGTCTTGGCGAGGTCCGGGATGGCCAGGGTGAGCGCGATCAGCATCAGGTAGCCGAAGATCAGCGACCAGAAGACCGAGTTCACGATCCCCCACGGTGCGCGCCGCGCCGGGTTGACCGTCTCTTCGGTGACGTGCGCCGAGGCATCGTAGCCGGTGAAGGTCCACTGCGCCAGCAACATGCCGACGAGGAACGCATAGAGCGGCGAGCCGAAGCCCGACGCGTTATACGACTGGGTGAACACGTAGCTCAAAGGGTGGAGCGGATGGAGCAGGCCGACCGTCACCAGCAGCACGGCTATCACCCCGATGTGCCACCAGACGCTGATATCGGCAGCCCGGGCCGCCAGCCTGACCCCGACGTGGTTGATGGTCGCCTGGACGAGCAGCAGCACCGCAAAGACGCCGATGACCCCGATCTTGCCCGAGGTCGTCGTCAGATCACTCGGGAAGCCCCAGAGCGAGTTGAACAACGCGGCGGCGAAGATGGCGTTGCCATAGACGATGCCGGAGGTGATCGTGACCTGGCCGATCAGATTGAACCAGCCAGTGATCCAGCCCCAGTGCTTGTTGCCGAGCTTGGCGGCCTGGTAGTAGAGCGCGCCGGCCGTGGGCAGGGCGGAAGCAAGCTGAGCCATGGCGGCGGCCACGACCAGCACCGCGATGCCGACCACGAGCCAGCCGATCCCCATTTGCTGCGGCCCGCCATGGTTCAAGCCGTAGCTGTAGAGGGTGAGTCCACCGGTAAGAACGGAAATGATGGTGAACGAGATCGCGAAGTTGCTGAAGCCACCCATGTCCCGGAACAACTGCTGCGCGTAGCCCATCTGGTGGAGGCGCGCCGTGTCGGCACGGATCTGCTCCTCCTTGGTCACTGTCGGCATGCTTATGCCATCCTTTGCCCGAGCAAAATTCGAGTCCCCCAATTCGGGCTGCTCATATTTGATGCCCGACCCCATCCAAAGTCAAGGGACGGGTGGCCCTTAACAACAATTTGCGCCCGGAGAGCAAGCCGGATGGCCCCCGTCACGTTTCCGTCTCATGCCCAAATTCCCACGCCTGGTGGTCGCGGTCGCGGCCGCCGCCAGCCTGACCCTTGTCTTAACCGGCCAGCCGGCCTATGCCGCGGCCAAGAAGAGCACCCGGCCGGTGGTTCGGGCCGCTCATCGAGCGGCGACGCCCCCGGCCAGGCTGGCCGCCGCGCAGGCGCGCGCCATCCTCATCCGGGCCGCCCGGCATCACAATCTGAATCCGAACTTCGTGCTCGCGGTCTCCTACTGGGAGAGCGGCTGGAAGCAGTCGGCACTCTCGCGCACGGGCGCCGTTGGGCTGATGCAGGTGGAACCGTATACCGCCGCTTGGGCGGGCCCAGCCCTGCTGCACCGACGGGTCAATCTCAACAATCCGGTCGATAATGCCGAGCTCGGCGCCGCCCTGCTCCGCTCCTATCTCGACCAGCTGCATGACCCGAAGCTCGCCCTCGCGGCTTACTACCAGGGGCTGACCGGCGTCCAGCGCCACGGCATCTATCCGAGTAGCCGCAGCTACGTGAACGGCATCTGGGGACTTCGCAACCAGTTCCAGGCAGCGCACCTGGGCGGCTAGCGACTTGGTGCGGTATCGTAGGGTCGCGTCCAGAACGCAGGAGGAAGCGATGGCTGTCAAGACCGATCCCACCGAGTCGCTGCGACGGGTTCCCCTCTTTTCCGGCCTCGACCGCAAAGAGTTGGAGCTGCTTGCGAAGCTCGCCAAAGAGCAGCGCTACGAAACCGGCGCGACCATCGTGAAGTCCGGCGCCGGCGGGCACGGCCTGTACATCATCAAGGAAGGGAACGTGTCCGTGGTCCGTGACGGCCAAAAAGTCGCGTCGATGGGACCGGGTCAGTTCTTCGGCGAGATCTCGGTGCTCGATGGCGGTCCGAGGACGGCCGACGTCAGGGCGGACACCGATACGGTCTGCTTGACCCTGATTTCCTGGGAGATCAAACCCCTTCTGATGGACAACGCCGCCATTTCCTACAAGATGCTGCTGGAAATGGTCAAGCGCCTGCGCTCACAGGCGCCGCAAATGCACGACTAGTTAGACCTACGGCGCCGTCAGGAATTCGTGCGCGATCCAGCCCTGATTCTCGTGCCACCAGAGGCGCCCGTCGGCATACGTCGGGCCGCCGTCGACGTGGACCGTCGTGCCCGCATTGAGGCAAGCGACCACGTGGGCTTTGAGGCTGGGCCCCTCGCGGACATTGGCGCAATTGGCCGGCAAATGAACCGTGGCATCATGACCGATTAGCGGACTCACTTGTCCTGGTAGGCCGCAGACCGCATCGCGAAAATGCCAGCTCCCGTTGCTCCGATAGACGTAACCGACGCATTGCCGCCCAGCCGTACTGGCGGTCGAGAATAGCACCGCCGCTGCGTCATTCCCGATCGTTTCGCCCACGACCGTCAGGCAAGGGACATCGGTCGCGCACTTGCCGCTGCGGTAATGCAAATGGGTCTTCGCCTCGACGCCTGGGATGGCGGCCGCTTGCGCGGTCTCGCCGGCGATCGCTCCGTTGGTCAGTGCGAGATGACCGGCTGCGCTCTGTCGATCCACCGCGGCACGACCTGCGGGCAGCAGCACATAAGCGAGTGGCACGATCAGCAGAACGGCCAGGATCACACCGACCACCAGCGCGATCCGCGGCACACGTGGCACCCTCGCGTGTGGCACCGTTAACGCCGGGAGGCGCAGCCGAGGCCACGCGACCGCCGGCATGGTTAGCCTGGCCGGTCGGAGCTTGTTGGCGGGATCGACCAGCTTGGGCGTTGGTGGAGCACTCGCGCGGCCAGGCGAAGATGGATTCCAATCCAGCGGCGCTCCGCAACGTTCGCACCAGATATCGATGCCCAGGTTGGGGTAGCGGCACGCGGGGCAGGGGACCTGCGTCCCGATCGCTCTCTTCGTCCGGCTCGCCCTCAACCTACAACCCCATATCAACTCTCCCGATAATACGTAGCACTTGTTGGCTCGCCGAGTAAGGTTGCCGTGTGCCACCCGACGCGACTGCGACGCTGCCCCTTCCCTTCCCGCTCGACCTTGAGCTGACGCTCGGCCCGCTGCGGCGAGGTCCATCCGACCCCACAATCCGCTTTGAGTCCGACGGCGTCTGGCGTGCGGCCCGAACTCCAGAAGGCCCTGGCACGGTGCGCCTCCAGCATGGTGGGAACCGACTGGTCGCCGACGCGTGGGGCGCCGGTGCGCGCTGGCTCATTGGTCGGATTCCATCGCTGGTCGGATTCGACGACCAGCCGGAGAGCTTCAAACCGGCGAGCCGACTCCTCTGGGATCTCCATCGCCACAATCCCGGGCTACGCCTCGGCCGAACCGGCCTGGTGTTCGAAGCGCTGCTGCCCACCATCCTCGAACAGAAAGTCCCGGGCGTCGAAGCCTATGCCTCGTATGCCCGGCTGGTGCGAGCGCTCGGCGAGCCAGCCCCGGGGGACGCCGGCCTGATGTTGTCGCCGTCACCGCAACGCCTGGCCGCCACGCCGTACTGGGCGGTGCACCGGCTTGGCATCGAGCGGCGACGGTTCGCCGTGATTCAGCTTGCCGCGAGCCGCGCCGCGCGCCTCGAGACGACCTCCGCACTGGAACCGTCTGAAGCCCGGCGCCGGCTCATGACCCTGCCCGGCATCGGCCCCTGGTCGGCGGCCGAAGTATCCGTCGTCGCCTATGGCGATCGCGACGCCGTGTCGTTAGGGGATTACCATCTGCCCCACCAGGTCGCCTGGGGCCTGGCGGGCGAAGTTCGCGGCACCGAGGCCCGCATGTTGGAGCTCCTGGAGCCCTACCGTGGACATCGGGCTCGGGTCATCCGCCTGCTCACGCTGGGCGGCATCCAGGCGCCGCGCTTCGGGCCGCGGATGCGGCTGCGCCGGATCGCCGCGATCTAAGCCAATTTCCCCTCCCCGCTCGCGGGGGAGGGCAGGGTGGCGGCCCTACGACGCCTTCTTCGCCGGCTGGAAGTAGGGGTTGGTACCTGCGGCGTGGTCGGTCACGTCGATCACCTCGACGATCTGCGGCACGGCGGCCTTGATGGCGACTTCGATGCCCTGACGAAGGGTGACGTCGACCTGGGCGCAGCCCTGGCAGCCGCCGCCCAATTGCACGTAGGCGGAGCCTCCCCGCACCTCGAGTAAATCGACGAAGCCGCCGTGGGCCGCGACCGACGGATTGATCTGCCGGTCGAGCACGTCCTGGATGCGCGCCGCGACGGGATCGCGCCAACCCTCGTTCGGGTTGTCGATCCGAAGGGCGCCACCCAGTGCCGACGGATCCAGATCGATCACCGCCCCCTCGAGGTTGGCCGCGCTACCCGGCTCGACCAAAAGGCCAAGGTCCGGAGTTTCGATCACGAGGTCTTCGACCGGGGCATCCTCCGGCGCGATGAGGTCCAGCTGGTAGACGAACTGACCGCCTCGGCGACCCGCGATCGCGATCCGAAGGCGCGCATCCGGGTGCCCACTCTTGGAGCGGACGGCCTCGATCTTCGCCTTCGCGGCCGGCGTCACCGTGATCGTCGGCGTCATTGCCGTCATTCTATTCGTGGTCAACTAGCAGTGATGGCGCGCATCCTTCTGCTCATCCCGAGCCGCACCTACCGAACGCACGACTTCATGGAAGCGGCGACCAGGCTGGGGGTCGAAGTCGTGGTCGGCTCCGAACACCGCTCGGCCCTGGCCACGCTGATGGAAGGCCGCCAGCTCCGGCTCGACTTCCACGACATCGAGCGCTCGACGCAGCGAATCGTGGACTTCGCCAGGGATCACCCGCTGAATGCCGTGGTAGCTGTCGATGACAGCGGGACGCTGCTGGCCGCGTCGGCCTCCAAGGCACTCGGCCTGGCGCACAACCCGGTCGAGGCCGTCGAAGCGGCTCGGGACAAAGCGCGCATGCGTCAGCGGTTTCAGTCAGCAGGGCTACTGACACCAGGCTTTCGAACGATCGATCCGGACGAAGATGCCGGTGCCGTTGCGACCACCGTGCGCTTTCCCAGCGTCGTCAAGCCACTCGATCTGTCGGGGAGCCAGGGCGTGGTGAAGGCGGACGATGCCGACAGTTTTCCGGATGTCCTTGCTCGCGTCAGGGCGATCGTCGCGGCGTGCCAGCGAGACGGGCTACGGCCAGCCGTGCTGGTCGAAGACTTCATCGCCGGCGAGGAGGTGGCCGTCGAGGCGCTCCTCCGCAATGGAGAGCTCGACCTGCTGGCGATCTTCGACAAGCCCGATCCTCTCAACGGTCCTTTCTTCGAGGAAACGATCTACGTCACGCCCTCGCGGCTGACGACCAAGCGCCAGGCGGAGATTGCGGACACGACCGCACGGGCGGCGCGGGCTCTCGGATTGACGAACGGCCCGATCCACGCCGAGCTTCGCATCAACGATCGCGGCCTCTGGATGCTGGAGCTGGCGGCGCGCTCGATCGGGGGTCTCTGCTCCCGCACCCTACGGTTCGGATCCGGCATCTCACTGGAAGAGCTGATCCTTCGACACGCTGCGGGGCTGCCGATGCCGGTCCACGATCGCGAGCGGCGTGCGGCGGGCGTGATGATGCTGCCGATCCCGACTGACGGACGTCTGAAAGTCGTCGCGGGACAGGCGGAGGCGCGGCAGGTGCCGGGCGTCGATGGGCTCGTGATCACCATCCCGCCCGGCGAGCAGCTGGTGCCGCTGCCCGAGGGCGACCGCTACCTCGGCTTCATGTTCGCGCGCGCCGACTCGCCGGCTGCCGTCGAAGATGCCCTTCGCCAGGCGCACGCGCAGCTTCGCATCGTCAGCGATGGCTGACCGCCGGCGCGTGGTGATCGTGGGCGCCGGCTTCGGCGGCCTCGCCTGCGCCAAGAAGCTCGATGGTGAGCCGGTCGACGTCGTCCTGCTGGATCAGCACAACTACCACCTCTTCACGCCCCTGCTCTACCAGGTGGCCACCGGCCTACTGAATCCGAGCGATATTGCCTACCCGCTCCGCACCATCTTCCGCCACTCCAACAACGTGCGATTTCGCCAGGCAACGGTCACCCGTATCGAGTTGTCCAACAAGCTGGTGCGGCTCGACGGCGCGCCGCCGGTCGCTTACGACTACCTGGTGCTGGCGACCGGGAGCACCGACAACTACTTCGGCAACGAGGAGGTGGCACGCGTCTCCTTCGGGTTGAAGTCGCTCGAGGACGCGACCCGGCTGCGCAACCAGGTGTTGACCTGCCTCGAACGCGCCGATGCCGAGCCCGATCCCGAAGCGCGGCGCGCTCTGCTCACGTTCGTGGTCGTCGGTGGCGGTCCAACCGGCGTCGAGTCCTCCGGAGCGCTAACCGAGCTGATGACGATCGTCGCCGGCAAGGACTATCACCAGATCTCGCGTGCCGAGATCCGAATCGTCCTGGTGGAAGGCGCCGACCGACTGCTCAATGCGTTTTCGGTTCGCCTCGGGCGTTACGCGCAGCGCGTCCTCATCAAGCGGAAAGTCGAGGTCCGCACCGGCGCCCTGGTTCAGAGCGCGAACGGCCATTCGGTGACGCTCTCCGATGGAACCGCGATCGCCAGCGCCACCATCATCTGGTCGGCGGGCGTTCGACCGAATGATCCGATTGGCGAGTCTCCAGTTCCGCGGTTTCGAAATGCGCGCATCCAGGTGGACGAGTGGCTGCGCATTCCGGGCTCACCCGGCGCGTTCGCCATCGGGGATACTGCCTCGCCTCGCGTCGGCGAACGCGAACTGCCCATGCTTTCCCCGCCCGCGATGCAGGCGGGCCGCTACGTCGCCAGCACCATTCTCGACGAGATCCGCGGCAACCAGACCGAGCGCACACCGTTCCATTACCTCGACAAGGGCGCCATGGCGACGGTGGGCCGCAACGCCGGCGTCACCCATCTCCCCGGCGGACTGGAATTCACGGGCTTCCTGGGATGGCTCACCTGGCTCTTCGTCCACATCTACTACCTGATCGGCTTCCGCAATCGCATCAGCGCCCTCGCGGCCTGGGCCTGGGACTACCTTCGCCACGACCGGCCGATCCGCATCATCCTGGCGGCCAGTCCGGGTCCGAAGCGCATCTAGGCGGCGGTCGATGCGCTACCTCGCCCTCGCGACCGACTACGACGGCACGCTCGCCTCGCAAGGCACGGTTGCAGGCGAGACGATCGACGCGCTGCGCCGGCTCGCCGCCACCGGTCGCAAGATGATTCTGGTGACCGGTCGTCGGATCGATGACCTGGTCCGGGTCTTTCCCGAAGTTGTGATCTTCGATCGCGTCGTCGCGGAGAATGGGCCCCTCGTCTACCGGCCGAAGACGCGCCAAACCCGCGTGCTGAACGAACCGCCGCCCACGGCTTTCGTGGAGGAACTCCGACGGCGAGGCGTTCAGCCGTTGACGGCTGGCCAGGTTTTCGTCGCGACCGAGCAGCCGAACGAACGCGTCGTTCTGGACGTGATTCGAGAGCTGGGCCTCGACCTGCAGGTGATCCTGAACAAGGGCGCCGTCATGGTGTTGCCCGCACCGGTTGATAAGGCAACCGGGCTTCGCGCGGCGCTCGACGAGCTCAGCCTATCGGCTCGAGATGTTGTTGGCATCGGCGATGCCGAGAACGACGAGGTCTTCCTGGCGATATGCGGATGCGGCATCGTCGTGGCGAACGCCCTTGACTCGCTGAAGGCCCGTGCGTACCGCGTCACCCAGGGCGAGGACGGCGCCGGTGTCCGCGAAATCATCGATTGGATGATCAGCACCCCCGAGTAAGGAAGAGGCCGGGCAGTGGCCCGGCCTCATTCGGTCGTCGACCGTCCTAGTGAGTGAGGTTGGCGGTATAGATGTTCTGGTCGAGCCCGCCGGTTCCATCAAAACAGGTAGTGAATGACGACGTGCAGGTTCCACCCGTCTCTGGGTCGCCGGCAACATCGTCACCATCATTGTCGCCCGTCGGATCGGCGGCCCCGGCCACATCGCGAGCATCGGTCCACACGGCCGCGACGGTAGAACCCACCGCCCCGACCATGATGTAGTCGCCGAAGAACGGAATCCTCCGGCCACCGAACTGTTCGTAGTTCGGGTTGGTCGGCTTCTCCGTCACCTGGGTGCTGAGCCACGTTCCGCCACCATCGGTCGAGACTGCGTAGCGGACGTTCAAGCAGGCACTGCCGGCGCCGCTCGCGCTGTTGCAGGGCGCGCGGGTTGCCGCGTAGTTCGGATCGCCCATGCTGTCGTAGTAGACAGCATTGATCACGTTGTTGCCCGATGCGGCGATCCACGGGAAGAACTGGTGCCCGTCGCCCGGATGCGGGTCAATCAATGTTCTCGGGCTCCAGGTTGCGCCGCCGTCACTCGACTTGCGGAATTCGATTTGGCCCTGTCCGGACGACTGCCGGACTTGCATCGCCATGTCGACGTCCGTGCCGTTGACGATCAGGCTCGGCTGCGCCAGGTCGAAACGCGGGAACGTCTGCCCGCTTGGGCAATTGAAGGGCACATCGCCGCAGTCACGGGCGGTGCTGCCGGAGAACTGGCCGGAGACAAAGGGCGCGTATGTGAAGGCCAGCGATGCCATGCTGAAGGTGCGGCCGCCGTCCGTCGACTTGACGAACGCGGCCCCAGTGGCATTCTGGGTGCCATTGCTGAAGGCGCCACCACCGTTTGCCTGCCAGGAAACGTAGACCGTACCGTCGGGCGCGATCGCGATGTTCGGCCCCTGGTTGTTACACAGACTGCTGCTGATCTTCATCGGAGCGCTGAAAGTCGCGCCGTGGTCGGTCGACCGCGACAAAAGGATCTCGTTGCAACCGCTGCCGTGGAAGTCGGACCACGCGGCGTAGATGTTGCCATCGTGGACGCCACCGGTCTGGTCGACGTTGATCCCGGTCTTGTCATTGAAGGAACCGTTGCCAAATGTGTTGGTGGCCAGGATGACCGTTCGCACGTACTTCTGACCATCGGTCAGGGTGTTGCCGGCAGTCAGCTGGGCGTAGGTTGCCACCCAGACATCGCCGGTGTTATCTCGGGTGCGGAACGAATTGCCATCAGCGAGTCCGCGGTTGAAGTTGTTCCCCATGTAGAAGACGTTGCCATGGATGTCCCAGGCCTGCACGGGATCGCCGGCGGCGTGCGCGCCGCCCGCCACCATGGCGGCCAATGGCGATGCCGTGCCTTGAGTCG
>Ga0307479_10000731_pt1 | contig 29714 bp, 23 predicted proteins | sample atmos_gasesECM4C_FD_203743 | JGI IMG/M metagenome (GOLD analysis project Ga0307479, IMG submission 203743) | Hardwood forest soil microbial communities from Morgan-Monroe State Forest, Indiana, United States - atmos_gasesECM4C_515 | ecosystem: Environmental > Terrestrial > Soil > Temperate...
ATTTATCGGCATGCACGAATTCCAGGTTGTCCGCCGAAGTGTGGTATTCCGGAAAAGTACCGTGCGGCGTGCGCGACAGCCTTCCCACCGAAAGATCGATTCCCGGTGAACAATACTGCCGCTCGTCGTAGCCGTGCGGTGAGAATTCCAGAACCTGGTGCGACTGCCCGGAATGTTTCAAGACGTGCGCTGCCGCGCGGTCAATTTCCGCCGCGCCCTTGCGGCTCTTCTTGTAGTGCAGCGCTCCCGCATCGCCCACGCCGGTCAGCACCAGTCCATGCTTGATGTTCGCAATCTTGGCTTCGTTCTTAGCCAGCCAGGTGATCGCCCCAATCGTTCCCGGAATAAAAAGAAACCGGTACGAATATTGCCGCAGCGCAGTCTGCAGCACGCGCGCGAGCGACACCGCCAGCGCAATCCCCGACAAATTGTCATTGCATAGCGACGGATGGCACGCGTGGCACGAAATCAGCACTTCATCCCGCGTCTCTCCGGGCAACAAATACTCGCCATACGTCAAATTCCCGTCTTCCAGCGTCGAATCGATGCAGACTTCGTATTCCTCCTCCTTCAACCCCGCAAGCTGCTTCTCGGACAAGCAGAATCCCCAGTCCTCTTTGTAGTAGGACGTCCGGTAAGGAATCCAATCCGGATGCGCCGGCAGCGTGTGGAGGTGCTCCTTCAATTCCGCCAGGCGCATCCGCCGCCGCACTGGCACGCTGTAGTTCACCACGTGCAAGTTCGATTTCTGGAAATCGATTACCCGCTCGCCCTTCGCGTTCTTCACGTACGCGTCGCGAATATTCCACTCTCTCGGCACCGTCCAATCGAACACTTGCGTGCCCGTGGGAACTTCTCGTAGCTCCAGCGGAATCTCCCTCTGCAGCAGCCGCAGCGTCTCCCGCAAGCCGTCGCCTGTGATGCTGCGGCAAATCGGATACAACTCCGCAGTCAATCGCATCATCGCCTGGCCGTGCGCCAGCGGATCGAAACCATTTTGGAGTTGCTGCGCGTTCAAGTCTTTCCGGCCGTTCTCATGAAACAAAATCGGGATAATTCTGGTCGCGTTCAATGATGATTCGCTCGCCCTTGGGCCACTCAATCCCAAACGCTGGATCGTTCCAGCGCACGCCCCGCGCGTGTTCCGCTGAATATCGTTGCGCCATCTGGTAGAAAACTTCCGTGTCGTCCTCGAGCGTCTGGAACCCGTGCGCGAAATCTTCCGGGATATACAGCATCCTGTGGTTTTCCGCGGAGAGTTCCACCGCGAAATGCCGCTTGAACGTCGCCGACCCCGGCCGCAAGTCGATGATGACGTCATAGATCGATCCCGCTGTGCACCGCACCAGCTTTGCTTCCGCGAACGGCGCCGCCTGGTAATGCATTCCTCGCAGCGTCCCTTTCCGTTTGTTGAAAGACACATTGCACTGCGCCACTCGCGCGTTCAGGCCGTGCGCTTCGAATTCCTGCTGGCAGAATGTCCGCGCAAAAAAACCGCGCTCGTCCGCGTGCCGTTCCAGTTCGATGACGAATGCGCCGGCCAGCTTAGTCTCCGTGAAAATCAAGTCTCACCAGCCGCTTCTCATTCACGCTTCAAGAATTTTTAGCCTGCAGCACGTGCTCGGTTTCCACCGCCTGCCAGCGCAGGTCCGCATTCAAGCGCCCCGATGCCAGCAGTCCCTGGATATGGTCGATGCGCTTGTACCGCGCGCCCTCGAAGTCCTCGACGCGCAAGTCCACTTTCTTGTAAGCCTCGTACAGTTCGCGTGCGCCGCGCCGCGCATCCCACTTTGGCTGAAACGCTGGAAGTATCCTGGTAATGCGCGAGAAATCCGCGCGGTAGCAGCGCTTGTCCGGACCCGCGTCCGCCGCAAACTCAATCGTGCAGCCCGGAACGGTTTCCTTCACGATCTCCGCTAGATCGCGAATCTGATAATTCTCTTCGCTCCGCCCCACGTTGAACGCCTGATTGTGAATCAGCTCCCGCGGTGCTTCGAGCGCCGCCAGGAATGCCCGCGATATGTCTTCGATATGCACGATCGGCCGCCACGGCGTCCCATCGCTCTTGATGAACACGCGGCCCGTCGTCAACGCCCACGCCGTCAAGTTGTTCAGCACCAGGTCAAATCGCAGGCGCGGCGAAACTCCATACGCCGTTGCGTTCCGCAAATACACCGGGCTGAATTCCGCGCTGGCTAGTTGCGACACTTCCTGCTCCACCAGCACCTTCGACCGACCATAAGGTGTTACCGGATTGAACTCCGCCGTCTCATCCAGGATCTTGTCCCCCGCCGCCCCATAGGTGCTGCACGAAGAGGAGAACAAGTAGCGTTTCACTCCCGCTTCTTTAGCCAGCCGCGCCAGCCGCACCGAGGCGTGGTGGTTGATGTCGTAAGTCAAGTTTGGATTGAGGTTGCCCAGCGGATCGTTGGAAAGCCCTGCCAGGTGAATCACCGCCTCGAACCCATTCAGGTCCGCGCCCTCGACGTCCCGCAGGTCCTTGCGAATCGAAGGAAACTCCCGCGGCGCAGCGCCAAACGTGCACTGCTCGAACAGGTCGCTGTCCAGGCCGACCACTTCGTGTCCAGCATCCGCCAGCAGCGGCGCCATCACCGTCCCGATATAGCCTTTGTGTCCCGTGATCAGTATCCGCATACCACCGTTCCTGGATTCTCGAGGCTTCCTTCACCTCGCCACGTCTCGAAACCGCCCACATCCGAATTTCGCTCTGTTCAAGTGCCGACGCGGGTTTTTTGGCCTATCTATCCGGTACCATTAGCCTTAGGCGGACTGACACCCACACTCCCGACGTAAGTATGCATGCCACGTGCCAGTGTGTTGACACCACTCATCCCCTAATCTATTGTAAAATAAAGGCTTAGCTAGCATCTCTCACGGCTGAGAAACGGTCCCAACACCCCACGTCCACCCCCTTTCCCCTTAGCGGTACCCATTTTCACTCCACCGCCTCCCTGGCAAGGATGGTCCGTGAGCCACCTTGGGGTACCCGTGTCCGGGGCCGGGCAGCCTTCAGTGTCGCTCCCGTTAAGGCCGGCAGCTCGTCTTAGCCAGGGCCACCAGAACGCCACCACTCCACCTCCGCATGCATGTTCTAAAAAGTGGCCGCAAGAACTCCAAGTTTTCCTTGACTCTTTTTTGCACCCTGGTACGCTACTTTCCAGGTAAATCCGCGCAACGTTCCGTGGCCTGCGATCCCTCTGAACTGTTTGGACATGTTTTCGTTCACCAGCTAAGCCATTTAAAATCAACACCTACGGAAAATGTCCGCAAATGTTCAAATCTTGATTCCAAACCACTTACAGAAACACTAAGTCCTTTAGATGCAACACTTACGAAAACAGGGGAGCGGCGGGAGCATGGTCAACCAGGCTCTCCGCTAGGACTATCCGGCTTGGAAGGTGGCGGTCTGCCACATCAGATGGACACTGCGGCTTCGATGGGGGTGAGTTGGGTGATGACGGCAGCCAGCGGGCAAAACTCCAAGTCCCGGACCAGTTTCCTCAATTTGGCTTCCGTGCCCCGCAAACCGAAGTAATGCCGCGCCCGCGCCGAAAGGCTCCCGCCCATCCTCGGCTGCGCCGGATCAAGTTCCCAAGGGTGCACGTAGACGCAAACGGGAAAATTCTCGTGTTCATTCAGGTGCCGGATCGACCAGCGCGTGTAACTGTACGGGAGGAGCCGTAAGTAAGCTCCGCCGCCGATCGGCGATCTCATCGATCCAATAGACAGCGTCGGCATGGGAAATTCCAGAATCCGCCCGCTGGCGGTGTCGATCCAATACGGCGTCCGCGGCGCGTCGGGAATCCCATAAGAAGGATGTTCCACTGGAAAGATGCTCGAATCGTATTGAAATCCCTCTTCGGCAAGAATCTCCAGCGCCCACAATGATTTCTTTACCACCGAAAAACTCGGCGCCCGATAACCGACCACCTGTTTTCCCGTGGCGTCCTCAATGACGGCCTTCGCGCGCCGCGTATCTTCGCGAAATTCTTGCGGCGTCAGGTCGAAGATGCGCCGGTGCAGCAGGCTGTGGCAGGCGATTTCATGCCCTGCGGCGGCAACGCGCGCGACGATCTCCGGCTTTTTCTCCGCCACCCATCCGAGAACGAAAAACGTCGCCAGGCAGTTGTGCTCCGCGAGCAGCCCGAGCAGCCGGTCGGTGTTTGCCGCGACCCGGCTCGGATACGAGTCCCATTCCTCCAGTCGCACCTTGCCCGCGTATGCGCTGACGTGGAAATAGTCCTCAAGGTCAACGGTGAGAGCGTTTTTCATCCACCTTCTCAAAAAATCGGTAAGCCCCAACATCCACAATTGTACACACAATGTTTTCTGAATTGAGATTCATGCGGCCTGCGTGCAGGCCTCGCCATTCGCCGGAAATATGTCTTGGGATGGCTTTTTCACGCACCGCCTGAGTATGCTAGTCTCGCCAGTGCGGGACGAAAATAGAATGTCGCAATATCGCCTTCCATGCGCAACGATCTTCGGGCACGCGGGCGTCGCAGCCCCGTGCGGGCAAATCTAGCTTCGATGGATTGCGCTTGCGAATCCTGACGTTCACAAGCCTGTACCCCAACAGAGTCAATCCGCTCCAGGGAATCTTCATCCATCAGCGCGTGCTTCACCTCGCGCGCCGCCCCGGTAATTCCGTGGAGGTCATCGCCCCAGTTCCATACTCTCCGTCCTGGCTGCCTGTCCCGCGCTGGAGTCCGTTCAGCCAAATCCCGCGCGAAGAAATAATCGACGGCATACGCATCCACCACCCCAGGTACCCTTTCCTTCCCAGTATCAGCATGCCCGCGCACGGAATGCTGATGTACGCGTCATCGCTGTCTCTGGCGCGGCGGTTGCACCGCGAAAAGTCATTCGATTGCATCGACGCGCACTTCGTCTATCCCGATGGGTTCGCCGCCGTACATCTCGGCAAACACTTGGGTCTGCCTGTGGTTGTGTCCGCGCGTGGCACCGACATCAATGTTTACCCGTCATTTCGCCTCATTCGCCCGATGCTGCGATGGACTTTGGCAAACGCCGCCGGCGCCATCGCCGTTTCCGCGGACTTGAAGAACAAAATGATCGCTCTCGGAATCCCCGAAGCCAAAATTCAGGTGATTGCCAATGGCGTGGACACCGCACGCTTTCAGCCGCTCGAGGCAAAATCAGCGCGCAATCAGTTGGGGATTTCTGAGGAAGGCGGCATCCTCGTTTCCGTCGGCTCGCTGATCGAATCCAAAGGACATCACCTGCTTATCGCGGCCGTCGCAAAACTGGCGGCGCGATTTCCGAAGCTGCGCTTGTATGTGATCGGCGAAGGTGTTTACCGCGCGAAACTCGAAGAACTCGTGCGCGAGAAGCGACTGGAGGACAAAGTCTTTCTGCCGGGTAACCGCCCAAATGAAGAGCTCCCCCAATGGTTCAGTGCGGCCGATCTAAGTTGCCTGATGAGTTCGCGTGAAGGCTGGCCCAATGTCGTTTCGGAAGCGCTCGCGTGCGGCACGCCCATCCTGGCGACACGCATCGGAGGAATTCCGGAAATTGTCACTTCACCCGAACTGGGCATGTTTGTCGAACGCCATGTCGATTCCGTCGCAGCAGGGCTTGCGCAGGCGCTGACCAAATCGTGGAATCGGGAACAAATTGCGTGGCACTCGCGTTCCCGCAGTTGGGATGCGGTCGCGGCAGAGGTCGAGGCTTTCCTCAAATCGAAAGTTCCTTTCAAATCCTAGCGAGAACGAAGGTCAGTTACTGTCAATGGGGAAACGGATTCTCCCGCGCCACGGGCGCACTAGCTCCCAGAACGGAAGAAGTACCTGGTAACAAGCGATCTTGAAGCATTCGAGCATAATTGCGTTGCGACTCGAGTCGTTGTTCCCGTTTTCCATTGGCGTGGCCACGAACCAACATTTTACGTTTCGCCGCAGCAATCTCCGGCAGCACACTCGTAAGCGCCGCAAATGCGAGCCGCTGCTGACGACGAGGAGCGACGCAATCTCAGGATGCGCAAGGAGCCAATCCGCGAGCGCATCCATTTCGCTGAGCGTGCCCAGCATCCTGACGGGGATGCGCTGCACCGTGAATTGCTGATTCTCCAGCAGGACAAAAAAGTGGCGTTGCGGCGGAGGAATGCTCTGCGCCATCTGGAGCAAATCGATGGTCTGCGGCAGGCCCAATTCCGGAAAACGGCGAATCTCAAACCGGCCGACGCTGAACAAAAGACGCGGCACCATTCCTTGCTCGAAAAGCTCGATCGCGTAGACTTTGCGGCTTTTGTGACCGGCGAGAACAAAAATGGCGTCCGCGGGCGCGGGCGAATCGGCGCAGGCCAGCCAATCGAATAAGAATTGCAGCATCAGCGATGGCGCATCGCGAAATCGTACACGTTCAGGTAGCGCTGGGCGAGAACGTCCCAGTCTTTCTCGCGCAAGATGAATTCCCGGGCTTCCTCGCCTAGTTTGCGTTGCAAATTAGTTTCCGAAAGCAGCCTCCTGGCCTTCGCGCAAAAATCTTCAACGTTGTCGGCACGATACAGGATGCCGGTCTTTTCAGGCCGCACCAGTTCGCGAATTCCACCGACGTCGCTCCCGAGGATGGCTTTTCCCAGCGCCATCGCTTCCAGCGGTTTCAGCGGCGTAACCAGTTCCGTCAAACGAATGCTGTGCCGCGGATAAACGAGCACATCGACGACGGAGTAGTAGCGTTCGATTTCGCCGTGCGGCACCTTTCCCAAAACTTGTATGAACTCTCCCGCGTTCAATTCGCGCACGGCTTCGCGGACCGCCGGCATCTCTTCGCCGTCGCCGACGATCAACAATTTGCACGCAGTTCCGCGGCGACGAAGTTCCGCGACCGCGCGCACCAGCCATGCCACTCCCTCCCAGCGATAAAGCGATCCAATGAAGCCTAGGACCGGTTCGCTGCCGAGCCCAAGCTTCGCGGCGAGCTTTTCATCGCGGGAAACAGGGGAGAATTTTTCCGTGTCGACGCCGTTCGGAACGTGAAAAAGTTTTGCCGGATCCGTTTTTCTTTCCTTGAGCTCGTCCAGGATCGACTGCGAAATTCCCACCACCGCATCGGCGCGATGCACAACATAATCCTCAAGCTTCCGGCTCAAGCGATAACGCAACGAGCGGGCGCTGGTTTTGTTTTGATCGACGGCCGCATCTTCCCAAAACGCGCGCAATTCGTACGCGAAAGGAACGCCCTTCGAACGAGCCGCTTGCAGGGCGCCAAGGCCGCAAAGCGCGGGGGAATGCGCGTGGATCAAGTCAACAGGTTCCTTCTCCACCACCTCGAGAATTCTGTTGCGAATGAGCAGCACAACAGATGCTTCGCGCACGCCCGGCCATCGCTGGGAAATGGCCCACTCGGAAAACTTGCCGCCGAACGGCGTCCTGCGATAGGTGATATTTTCGACGACTGCTTCTGCCGCGTTTGGATCATCAACAGTCTGGAGCGGGCCGGTCAGCGCCTGCGGGCGGAGCCCCAAACGGTGTTGCGCGGCGATGAGGTGAAGGCTGCGAATACTGTATCCGTCGTGCACCGGCCAAGAATGATCCAGCACGTGAAGAACGCGCAGCGGCCGCACTGCCTTGGCGGCGGCATTTTCACGCAGCGTTTCCGTTTTCATTCCTGATTCCACAAAATCTCTCCAGAATCCCGGCAACTGCCTCTCGACGGCATTGAATGCATTTACGTCACCGCCGCAAAATTCGTTTCTACGCTTGATTCTGCGCTTTTTGCCGCGGCGGCGCCCACTTTCCCGAAAGGTCGCCGCGGAAACATTTTATACACCCAACTAGCGACGCGAGATTGACCATGCAAAAATAGAAAACCAGAGAAAGAATCTTGCCGATTTTGTTCTTCGGCCGCCAGATCCAGCCAACCAGCGCAAGAGCGTAAAAAAAGAGCTGCAAAAGAGCCGCGCTTTTGTAAAACGGAGATTGCCACAGAGCGAGGCTGGCCGCGAAGCAAAGAATCATAAAAAATGGCGCGAACCAGCGCAGCACCTTGTGCGAAACCAGCAAGAACCAGTGGCGCGTGTTTTGCAGGGGATTCAGCACTTGAGGAATCCGGCGCAAGGCGTTCAAGCTCCTGCTGATGATGCGCACCTTGCGGCGGTATTCCTGGCCGAAATTCTCCGCCGCTTCCTCATAGCAAACGGCGGCTGGCTCGAACACGCCTGAGTAACCGCGCGTGACAATCTGGAGGGGATTCAAGAAATCATTGATATCCGTGGGCACCAGCGGCGAGTACAGTTCGCGGCGGATGGCGTAAATTGCGCCATCACCTCCAATCACGGAAGCAAACCTCGATTCCATTTTCTTTAGATGGGTTTCGAGTTTCCAGTAGAGCCCTTCGGATTGCGCGGAGGCTGATTCCCTCCCCTTTTCGTCGTAGCGAGCATTCCCGACGACGTAACCAACTTTGGAATTCGAAAAATGGCGGACGAGACGCCGCACGGCGTCCGGCTGATACATGGCGTTGGCATCGGAGAAGACCAGAATCTGGCCGCGAGCTTCCGAGACTCCAAGATTGAGGCCGGCGGCTTTGCCCATGCGCGGCTCCTGGCGGAGCAGACGCACGCCTCTTGCGGAAAATTGCTGAACGATTTCGTCGGTGCCGTCGTCCGAGCTGTCCGAGATCACCATGATCTCAAGCCGATCGCGGGGATATTCGAGCGCCAGGGCATTCTCCAACTTCGCCGCAATGACCGGTGCTTCGTTGAAAGCGGAAACAATTAGTGAGACCGAAGGCTCACCCGCGTCGGCGATCTTGCCGGCGCGAGGAAATAGCCAGGCAAGAATTCCGACGAGCACGGGATAGCCGATATACACATAAGCCAGCAGCACGGCGCAGAACCAGAATAAGGCTGCAAGCTGAAAACCCATTGTTCCCCAAATTCGAAGTTCCAGGCGCGTCCAATCTTAATTCTTACCGGGGGATGCTACCGGCACTGCTGCCTGGGAAGGCATCTCCTTCGGCCGGCCGACAGCGACTTTCAACGAACTGTCTTGTGGATCGCGGTAGCTGATGTAAATGGTGTCATCCGGTCCCACCCCGAGGGAGCTGTAACGGTAAAGTTCGCTTCCGCCGGGGGCAAGGACTTGTATGCGCCACCTCGTTCCGTCCCAGTAAGCGTGCTTGAGGGCGCCGCCATCGTCGTAACTAATGTGTGGATGGCCGGCGTGGTCAAAATCGAGACTGCTCAAATATCCGACCCAGCTTCCGAGCGGAGTGATGTCATCTACCTTCTGGATCACCCATTGGCCGCCCTGCCGCACCGCGTAACGAAGCTCCCTATCGCCGAAATAGCTGATGTGAAGTGTTCCCTGAGCGTCGATACGAAGACAGTTGCCCATGCCGCGGACCACTTTCGAAGAATCTCGCGCTACAGAGTCGATGAAGCTGACTTGCCACTCTTTGCCGTTAAATTCGGCAATTTTGAGTTCGCCCGTGGGGAAAGTGCTGTAGCTGACGAAGGTCCTTCCTTGCTGATCCACGACAGTTGAGTTCCACTTACCGGCTTCGCCATCAAAATCGAGGGTGCGGGCGAGCCAGGCGGCGTCCTGCAGCACGGCCGTACGGATGTGATAGTAGAAACCGCCGGTGGGGGAGCGCACCTGATACCAGGAAACGTACGGCGTGCCGGCGGATGAGACCGCCAGGGAACAAGTGTATTCTTTGTTGCCCCCGGGGGCGATTTCCTGATTTACCCAGCGTTTTCCGTTCCAGTACGCATACTTGAGATTGTTCCAGTCGGGATAGCAAATGTGCGGATTGTCCCCGGAATCGAGAGCGAGACGAGTCGTGGCATTTCCCAGGTTTTTTTCTATGACCAGGGTATACCAACGCGACGATTCCACGGAGCGAAAAGCGTACTTGACGACGTGCGAGGAATTATCGACGTAGCTGACATGGACGCTTCCGCGGCTGTCCACGGCGAGGGACGTAAATTTTGCTCCCGCGTCAACTCTTTCAAAACTCCAAGACCAGCCTTGCGCACGGGCAGAACTCGCCGCCCCGACGAACACGATCAGGAGAATCGATGCCTGCAAAAAGGTTCGCCTCAAACGCCTGGGCAGAGATTTCAACGGCTCCAGCATGTTTCACTCCATGGTTGACGCATCTTCAAATCCATCCTGAATTGTCCTTCATTCCGCCGCAAATTGAGACACTAAAGCGTTCTCAGTGTTCTCAGTGATCTCGGAGGGCCTCGCCAGTTCGGGCTGGACCGGACCGGCGGAACGCATTTCATCCCCATAAATGATTTTGAGGATGACCACCATGGCCACGAGCTGATAGAAGAGGTCAAAATTGGCGAGGCCGAGAAACGCCCCGCTCACTAGAAACGCGAAAAGAGAGACCTCGAGCATATGGGTGTAGGGTACGACCCACCGGCTCGAAGGCGAGCGCGCGGCACGGCGACGCAATACATGCAGACTCGTCCAGCAACTGACGACAAGAATGAGATAGAGAGCCAGACCAACGAAACCCTGCTCCTCAAGGGTCTGAAAATAGATGCTGTGCGGACCGGAAGAGAGGAACCCGCCGGGCAGGGGCTCATTCTGGTAACGCTGGAAAATCTCGACATTCGGGAGCGCATTAAAGGAGCCGCCGGTGATGGGGTAGTCCATCGCAAAATTCCAGGACGTGCCCCACGAGACGAGGCGCTGAAGGCCGGAACCGTCCACGTTCCCGTGCGCCAGGCCGGTCATGCGGCTCATCCATTGCTGCGGAGCAAAAGTGATTACCGCGAAGAAGGCCAGTGCGACCAGAAACGCGCTAACGAGCTTGTAACGCGACTTGAAGGAGATGGCCAAGAGCACAGCAGCCAGTCCGAGCAAGCCTCCGCGGGAGTAAGTGAGAACCACGCAAAGAATGCCGCAGGCAAAAGCCAAATAGAAGAGCAGGCGGTAGGGTCTTCTCCTCTCATCATGGGCGAGAAAGAGAAGCATCGGAAGGGACATGTTCACGGCGAGAGCGAAAGAGTTGTTGTCGGTGATGAAGGAATCCGGGGGTCCCCAGACGCGAGCCTCGCCGCCGGTGCGGATGCCGAAGATGGCGCCCTTGATGGCGAGGAGGCCAAAGCTCATGGCCGTAACGATGACGAGAGCCTTGAGGCGCTGATGAGTAGTGACCAGCAGGATCATGGCGAAGGTAATGAGCAGAACCTTGCCGACGCGAATCCACTCGAGCTTGGCATTGTCAAGGTGCCCTTGGAACAGCGGAATCTGCATGGCATGGAAATAGGTGATGCAAAACCAGATCCACAGGCCAGCGAGCAAGATCGTTTCCCGCTTCAGAAAATTTTTGTTGATGTTGGATGTGAATAAGCAGCCGGCCAGAGTGGGAACGGCTATGACCGCCGCGACCGGGAAGTTGTACATGAAGCCCCAGGTGAAACGATGGGGGTTAAAGAAGGTGATCCACGTCCACATTAAAATCCCAAAGTGGGGCCGAAAAAAACTGATAGGGATGGAGATCGCAATGATGATGAAGAGAATCAGGTCACGCATCGGGGTCCCCTAATGCGCCGCCGATGCCGGCCGGGCCGTAGGCTTGTTGAGCGTCCGCAGAGCCGGTCAGTGAAACGTTCAATGCACGAGCCTCATCGGCGCGCAGAAACGCGCGGCCAAGATCGAAGGCAAAACGGGCGAGCGAACCGTCGGAGCCGACCTGCAAGCGTCGCAATTCGAACGGATTGACCTGGGGGGTATTCACGCCGGAAACAGTGGTAACGGCGGAACGGTATCCGCAGCGGGAGAGCATTTCGAGGGCCGGTGGGCTGCAATCGGATGCTTTGCCAAAGGGAAAAGCAAAATCAAGAACGGGGATTCGCAGTTTCTTCTCGAGAAGGCACTTGGAGGCGCCAAGCTCCTGCTCCAATTCCTGAAGCGTCAACTGGCTCACGACGGGATGAGTGAGGGTGTGCGAGCCGAAGGCGACTCCGGCCTGGTGCATGGCGTGAATCTCTTCCCAAGTCAACACACGGCTGGAAAGCGCGTTTTGCGGAAGACCAATCTTCTTCTCCAGCAAGACGCAGCACTTGCGCCGCTCTGAATTGGGAAGTGTGCGCAAGAGGGCAACCAGTTCGAGGGCCGCGCGCAAACGATCCCCGGGGGAATTCAACTGGAAACGACAAGGGCCCTGGAAGTCCAACTGGAGTGCGCCGCTGGGGGCCACAGCCATGGCCAGGAAAACCCGGTCATACCAAGCAACCTGGCCTGTCTCGACGGACTCGGTGGTCACAAAAATCGTGGCAGGCAGGCGGTACCTCTGCAAAATCGGAAAGGCAACCGTGTAGGAGCTGCGATAGCCGTCGTCAAATGTGAGGGCGACTCCGGGCTCGGATTTCACGCCGCTGCGCAATTCGCGGCAAACTTCGTCAAGGGATACGACGCGGTAATTCTCGCGGAGGAAGCGCATTTGCGCTTGGAAAAGCTGGCGAGTGGGGGCAACGCCGAGGGGATTTCCGGACTCCCCAATTCCGTGGTAACAGAGGATCACGAATTTCGCAGTGGTGACGCGTTCGAAACGCGGAAACGGAAAGGAAGAGTCCGGACGAATCTGATGGGATTTGGCGAGACGGCGGGCGAGATGCACGGCCCCCGTGTAGTGCATGCCTTTGATGACAAGTTCGCGCCAATCGAGGAGCGGCCTGTGGGGGATGGAGGCATCCACCCAACTCTGGCTCTCGGGGCGGAGGGCGGGAAGCCCGTCAGTTGAAGTGCGATCAATCCGCACAGACCCTCTCCCACGAGCGCTCCAAGTGCTGGCGATGCCAGAGCTCCAAGGCCACCAGGTACCAAAGAATTTCGCCGTAGAAATGGGCGTCCTTGCCGCGATGGAGCTTCAACAAATGGTCGAGGAAGGAGGGGCGGAAGTAACCTCGTTGCCGTGTGCGAGAATCGGCGAGCACGTCGGAGACGAGCGATTCCAGCCGCGGATCCTGCAAAAACCATAGCGCGACAGGGACGCCAAAACCATGTTTTTTCTTGTAAAGGACGTTGTGCGGGAGAATTCCCTTCATGGCTTCCTTGAAGATGAATCGCTTTTCAAAGCCGCGCATTTTGAGTGCGGCGGGGACGCGCCCGGAAAGCTCGGCGAGCTTGTAATCGAGGAGCGGAAAGCGCGCGCGCACGCCGGCCATCTCCGCGGTGCCAAGCACTTTGCGAAGATCATTGTCGGCGAGGGTCATTTTGACGTCGAGATAGAGGAGCCGGTTCAGATCGCCTTCCGCCACGGCGGAACGAAAGTGTTCTTCGGCAACATTCAGCCAGGATTCCGGAGGAGCGCTCTGCAGCAAATCGGGCTCGAACATTTCCTCCGGCGGAGTACTCAGCAAGAGATGGTAGGAAAGAATACGGCGCGGCAGAGGAATGTTGGCGCGCTTGACATAGCGCCGGGGAAGGCTGAAACGGGTCTCATTTTGGGGAAGCAACGAAGCGAGCGGCTCGATAAGGCCCTTGCGGAGGAAGGCCGGGATATGTTGGTACAGGGAAAAGCGCTTGTCGGTCGCGTAGCGCTCGTTGCCGGCGAAAAGCTCGTCGCCTCCATCGCCGGCGAGGAGCGTGGTCACGCCGGATTCGCGCGCCATGCGGGCGCAGTGGTAGGCGCCGATCGCGGAAGAGTTGGCGAAAGGCTCGTCGTAATACTCCATGATCTTGGGGATGGCGTCGTAGGTATCTCTGGAAGTCAGGCTAAGTTCGTGGTGGTTGGCGCGAAAATGTTTGGCTGTGGTGCGGGCAAAGCCGATTTCGCTGTAAACGGCTTCGGCAAAAAAAATAGAGTAAGTGTTGACGGGAGAGTGGCGCTCGTTCATGAAGGCAACGACACTGCTGCTGTCGGTGCCGCCGCTCAAATAGGCACCACTCTTTTCCGGGGAGAGATCGGTTAAATGATGGTGGACTGCGGAGCGCATGCCTTCGCGGATTTCGCGCGTCCAGTGAGCGACGCTGCGATTTTCGCTGTCGCGATATTCGAGATCCCAGTAGCGAGTGTGACGAATCTGGCCCGCCTCATACACCAGGCAAAACCCGGGGCGGAGTTTCTCGATGCCTTTGTAAATCACCATTGGGGCGGGAACGGCGCTGAAAAGCATGTATTGCACGAGTGCGGCCGGATTGACGGCAGCCGGCGCTTCCTGTGCGCCGCGAATGGCACCCACTCGCGACGCGAAGAGAATGCGGTCGCCCTCCTTGCGCCAATAGAGGCTGTTGACCCCGAGGCGGTCGATGGCAAGGACAAGGCGGCGGCGCTCATCGTCCCAAAGAGCGAAGGAGAACACGCCGTCGAGGAGCTCGACGAAAGAAACGCCGCGCTCGCGATAGAGATGCGCGAGCAATTCAGCTGGCGTAAGGCTGGCGGGATCGAAGCCGGCGCTTTTGAGAAGCTTTGTGAGTTCATGGCGATTGAAGAGTTCGGCGTCCGCGGCGATGCGTATTCCGGGAATGTTCGCGACTTGCTGGAAATCCCAGCGACGGGCCGCCGCGAGAGAAACGGAATCGGCGCCCGGCGATTGCTGGGTGGATTCTTCGGGCAACACGAAGGCGGCGAGCATGGCTTTGATGCCCGCCGGACTCAGCGTCCGGCCCGGTTCGCAGATTCCGCAAATACCGCTCATCTGGTCTCTCTAGGCTGCAAAGGTTTCTTTCCACTTGCGGAACATCAAGACCGACCACAGATGCGCCGAGCGGTCATAGTGCCCGCGCTGATGCTGATTCCAAATTTTTCGAAGATAAGCGGGATTGAGAATTCCGTCGTTCGAATCGAACAGCGTTTTCTCCGTCATTTCCTTGAGTTCCTGGCGGAACCATTGGCCTAGCGGGATGGCGAAACCCTGCTTGCGGCGATGAAGGATTCCGTCTGGAAGCATGGAGGACATGGCTTTCTTGAAAATGTATTTGCCGGAGCGGCCATTCAGTTTTAATGAGGAGGGAATGCGCGCCACTTTTTCCATTAACTGGTGGTCCAGGAGCGGGGCGCGGACTTCCAGGGAAACGGCCATGCTGGCGCGGTCGACTTTAGCGAGAATGTCGTCAGGCAAATAGGTTTTGATGTCCAGGTACTGGATTTTTGAGAGCAGGTCGTCGGTGTCGGCGCGATTGTAGTGTTCACGGAAAACGTCGAGGGTGTCGTATTCACCGAGGCTCTTCTGAAATTCGGGAGTGAACAAACGAAGCTTTTCGTCGGGACGGAAATAGGAAATCGAATTGAAATAGCCTTCTAGCGGCGTGCGCGAGAGGCTTTGGAATGTGGCCCGGCCGCGAACGAAACGCGGCGCCCAGGCGAGCGCGGGATACCAGCGGCCGAGCGGGCCAAAGACAGCGGACCTGAGGAAATGCGGAACCTTGCCGCGGAGGCGGTTTTCATAATAGTCGAGCATGTAGCGGCGATAACCGGCGAGATTTTCATCGCCACCGTCTCCGCCGAGAGCCACCGTCACGTGGCAGCGGGCGACTTTGGAAACGTAATACGTGGGAATAGCGGAGGAATCCGCAAACGGTTCGTCGTAGTGCCAGACGAGCTTGTCCATGATCTCCAGCGCGTTGGGGCGCACTGTTTCTTCGTGATGCTCGGAATGGAAGAGTTTGGCGACTTCCCGTGCATAACCGGCTTCATCGAATTCTTTTTCCTCGAAGCCGATCGAGCAGGTGGTGACGGGCCGCCTCATGAGGTGGCTCATCGTGCCGACAACGGCGGAAGAATCGATGCCGCCGCTGAGGAAAGCGCCCAGCGGCACGTCGCTCATCAGGCGGACGCGGGTGGCTTCGCACAATTCGTGGCGGAGCAGTTCGCACCATTCGTCCTCGGTGCGATTTTCCACTTCGGCGAAGGAGAGATCCCAGTAGCAGACTTCGCGAATGTTGCCCTGCGAGGCGACCAGGTAGTGTCCGGGCCGAACTTTGCGAGCGGCGCGATAGATGGTCTTGGGCGCCGGAATGTAGCCGCAGGAAAAGTAGTCGCAGAGCGCTTCGCGGTCCATCTCGCGAGGCATGCCATCAGCGGCGAGCAATACCTTCAGCTCGGAGCCGAAAATGATACGCTTGGAGTCCGCCGCGTAGAACAGGGGTTTTTTGCCCACGCGGTCGCGCGCGAGCAGCAGTTTTCTCTCTTTCGAGTCCCAGAGGGCAATCGCAAACATGCCGCGGAGCCTGCGAAAACAGTCCTCGCCGTATTCCTCGTACAAGTGAACGATCGTTTCGGTATCGGAGTGCGTGGCGAAGCGATGGCCGCGGCTCTCAAGTTCACGCCGCAGTTCGGGGTAGTTGTAGATCTCCCCGTTCAACATGACCCAGAGTCGGCCATCCTCGTTGGAGATGGGTTGATGGCCGCCGGACAAGTCAATGATGCTTAGTCTGCGGAACCCGAAACCGACGCCTTCGCCGCAATAGATGCCCTCGTCATCCGGGCCGCGATGAACGATGGTCTCGTTCATGCGATGGACGACTTCCTGAGGGAACACCTCGCGGCGCTCGTATTCGAAGATGCCGCTAATTCCGCACATGCGCGGTTTCCGTCCTTGCGGCCGCGACCTGGCGGCATGAAGCGAGTTCGAGATAGAAACTGCGGTATGACTCCAGCATGCGGCTCAAGCTGAACGACTCGATAGCGCGGTTCCTTGCGGCGGTGCCCAACTGGTGAATGAGGGACGGATCGGACGCGAGGAGCTGCAGTTTGTTCGCGAGCCATTCGAAGTCGCCGGGAGCGAACAAACCGCCGTTGATTTTGTCTTCGATGATTTCCGGAGTGCCGCCGACATTTGTCGCGAGGACCGGCAAGCCGCAGGCCATGGCTTCCAGCAATGTATTCGACATTCCCTCATTGAGCGAGGGAAGGACGAAAACGTCCATGGCGTTCAGCATCCCAGGGACTCGGTCGGAATCGCCGGCAAAACAAACTCGGCCTTCGAGAGCGCCCGCGGCCGTGGCCGTGGCTTGGAGTCTTTCGCGCTCGGGCCCTGTGCCAACAAGCAGGACACGGACGTCTATTCCTCTTGCAAGGAGCCGCATGGCCGCTTTCAGCAGCGTCTGGTGATCCTTGATGGGCACCAATCGTCCCACCGCGCCAACGACGAAAGAATCTTCCGGCAAGCCCAATTCCCGGCGCATCGCGAGGCGCGTTTGGATGCAAGGCGCAAAGCGCCTCGTATCGACGCCGTTGTACATTACGCCCATGCGCTCCGGACGAATCCATGCCTGGCGCGCGTGAAAATCGCGCAGCTCACGGGTGACGGCGAAAATCGCGTCCGTCATGGCGTAAGCAGCGCGGCGAAAAATACGGCGGCGGATCGGCAGGCCCGCGAACATATCGACTTCATATCCGTGCTCGCTGTGAACAACCACGGGAACACCCGCCAGCCTGGCCGCCGGTACGGCCTCGAGCGCGCCCCAATTGCGCGTGTGCACAATGTGAGGGCGGTATTTGCGCATGATGCTCGCCAGCCGGAAAAGCGGGAATTGCAATCTGGGTGCGGCGCTGCCGGCAACGAACATCTTTCCCTCGGAGAAGGACGACCGCACGAAGTCCGCATCGAAACCCCGTGTCGTACAGATGCGGTGTTGGAACTCCTCGCCAAGCCCGGCGACCAGTTTCAAAATGCCTATCTCCGCGCCGCCGCGGCCCATGTAGCTGATGACATGCAGAACACGCAAGCGACCGGCAGCTTCAGGAGCCGGCCCGGCGAGCACGGCGTGCGAAGGGATATTGCGATCCATCTCAGCTTGGGTCTGCATCTTGTGAGAATCCGAACCAGTCTCCCGGACGAACCGGTCACCAAGTGTTCAAGCGCGCGGTAATCCGTTCATGGAATCCAGCTCACCACTCGCGGCCCCAACCGGTTCGCCAACCACAACGGCAAACGGCTCCAGACCTGAGTGGCCAATTCAAATTTAGGGTTGGCAGGAGAAAAGTTTGGAGCGGTTTTGCGCTTGACCAGAAAGACCTGGTAACTCAGATCGGTGATCTTGGGATTCCATTTCTTCTTGAACGCGTACGCTCCGGTGCCTTTCTTGCTGCGGCCGAAATCAAAAGTGTTCATGCCGGATTGGGAGGCGAATTTCATCAGCTCCCACCACAGAAAGTTGTTGGCCGCCAGATCACGCGCCACCGGGAGGCCGCCGATGTAATACGGGTGCATGGTGCCGCGAAAAAGGAAGGAAACCGCGCTCGCCACCGGTTCCGAGCCCGCGTACACGACGAGCACGTCGATTTGTTTGCCAAATTCCTCGAGCAAATTGACGAAGAGTGCGCGCGGGAACACCGGCGTGCCGAGTCTGCGCATGTTAATTGCAAAGAGCCTGTAGAATTCGTCGAGGAGTTCCGGACCGCGGCGCACACGCAAGTCCGCCTTTTCCGCCTTGCGAATCATGTAACGGATATCCTTGGGAAGACCCTTTAATACCGCCTCGGGGTCCTTTGAGAGAGCCATCGAAAAACTGGAATAGCGCGGATTGGGAACAAAACCCGGGAGTGTTCCACCGCCGCGATTGCGCAATTCCAGATAGTCCACCTGCTGCTCTTGCGCTTGGCGTTTCAGACATTCGAGCAAGGCCATTTCCGCTTCAAGGTCTTCGGCGATGATGCCGCCATAAGAAGCCAGCGGAGAAGAGACCAGGCACTTGCCCACCATCCAATTCGAAACCATGAAGGCAGGTGCAACCGCCACGATGCGTCCGTCGCGCTCGCCGTAAAGATAGCGGGCCTGGTGATTGAAGGTTTTTTCCAGGACGCGCTTCCAAGCCAGCTGATGGAAAAAAGTTCCCGCGGGATGCTGCAAGACAAAGCGATCCCAGCGCTCCGCATCCTGGCTCTCCAACGCGCGCACGACCAGCGGCGCGGAGGAAACAAGAGAATCGGGAATCGGGGAATGCATCGTCTGAAGGCTAGGTGGCGTCATCTTTCATTCCCTGGGGAGGCGCATGATTGCCCGCCGCGCGCGCCGGCGAGGCGATCTCGTACTTTTCAAATAGCCAGGACTCCTCCACTCCGAGATAGCCCGAAAGTTTCTGCCGCTGTTCCGGCGACGGCTCGCGATAGCCGTGAATGATTTTGCTTAAGATGCTTTCGTCCATTCCCAGTTCACGCGCCAGGAAGTTTTGCCGAACCGCGCTTCGAAAGAGTTGCAGTTTTAAGTTTGGATACATCGCATCGCCTCAAACGGTCCAATACAGTTGATGCCGCACTGAAGTGCCTCCACAGCCAAGCCGGAACCGAGGTGGACCTTGACGGAAACTCGCTTCAGCTCTTGCCGGCGCCATAGCCGTACCCATGGCCGTAGTAGTCTTTTCCACCGACATCGGTGGCGTTAAACACCACCCCGAGCAATTTCTTGGCATCGAGCGCACCCGCGGTTTTTTGCAGCGTTTCCCGTTGTCCATGGTGCGCCCGCACAACCATGACAACGCCGTCGCAGGCCGCGCTGATCAATTCGAAATCGGCCAAGGGCAGAATCGGCGGCGTGTCGATCAGAATGACTTTGAAAAGCTCGCTGCACCGCACCATGAATTCCTGCCAGCGCGTCCCGGTGAAAAGTTCCGGAGGGGAAGACAAAACGGTCCCGGCGGGCAAAACGAACAAGTTTTTTTGATTGGTCGCCACGATGGCCTCGTCGGGCGCAATTTCGCCTGCCAGAACCTCCGCCAATCCAGGAGTGCTCGGATGTTCAAGCATTGCTGTAAGCCCGCAGGTACGAAGGTCGGCATCAATGACCAGTACACGCTGCTGAGGAAGCTGCGCGTAACACAAACCCAGATTCATGGTTGTCAGGGTCTTGCCTTCGCCCGGCAGTGAGCTGGTGATGGCAACGGACTTGAGGCCGGTTTTTGCCTGGGCGCGCATTAGTCTCGTGCGCAATCCCCGGTAGGCTTCCAATGCTGCTCGTGGCGCGTCGCCTTGATTCAGCACCAGCCGCGCCGTGTTTCCATTTCCCACGTGAACTTGGCGGCATTGGTTGAGACGTGCATCTGCCACCGGTGTGCCGGAAGCTGGGCCTTGCTTCAGCGATTCCAGCATTTCCTTGACATCCACGTCCTGGTTCGCAAGTTTTTGCTGCGCCCATTGATGCGCCTTCTGCGTTTCGTTGAAAAACTTGCTCATCTATAGCTCCACTGTGGAAGTGCGGCGCTGCTTCATGGCTTGGACCAAAAGGTCTACGGCCGATTCGATAACCTTGTCGCCGGCGGGGTCTTTTTCGTGCGCAGCGTTCACCGTCACCGCGACCTGTTCCTTGATGCTCATCTCGGGGCGGACTTCATTTACCTCGGGCACCAGGGCACGGCGCTTTTTCATGGCATGAATCAGCAGGTCAAGCGCCGACTCGATGACCGCATCTCCCGCTACTCCTTTCCCAGCCGTTCCAGTCCCGGAAACAAGACTCTGTACCTCAATCTCCGGCTCAACGTGGGCCTCGTTCAATCCGAGTTCAGTGGCCGCTTCTGCCACGATGCCCAGATCGATGACGTGCCGATGCCCCCTGCAGCCGGCGGTCAAGCATGCGTCGCAGAGCAAGTTCACAAGGCGCGGGACGCCTTCGGTAAGCCGGACAATCTCCTCAAGCACCTGGATCGGAAAAGGAGAAGCCGTGCCGCGGAAACCGGCGGAATGCAACCGCTCGGCAATATAGGCGCGGACCTCGGGCAAACTCAGCGGCCGAAGGGAGCAACTGCTCGCGACGCGCTGGCGGAGGGCACGCAATTCAGGCTTGCGCAGCAGACCAAGCAGTTCCGGTTGCCCGCACAAAACGATCTGCAAAAGTTTTTCCTGGTAGGTATCCGCATTGCTCAGTAGGCGAATCTCTTCGAGGAGCTCAGGAGTCAGTAGATGCGCTTCGTCCACCAGCAAGAGCGATGTGCCGCCCTTTCTTTGGGTCTCCAGGAGCATGCGCTGAAGGGCGGAAAGGCGCGCGGGCTTGCTCGTTGACGTGCAGGGAACTTCAAATTCCGAGAGGAGCATTTCCAAGAATTCCTCGCGGCTGAGAGTGGGGTTGAGAATGAATGCCGAGGAGATAGGGAGATCGGTCGCGGCTCTCTCCGTAAGGATCTGCAGAGCCGTATGAACAACGGTGGTCTTGCCCGTGCCAATGGGTCCGGTCAGCAAGACGAAGCCCTTGCGGCGCATGACGGCTTCGACTAGCGTGGCCAGCGCAGCCGCATGGGGCTCCGCAAGGTGAAAGAACCTCGGATCCGATGTGAGGCGAAAAGGCTCTTCGCGAAGGTTATAGAAGGTAGTGTACATTTTGCGCGTTACGAGACGAACCGCGAAATCACCATACCGAATGCCACGGCTGCGATGGCGGTGCCAGCCGTCAAGCTCGCGACCCGCCAGAGCGTCAATGCATGCTCCTTGTTGCTCGTGATCTTGGGAATTGCCGCAAGCACCGGCTTGCCGAAGATATGCGCTGCTTCCCTCTCGTGTCTCACGGACTCATCGCTGACCTCGACGAGGAATGCCACTCCCACTCCGCACAGCAGCCCAAAAAACAATCCACCGATAATCATCATCCCGCGCTTCGGTCCGGCAGCCCCTTCGGGTGGGACGGCGGGGTCCAATACCTCGAAGCGTTCTCCGGCTTGATGCGTTTCCAGCTCGCCCGCCATCACCGCGTCCAACTTCTTGGCCTGGAGCTGGTTATAGTGGTTCCGTATCGTGTCGTAATCGCGCATTAGACCGGCGATTTGTTGCTCAAAAACGGGAACCTGTTGCAGCTTGCCAACGTGGTATTGGATTTGTTTTTCCAGCTCCGCCTGGACTTTTGTTTGGTCATCGATGTTCTGGTCGAGTTTGTTTACTTCGGCTTCCACGACTGGATTGTGAGCTTGGTGGGTCTGCGCGCTCAATTGCGGGTCCGGGACGTCCGTTCCCTCTTTCTCGTTTTCTGCCTTGGCTTTCAATTGATTGATATCGTTGCGCAACTTGCGGACATCCGGATAATTTGGCCCGTACCGGACCTGCATGTCCTTTAACTGCATTTCCAACTTCTGCAGTTGCGACTGGTGGGGAGATTTGGTGGTGGCGCCTTCCTGATCGAGATCAACGGTATACGTTGCCATTCCGGCCATGGATTGGAGATAGACTTTGCTCTGGCGATCGCGGTTTACCTGATCCTGGCTGTTCCGCAACTGATCCCGGAGTGAGTTCATGGCTTCCAAGTGGTACTGCTTGGACTCCGGCAAATCCATGATGTAGCGGCTCTTGATGTCTTGCAGAAGATGCTCTTTTTCTTCGAGCTGATGCTTCGTTTCTTGCAATTCGGTCTCAAGGAATTGGGAAGTTCCGTTGAAGCGCTGTTGCCGGGCCCTGAGGTTTCGCTCGATGAACAGGGATGCGAGGCGATTGGCAACGGGCGCCACTTGATTCCGATCGGTATCCGCAAAAGCGATGCGAAACGCGCTGAGCCGCTGCCCACCGGATTCCACCACTTCGATGGTTGTCGAGTTCTGCATGCGGGAAACGAGCGCTTGCTCGGAAACCTTGTCACGCAACGCGGGATAGAGGTGCATTTCCTTGGTCAGCAAGCCAAGTTGCGTGGGGGACATAACTTCCTGGCGGATCGTGGAAAGACGGTCAGCAACGGTGCCACTCACGCTCGTAGGAACAACGCTATCCGGCACCTTTTGAGGGTCCACCAGGATGACTGTCTCCGCGCGATAAATATTGGGGAGACGCAGGGCAACCACGGTAATGGTGAGCGAAATCCCCAAAGTCAACAAGATAATCCAAAGTTTGCGGCGACGAGCCAGATCTAAGTACTCTCGAATCTGCGCGTTGATCCCTGCATCCGCGGATGCGCTGAGAGCCGGTTGCTCGTTCAAAGATCTCCCTCCAGGTCGGGGGTACTCGGTCAACAAATTTCCGACACCGCTTTACTAGCAAACTGTCTGCCAGAGATTCGATTCGAAGCTTCATCCCGCTAAGAAATCTAAGTGGTTTATTTTCATTAAGTTAGCGGAAGGATGCCCGTTTATCGGTTTCAGAGATCAACCAAGGAGCTGCGCTCGACGGAAACCCATTTCCCATATTTCTCTCCGCATTCCATTCGAGCGCTAACCTATTGATACAAAACGTCTTAGATCCGAGTGCGCCATGTACGGTCTTCTGAATTAGGCACCCATTGCAAGATTCGATGGCAACGGCCGCTACTCGTGTAGAGCAAGCGAATTCTTTATCGAGCTATGCGACCCGGCTGCCAGCGGATCGCGAATGAATAAGTATTTCGGTCGCCAACAAACAAGTTATTTGCATTTACGACCTGGTTTTTGCGATTGTAGTCGAAAGCGGCAAAAAGCCCGGCTCTGGGTGCCAGCAAAAATTGCACATCGGATGTCGCGTACCAAGCTGAGAATCCTCCCGACTGGACCTGCTGTAGATAGCCGCCCCCAGCAGACCAGTTGAGCCTCCTGCTAAGTTGCCTTTGATAAGTGAGGTCGAAACGGTCCGCATATTCATTGGCGATCAAGCCGTTCGAAAGCGTGTCTCCGCGGGAGTAGTTGAAACCCAGGGAAGATCGTCCCATCTGCTTCACCAATCCGAGAGTTCCGTAAAAAGACCACTGCCTAGCGGCTTGAGATGACGCAGAAGTTGTAGCGCCTAGTGCAATTCTTGCGAAGAAAGTCGCACTCAACTGCCGTTCTGCCGTGCCTGCGATGGTGTGAAAGATCGTGTCCGTCGGTGAGACCGTCGTCAAAGTGGACGTCCCCCGGCCGGCCTCATGGAGAAGCTGGCCCGTGTATTGGACACCGACCGTCTGCCGCTCGCTTGTGCGGTAATTCCAATTTGCACTACCGCCGTAGGAAGAACCGCGGGCCAGGGTGGCACCCACCCCAGACTCAGAAAACGTGTAGCCAGGAGTGATTGCGATCGAAGCCCTCCTCGACAAAGCGTAGGCAATGGATAAGGAGGCACTATTCGAGAGCCAGCGACGAGGCCCATCGAGGAAGTTGTTCGTCGCCGCACCTGACGTGACAGGATTCAGGTCGAAATACGGAAAACCAAGCGACTGCTGTGTATATTGGTAAAGAAAACCATCGCTGAATCTCACGTTCCATCGTGGACGGGTGTAAATTAACCAGTCCAAACTTGTATTTTGATTTGAGAAATTGCTGACAACCTGCCCTTGGGAGATGGCCATGTTGGGCTGGTATTGAAGAGCAAGCCTGCTTGCGCCGATCCTGTGATCGTAGACAACGGTGGTCTGGAGAACGGTTGTTGTATAGGTCGCGCTGGGCGTTGTGTTCGCTCCCACAAGTTGGTCCACAATCCCGCTGACTCCCGCGGAGGCAATGTACAGGCTGCCCAAGCCAATGCCTTCACGGTTTCCAGCGAGCACACCGGAAGTTCCAATTTGGCGGATATAGGAATCCGCCCAGGCCAAGGCCACAGGACTCGTGGGCGCGGCGTCCTTGTTGCCCGAATCCTGCGCCGCAGGTTTCTGGTTTCCTGCGTCCTGACCGGCATCTTGAGCCAATCCCAAGCGCGGCAGCAAAAGGGCGGCAAGCAACAGGGAGGAAATCTGCCAGGTACTTTTGCGGAAGTATTTTTTGTACTGCATGTTTCTCACTCACCTCGAAGAATCTGGCTAGGGCAACACAAAATCAAGGAACCACAACCACGTCGCCTGGCTGGAGCGTTACGTTTTCGCTCTTACCAGCGACCGCCTTTTTATAATGGAATGGGATGCGTATCTTTTTCCCGTTCTGCTCGCGAAGAATATAAATGGAGTCAGCTTTCGCGAAAGGTCCGATTCCACCCGCCGCGGCCAGCAATTCCAGGGCGGTCATATCCCCATTGATAGGAAACGATCCCTGATGTCCGACTTCACCGACGAGATAGACTTTGCGGCTGCGAATGGAGCGGACGATGACAGTGACTTGCGGTTCATTCACAAAATTTTTCAGCTTGTCCATCAGGACATTCTGCAATTCCTCGGTCTTCAATCCCACCGCCTTCACGTCATTTATCAGTGGCAGCGTGATCATCCCATCCGGGCGGACAACAACCGTCGTCGAGAGTTCCGGCTCGCGCCATACGGAGATTTGCAGTTCGTCTTCGACTCCGATGATATACGTCAGTCTCTGCTCGGGAGTCAGCGCCGATGGTGGAAGGGATTCCGGCTTTGCGCCCTTGTCCGTCGACTGTTTTTCGTCCTTATCCTTGGCATCCTTGTCAGCCGCCGGATTTGGACTCGCACCCGACTGCATCAGTTGATGGTATTCGGAGGAATGATTTCCAGACGGCTCCGCGATAAGCACTGAAGCCGGGAAGCTAAACAAGAGGGAAACCGCCACTCTCCCAAAGACATGCCGAGAATACAACAAGCGCTACCTCCATTCCGAAGTACATAAGGTGAAGAGCAATGCTCCCGCCAAACGCTGTTACTTGGAATCTGTTGAAACGACGGACGTTAGGGGATAGCCGCGGGACGCTCCCGATACCACAGGAAACCACTTTCCCGGATTATGAACTCATCTCCACGAGCTGGGAAGCCATCTCCCGGGCATTTGAGAACCAAAAATCTACCCGGTCTCGAAACGTCTTGCACGATGACTCAGGTCCCAGGTACTTCTTTGGCGCCCTCGCGCTTGGAACCAGCTAGGAGCCGCTCGAAGCGCTGCAATACCGCAAAGGTCCGAAGCAGCACGCAGTATCCAATAACCCAAATCGAAAGTAGGAGAGTGTCTTTGACCGGCCGCCGTTGTCTTTGAAGCGTCATCCTCTTCAGTCTACAAAGCTTACTGAGGCCCTCCTCCGAAATCCAGCAGCATTCCAGCTCCCTGTCTCTATTTCGCTCCGCGCTGCCACAACACAACTTTGGCGGTCTCAAAGAGAATGGCAAGGTCCAAAGTCAAAGAAAGATGTTTGATGTAGAAAAGATCGTACTCAAGCTTCGTTTTTGCCTCTTCGATGCTACCGCCGTACTGATACTTCACCTGGGCCCAGCCGGTAATTCCCGGGCGAACTGAATAGCGCAAGGCATAAAATGGGGTTTCAGTCTCGAGCATCCGGCAGAATATTGCGCGCTCGGGACGTGGCCCGACGAAACTCATCTCCCCCCGCAGCACATTCACCGCCTGCGGGAGTTCGTCCAAGCGCAGTTTGCGGATGACGCGGCCCACCCTCGTGATGCGCTGGTCGCCATCTGCCGCCCACTTCGGACCATCCTCCTCGGCATCATGACTCATGGAGCGAAACTTCAGGATTTGGAACGGGCGTCCGCCCAATCCGATGCGCTCCTGCCGGAAGAGAACGGGGCTGCCCGACTCGAGCCAAATCGCCAGCGCCACGATTGCCATGATTGGCAGCGTAAGCAGCAGAAGCACGAGGGAGACAAGGATGTCCAGCATGCGTTTTGCGGCGAGCAAAAGCGAAGACTTGCGAAAACCTTCCGAAAGGATCATCCAGCTTGGCGACAAATGCTCCAAACGAATTTTCCCATCAATCTGTTCGCTCATCGAATGAGCGTCTTCCACCGCTACGCCGGCAAACTTCAGGTGCAAAAGCTCTCTTACAGGCGTCTGGCCGCGCCGCTCTTTGAGTGAAAGCACGATGCGATCGATCTTCTCGCGGGCCGTAATTTCCTCAAGATCCCTAGTCGCGCCGATGATGCCGGGATTGACCAAAGACTTGCCGATGTTCTCTCCTTTCTCATCGAGAAAGCCCACAACTTTAAGGTGGAGTTCGGGCCGGTGGAGGATTTCACGAACCAAAGAAATTCCAAGAGGGCCTGTGCCGACGACGAGCACACGCTGCTGTCTCGGAAAGAGAAAATTGGTTTCAAGCAGCGTCAGGCGCCAACTTAGCAAGAACAACAGAACAGCGGGAGCGGACAGGACGGCAATTCCTCGCCCGAGGCTGTGGTCGGGGATCAAATAATAGAGAATCGCAAGGATGACCCAGCCGGTTCCCACGGCTTGGAAGAGATAAACAAACAACTCGCTGCGGCGATTTACCACGCGCGATGCGTAGAGATCGTTGTAATAAAGAGAAAGCCCGCAGGTTGCCAGTACTATTCCGAAACGGAAGGGCATATCCGGGAGACGGAGATAGTTCAATGCCGAGTGGAAGTCGTGCAAACGGATGAGGATTGCGAGGCAGAGACCGAGCGAAATCAGGCACGCGTCCCCGACAACCAGCACCTTGGTCGTCATCGGAATCTTTTGGCCACCGATCTTCAGCATAGGTTCTTTTGGGGTGCTATGGGAATCGCGCCAGATTCAGAATTGTTGAGTATCAATGCTGTCTTAGGCCTAGAATGGAGAAGTCGGCTCTCGATGACACACGCGTGAGTCATCCTCACCCTTAGGGAAGGCAACTCACCATCCAAAGGCGCATGCAAGGCATCGTCGAACTGAGAATACATTAACTATATGTATTTTCAATGACTTATGGGACCGTAGAGGTCTTACATGCGTTGCCTGAGGGCTCTTCTGCTTCTTTTCCAGGGAAACGACTTACTCACATGGGAAATAGTTGTTCCCGCCTGGGTCTTCTTAGGAACGAGGGCTAGATCTTCTTTTTGGCCCGAATTTGAAGGGTTTAGCTTGAAAATACGGGAAATCCGCCGCTGCTGGCAGCGGCAAGCCCATCCTATTTCGCGAAGGTTGCCGCCAGTTCCTGGGGCTGCGACGTATCAGGGGCAACAAAATGCAATTAAATTCAAATGTGCGAATAACATACGGACACTCTCTCTTTGGCAGGCAGCGTGCTGCCCAATTTGACGAGCCTAGCTTTGTGTGGAGAGATGTGTCGTGTCACCTCCCGCAAACTGATGGGGCGTTAGCTTGTGACCCTACATCTCAGGAAATTCAGATCTGCATGACAGAGGAATTCAGTCTCAGCATCTCACAAACGGCCGGCCTAGTCTGCTCAAGTTCATGGGGAAAGAGCGATCCTTAGAGCTTTTTGTCAAAGTATCTCTCGCCCGATGCGGACGAAGGCCGTTACGAGTGCTCGTATTGTAAGAATCCCGAGGGGAAAGCGAGAATGTGGGCAGTCTGCGAGGCTGGGACAGGCAGGATTATTTAGGATCAAGGGCCAAGAAAAGGAACCAAGAGATGGATCAGACCGCAACTAGTTTGATCGAACAGAGAATTCACGCCTTTGTGCTGGAAAAATTCCCGCTGGCGCGGAAGGCTGGAGTCGGAAAAGACACGCCTCTGCTTGAAAAAGGCATCCTGGACTCACTCGGCATCCTGGATGTAGTGAGCTTTCTCGAGACCGAATTCTCGATGGTGGTAAACGATGAGGAACTCGTGCCCGAGAATTTTCAAACACTTGGCACTCTCTCCGCGTTCGTTCTGAAAAGGACCGGAAAGAGCGAATGAGCCTTCCGCTGGCAAAGACCGAAGATCAAATTAGCAGCGTGGCGCCCGCGGACGTAATGGCGCGCGCGGCGGAGGCCCTCCCTCACGTCCGCGTTTACTCTGGATTGGAGGAGTTGCCGGAATCTTTCCCGAAGCTCTTCGAAGAAGCGAGGCGCCAAAGCATCTTCCTGGCACTGCCGTGGTTTCAAAATTTTATTCGCACAGCGATGGCTCCTGAAGACCGCGTGAGGATTTATGCCGCGGCAACAGCGGCTGTTCAAGGGACGCCGGCAGGAATGCTGCTCATGCGCAGCACGGGCCCATCGAACTCCTTCTCTTCCCTCAGAAAACTGGAAGCGCTTGGCAATTATTACAGCTGTTTCTACGCGCCACACCTTGCCGCTTCCGTCGGTGACTCCCGCGAAACCCTTCGGGCAGTCGCAGAAGCAATCGCTCAGGAAAAGCCACGTTGGGACGTGGTCGAAATCAAACCGCTGGACGTGCGCTCGGGAGAATTTCCCGGCCTCGTGGAAGCGTTCAAGGCCGCCGGCTTCGTGGTGCAAACATTTTTTTCGTTTGGCAACTGGTACTTGCCCGTGAACGGCCGCAGCTTCGCTGAATATTCGGAAAGCCTGCCTTCGGTGCTGAAAAACACGCTGAACCGCAAGAGAAAGAAACTGGAGAAGACCGGCCGCGCGAAAATAGAAATCGTTACCGGGGGACAAGGCCTGGAAGCCGCGATTGACGCCTACATGAAAATTTATCTATCCAGCTGGAAACAGCCCGAGCCTTACCCGCAATTTGTTCCGGGACTCATCCGCATGTGCGCGACGATGGGAGCGTTGCGCCTCGGAATCATCTACGTCGATAGTGAACCGGCGGCGGCACAGCTTTGGATTGTGCACGAAGGAAACGCACTGATCTACAAGCTTGCTTACGACGAACGGTTCGGCGAATTGTCGGTCGGGACGATTCTTTCCGCGACGCTTTTCCAACATGCCCTGGACGTGGACAAGGTCACTGAGGTGGATTACCTGTCCGGTGACCAGGCATACAAGAAAGATTGGATGTCACAACGGCGGGAGCGCTGGGGAATTCTGGCGCTGAACCCGCGCACACCGCGTGGAGTTATTGCCATCGCGCGTCACGTCGGCGGACGCGCCGTGAAGCGCGCCGCGGTCTCGCTGGTGAAGCCATTCCGACGCGCTGAATCGCGGAGCAGCACCGCGTAACCAAAAGCCGCTGAATCATTGTAGAAAGGGTTTTCGAAAAGCCGCTATGGACTTCTTGATATGGCATCTTCTGCGTGAGAGCGCCCGGCTTTGGCCGGATAAAGAAGCTCTGGTGCATGGAGAGGAACGGCTGAGCTACGGACAAGTTGCTCGTCGTGTGGAA
>Ga0307479_10000732_pt1 | contig 29689 bp, 27 predicted proteins | sample atmos_gasesECM4C_FD_203743 | JGI IMG/M metagenome (GOLD analysis project Ga0307479, IMG submission 203743) | Hardwood forest soil microbial communities from Morgan-Monroe State Forest, Indiana, United States - atmos_gasesECM4C_515 | ecosystem: Environmental > Terrestrial > Soil > Temperate...
GCACCGCCGCACCGACGGGCTCGGCGTTCTCGGCGCCATCGGTGATCGCCCAGGTCGACGCCGGCGACGCCCCGAGCGTGTTCGTCCAGGGACCGGGCAACTCCCTGCTCAACTTCTGGTACATCCCCGCCCAGGGCGCGTGGGGAGCCGGCACGGTAGCCCAGGGGGGATCGACGACGTCGGCTCCGGCGGTCGTGCCTCAGGAGAACGCCGGCGACATTCCCAGTGTGTTCGTCCAGGGTCCGGGTAACTCGCTGCTCAATTACTGGTACATCCCGTCCCAGGGCATATGGGGAGCCGGCACGGTCGAATCGGACGGTGCCGACGCGTCGGCACCGTCGGCGATCGACGAGGGTGGCGGCCCGCCCACCGTCTTCTTCCAGGCGCCGGACGGCTCGGTGCTCAACTACTCGTACGACAACGGGAATTGGATGAAGGGCCCGCCGCCCGACTCACCGGTGTTCGTGCCGTCGGGAACCCCGTACTTCACCTCGACGGCGACCATGACCGAGAACGGCTCGGGAACCGGCTATTCGGCTTACGTCGTCGCCCACGACAACGACCTCAATGCCGTCGCCGTCGGCATCCAGAGCGACACCACGGCTCCCCAGTCCAACGGGCACCCCTATTTCATCTGGGAGCTGGTCCAGGACGGCGTCTTCACCTACCAGTACCTCGGTCCGGCGTCGAACGACCCCACGCCGGTGACCCTGGCATGGTGGCCCGACGTCGAGACGGCCGTCTTCTACGAGGGGAACACTCCCATCGCCGATGTCGCCGCCACGCTGGTGCCACAGCTCCTGTTTTCGATAAGGCGACGCCAGGCAGGACGGTGACTCGCTCAACGACACCTTCACCGACACGCAGATCGCGGTGGGGAACGACTGTCCCACCTATTGCGGCCTCACCGGCACGTGGACCACACAGTTCCATTACTTCGGACTGCAGGCCACGCAGACGAACAATGCGGCACAGAACGGGGCCGACTTCAAAGTGACCGGGACGGTGTCGGGGCTGGGTCCCGGCGACAACTGGGGCAACAACGAGATCGCCGGTATCGCCATGATCTCCCAGTACTGGGACGGCCAGTAGCGCGCCGATTGCACACTCGCCCAGCAGCCGGGCGCGGCGGACGTGCAGCTCGAGACGGTGAAGCTGATTGCCGGCGGCGCCGGCGTGCTCGGCACTTGACACTTCACCGGGCCGCCCACCCCGACCGGGGTGCTGCGGTTCTCGAGAGTGGATGCCACGCCCAGCTCCCTCGAGCTCGACTTCTCGTCGTCGGGCGGGTCCCCGTACGACTTTCAGCTGGCGCTGTCTCGAGATGGCTGATCGAGGGCGCGGCCGTAGCGGACGTCGGTGGCGGTGAAGGCGACCCAGTCGTGTTCCTTGACGGCGCCGTCGGCCACCCACCCGTGACGTTCGTAGAAACGCCGTGCCCGCTCGTTGCTGTGCAGCACCCACAAGGTGGCCCGGGCGAACTCGGCTCGCTCCAACTCGGCGAGGCCCGCATCTAGCAGCATGGCGCCGCGTCCCGATCCCCAGGCGCCGGGGTCGAGGTACACGGTCTCCACCTCACCGACGTCGTCACCCGCGCCGGCGTCGCCGCTCGGAGCCACGGCGACGAAGCCGACCACGCGCCCGGCTTCCTCGCCCACCAGGACCACCGGCCATGGTGAGGACGACAGGGCCTCTTGCCACTGACCGAGGCGGTCCTCGGGGCGCAAGGCGTCGAGGTAGTCCTGAGGGAGCAACCCGGAGAAGGCCGTCTTCCACGACCGCACGTGCACGGTGGCGATGGCATGGGCGTCCTCGGGCCGGGCTCTGCGGATCTTCACTGCCGGGCGATGGACGACGTGAGGGGCGTTAGTGCGGGCCCCGCCCGGCGGCGACCGGCTGCTCGGCACCCGCCACGTCGGCCTGGTCCAGGTCGGGGCCGGGAGCGGACCGGCGCCGGGAGCGCACCAACACCCGGCCGATGACGGGAACCTCGGCCAGCGACTCGGCGCGCAGGATGGCGAGCACAGCGGGTACCAGGTGCTCGGCGCCGTCGTAGACGACGTAGCGGGGCAGCCAGTCGGGGCCGTACTTGGCGTTGAAGCGCCACAGGGTCTCGATCTGCAGGAAGCTCGACATCTTCTGCAGCGCCCAGCGCTCGACCCGCTGCGTGACACCGTCGCCCCGCTCGCCCTCGAGGATCGAGCGCATGGCGGCGAAGTTGAGACTGAGTGCCCGGCACCCCTGGGCCCGGAAGTGCTCGATGGAGGAGACCAGGGCGAAGTCGATGAGGCCGTTGGGATGCTCGCCCTTGTCGCGGCGCATGAGGTCGAGGGAGTACCCGCCGACGCCCGGCGCCGGGACGAATTGGCACATCGCCGCCGGTGCGCCGTCCGGACCGGTGACCATGCACAGCACCAGGCCGCTGTCACGGGGGTCGAAGATCCTTCCCAGCATCATGGAGAAGCCGCGCTCGAATTCTCCCCGCCGGCTCTGGGCCATGAGGGGGATGAGGCGCTCGGCCACGGGCGGTTCGAGGCGGCTCGGGTCGTGGAAGCTCACGGTGTAGCCGTACTTGGCGATGCGGTTGTGGGCCTGGCGCAGCCCCTTCATGTGCCCGCCCGACAACGAGAAGCGCTGGACGTCCACGAGGGCCTCGTCGCCGATGTAGACGTCGTGCATCCCGGAGGCCCGGTACACGGGCAACCACTCTTCGGCAGCACCCATCACGGCAACCGTCCAGCCCTGTTGGTCGGCGAAGCGGCGGAACACGGCCCACACCTGCTCCCGCTCCCCGCGTGGGCCGAGCGGATCGGGAGAGACCAGGCACACACCGCCGTAGATGGCGTAGGCCACAAGGCTGTCTCGGTGGAAGAACCATTGCTTGTCGCTGCGCAACGCGAAGTAGTCGAGTGTCCCGCTGCCATGTCGGCGTACCACGTCACGAGCCCGCAGCTCGGCGGCGCGACCTGCCACCATGCGCCGGTCGACCACAGGCCTGGTGGCCAGCAACACGGCGAGCAGCGCCAGGGTGAGACCGACCGCAAGAAGGGACGGAGCGAGGAAGTCCCCGAGGCGGTCCGGCAACGCCACCGCCTTGATGCCTACGAGACGCGCCACCACGGCGTAGGCGGCTCGCCACAGCGGGATGTAGTGGTGGGGGATGCGCATGATGCGCAAGCAGAGCTCGACCACGGCGGTCGTCACCACGGTGATGCCGACGACGCCCAGCACCAAGGTGACCAGAGCCGAGCGCGTCGATGGTGCATCGGACGGGGCGCGGAACTCGTTGCGGAACACGAGGAGCAGGGCCAGCACGGCCGCCGACATGGCGGACTCCTCGATGTCGCCACCGCGCACCAGGTGCAGTGCCAACGTGACGCTCAAGAGCACCACGGCTACGGCCCAGGCGCGGTGCTGGCCGCGCCGTACCCCGCGTGCCAGGGCCAGGAGCCCGATCCCGGCCAGGGCCACGATCGCCCCGGCGGCCTGGGTGGCTGCCAGGGGCAGCACTTGCAGCACGAGGTGGAGCCGTCCCCGCAGCGGCGGCGTCACGGCGGAGAGCAGGTCCACGATCCCGGCTAGGGCGATGGCCAGCGAGGCCCACCGCCGCACCCGTCGCGAGCGCCGACGCATCACGCCCAGGTCGGGAGCGGGCGGCCACGACGCTCCTTGGGGATGGGACGCCACGACCACCGGATGGGAGTCATGGGCCTGGCCTCGCCGCCCGGCCAGCCGCTCGAGCAGTGTGGCCGGCCCCGCGTCGTTGCGGGCCAGGAGCAAACGGGCGTGGAGCTGCGCGCCGGTCTCGAGCTCGATCCACGACATCTGGCGGTGCTCGAGGAAGACCGGGGGGAGGCCCAGCCGGCCCGGGTGCTCCTCCACCACTTCACCGGCCACGCCGGGAGAGGCGAAGAAGGACCCGCCCAGGTCCGTCAGCTCCGCTTGAAGCGATCCTCCGTTGATCACTCCCGCATATCCCCGGGCCAGCAAGGTGCGCGCCTCGTCTCGCTGTCTGTCGTTCCCGGTGGCACCTTCCCCCCCGTCGTCTTCGAACGGAGCCGGCAGAGCGCCTCCCCCCAAGGCGCGCCACGCCTGGCGGCTCAACAGGGCCAAGACCGCCACCAACACCAGCACCTCGGCCGCCGTGACCAGCGCGGCGACGGCCAGGCGCTGTCCCCATCCCGCCAGGCGGGCACGAGCAAGGGCGTGCATGGGGGCGGGATGGCTGCGCACCAGCTGGTCGAGGGACGTGCCGATCAGCGGGAGCCGAAGGGCGAGCGCCACCGCCAACGGCAGGAGCAGCCACCACGCCAGCCGGGCGAAACGCCGGTACAGCAGACGCGAGGTGAGGAACCGCTGCGACGTCGCCGGATCGATCAGACGGTCGAGCCCGTGTTGCCAGGCGGCGCCGGGGTTGGGAGCGAGCACCCCCGTCGCCCGGGTCGCCGCCGTTCGGTCGGGTGGTGCCGGGGCGGCCGACGCCTCCACCCGCACCACCCGCGCCCCCGAGGTGGTGTCCAGCAGCAGTTCGACGACGTCTGCCACCTCGACGCCCGCTTTCGCCAGCGCGCTGCGCCCGTCGGGTGACGACAGCGCCGCGTCGGCCGTGCCGGGCACGCAGATGACCCGGCGGTCCTGGCGCCCGCAAAACGCGGCCAGCGCTTCACCCAGACGGGGATGCGACGCCAGCGCGGCGGCCACGTCGCCGCCGAGCGGTCCGCCGGCGGCGGGGAGGTCGAGCAGTCCGCCGGCCACCACGACCGTTCCCGGCCCCGTCCAGCTCTCGAGGGCCCGAGCCAGCCCCGTGGCCGCCCACGACGAGGCCAGCGTGGGCTCCCGAGGAAGGAGCACGTTGGCCACCACCAGTACGCGCCGTCCCACCGGGACGGGCACGGTGAGGACATCGGGACCGGCGCGCCGGCCGTCCGAAGAAGCGGAAGTGGGGGCCTCGGGGAGTCCGTCGGCCATGACGGCTCTCATCTTCGCGCTGCCAGCGCTGTTCGGGTGCTTCAAAGCACTGTGCGTGGGTAGGCTTCGCCACTGGCGGCGGTCTGACGACGGCACTGCGACATCACCTGAGGGAAGGCGACGTCGGCGTCGAGCCGGAACGCCGGTACAGACTGACAACGATGTCAGCGACTGCCCGAGAGCCGGAGCACGCCGGCCGGCGAAAAGGGGGAGGCAGCACATGGCCGACGACGCTCGATCGGGGGACGGTTCGCAGCGAGCCGCCATCGACGACTTCTACCTGGAGGAGCGTCGGTTTCCCCCGGCGGACGAGTTCCGGGCCCGGGCCAACTTCCCCGATCCCGCCGTGTACGAGCAGGCCGACAAGGATCCCGAGGGGTTCTGGGCGCAGCAGGCGGGGGCCCTCGACTGGTTCACTCCCTGGGACCGCGTGCTCGACTGGGACCCCCCCTTCGCCAAGTGGTTCGTGGGCGGGACGCTCAACGTGTCGCACAACTGTCTGGACCGCCACGTCCAAGCCGGGCTCGGAGACCGCGTCGCCTTCCACTGGGTGGGGGAGCCCGGCGACACGCGCACGCTGACCTACGGCGACCTGCTCGACGAGGTACAGCGCTTCGCCAACGTGCTCAAGTCGCTGGGCGTCCGCCGGGGAGACGTGGTCGCCATCTACATGCCGATGGTCCCCGAGCTGCCGGTGGCCATGCTGGCGTGCACGCGCCTGGGTGCAGCCCACTCCGTGGTGTTCGGCGGCTTCTCGCCCGATGCGCTTCGCGACCGCATCAACGACGCCTCGGCAAAGGTGCTCGTCACCGCCGACGGGGGGTGGCGACGGGGCCAGGTCGTCGCGCTCAAGGTCAACGCCGACGTGGCTGTCGAATCGACGCCGTCCATCGAGCACGTCGTGGTGGTGCGGCGCGTGGGTGAGGCCGGCGGCGAGGTGCCCATGACGGCCGGTCGCGATCACTGGTGGTCGGAGCTCGTGGCCGCTGCCGACGCTCGGTGCCCGGCCGAGCCCATGGATGCCGAGGCCCTGCTCTATCTCCTCTACACGTCGGGGACGACGGCGAAACCCAAGGGCATCATGCACACGACGGGCGGTTATCTCACCCAGGTCGCCTTCACTTGCCGGGCAGTGTTCGACCTCCATCCCGACACCGACGTCTACTGGTGTGCGGCGGACATCGGCTGGGTCACGGGACACAGCTACATCGTGTACGGGCCGCTCGCCAACGCCGCCACCAGCGTGATGTACGAGGGCACCCCGGACTTCCCCGACAAGGAGCGGTGGTGGGACATCATCGAGCGCTACCGGGTCACGATCCTCTACTGCGCGCCGACCGCCATCCGCACCTTCATGAAATGGGGGCCGGAGTATCCCGGCCGCCATGACCTGTCGTCGCTGCGACTCCTCGGCTCGGTAGGCGAGCCCATCAACCCCGAGGCGTGGATGTGGTACCGCGACACCATCGGGGGCGGCCGCTGTCCGGTGGTCGACACCTGGTGGCAGACCGAAACCGGGGCCATCCTCATCTCACCGCTTCCCGGACAGACCGTGTGCAAGCCGGGGTCGGCCACCTTCCCGCTTCCCGCCGTCGGCGCCGAAGTGGTGGACGACGCGGGAAAGCCGGTGGGACGCGGCGGCGGATATCTGACCCTGGTGCGGCCCTGGCCGTCGATGCTGCGCGGCCTGTACGGCGACCCTGAGCGCTACCGCCAGACGTACTGGAGCCGGTTCCCGGGGCGGTATTTCGCCGGCGACGGCGCCAAGATCGACGACGAGGGCTACTTCTGGTTGCTCGGCCGGGTGGACGACGTGATGAACGTGTCGGGACATCGCATCTCCACCACGGAGGTCGAGTCATCGCTCGTGACCCACGGCGCGGTGGCGGAGGCGGCGGTGGTGGGCGCCAAGGACGACACGACCGGCCAGGCCATCGTGGCCTTCGTCACCTTGCGGGCCGGCCAGAGCCCGTCCCAAGCACGGGGCGAGGAGCTGCGGGCGCACGTCGCCGGGCACATCGGCGCCATCGCCCGCCCCAAGACGGTGATCTTCACCGAGGAGCTTCCCAAGACCCGCTCGGGCAAGATCATGCGGCGCCTCTTGAAGGACGTGGCCGAAGGACGGGATCTGGGCGACACCACCACCCTGGCCGATCCCCGCGTGGTCGAGGAGATCCGCCGGCTGTCGGCGACGTCCGCCACCGAGGACTGACACCCGTGGAGGACCCGCTCGACGACCGGCTCCCGCCTCCCGGTGACGGCGGACAGCCCATGTCCGAGGAGCGGGTCGAAGAGATCCCGGTCAACTGGTGCTGGCACACGCGCCCGGTAGCACCGGGGCCGGCGGTGATCTTCGACCTTGACGGCGTGTTGTCGGACGCCGCCTCCCGCCAACACTTCCTCGAGTGGGGCCGCCGAGACTGGGACGCCTTCTTCGACGCCTGTGGCGACGACCCGCTCGTGGACGAGGTAGCCAGACTGCTCGAGCTGCTGGACTCGTCGTTGTACGTCGTGCTGCTCACGGGCCGTCCCCTGCGGGTCCAGCCGCAGACCCTGTCGTGGCTGGCGCACAACCGACTGCGATGGGACCTGCTCGTGATGCGCAACCGGGGCGACTACGCCCAAGTGGCCCGATTCAAACGCGCCGCGCTCCATCAGCTCCGGGCCTACGGGATCGACCCGCGCCTCGCCTTCGAGGACGACCCCCGCAATCGCGACATGTTCCACTCCGAGGGCATCCCCTGCATCTACATCCATTCCGGCTACTACGACTGATTGGGCGGGATCAGCCTTCGCTGGCCGGGGGCCACTGTTCCCGGGTGATCCGGTAGACGCGCAGCGCCAAGTCTCGGCCCGGGAACACAGTGTCTCGCTCGAAGGTCATGCCCAGGCGCTCCATGACCCGTCCGGACGCCACGTTCTCAGGCTGGTAGATGCTCACGATCTGATCGAGGCCGAGTGCGCCGAAGCCGTGGTCCAGGGCGCCGGTCGCACCTTCGGTCGCCAACCCCTGCCCCCAGAATCCGGGATCGAGACGCCAGCCCACCTCCACGGCAGGCATCACCTCGGGAAGGAACTCAGGCACCGACAACCCGACGTAGCCGACCAGGCGGTCCTCCCCTCGCAGTTCGGCCGCCCAGGGCGTCGGGATGCGGGCTTGCTGTTTGAGCAGCGCCCGCTCGAGAAAATCGGCGGTCTCCTTTTCGGTGAAGCCGCGGCGGAAGGGGAACTGCCACACCTCGGGCTTGGCGAAGATCTCGGTCAGCACCTCGAGGTCCTCCCAGTCCCAAGGGCGCAGAAAGAGACGAGGGGTCACGATGACCGTCATGCGGGAACGTTAACGCCGTCTTTCTCGGGCCCCCTCGGGAGGAACCAAGCCCGGTAGGCTTGCTTCAGTGCCCGACCTGCCATGGACGTCGCGCACGACGATGGAGCCCGACGAGCATTACGTCGTAATGGCGTCGCACCTGCCCCTCACGAAGTTGTCCCACACCATTCGCTTCTTCCGGGCGGTGTCAGTCGTGCGGAAACAGCTCGGGACTGCGTCCGGCCTGATCGGCTACAGCCTGCGCGCCAAGCCGCTGCGGCGCGACTACTGGACTCTGTCAGTGTGGATCGACCAGGCGGCGCGGCGCGCCTTCATGCGTACGCCTCCCCACGCCCAGCTCATGAGCTCGCTCAAGCCCATAATGGGTCCCACTAAGTTCGCGCAGTGGGAGGTCGCCGGCACCGAGGGCCGGCCGACATGGACGACGGCAATCGGTCGACTCGCAGGCGGCTAGGAACGCCGACAGGAGACCGCGGCGGGCCGACTCCGCGCTCGCAGGATCGAAGTGTTCGCCGATGCACGTGATCGACTACGTCGTCCTGGCCGGTTGGATCGCTTTCTGGGTCTACTGGCTCGCTGCTGCCCTAGGCGCCAAGTCGTCGACCCATTGGCACCCGGTCCACGCCGTCGGCAGCCGGGTCGTCGTGGTGGTGGTGGTGCTGGCGTTGGTGCGGGCAGGAGTGTTCAAGAATGCCGGCAGCGTCTCCGACCCCGTCGTCCAGGGAATCGGCTTGACCCTGTTCCTGGCGGGACTGGCGCTCGCCGTGTGGGCCCGGGTGTGCCTCGGGCGAAACTGGGGTCAGCCCATGTCGGAGAGGGCCGACCCCGAATTGGTCACGACCGGTCCCTACCGGAGGGTCCGCCATCCGATCTACAGCGGCATCATCCTCGGGCTCTTCGGAACCATGCTGGCCGTGAGTTGGTACTGGGCGGTCGCCGTGGTGGCGGCAGCCGGTTTCTTCGTGTACAGCGCCCTCGTCGAGGAGCGCATCATGGCCCGGCGTTTCCCCGACACATACCCGCAGTACAAGCGCCGGACCAAGATGCTGATCCCCTTCGTCGTCTGATCCGGCACGCAATTCAACCCTCTGACCAGGCCCTTTGCCGTTCGGTATTGACAAATACATAGCGATATTACAATGTATTTGATGGTGAGCAGGAAGCCCGACGAGCTCCAGGAGCCGGCGGACCTTCTGAAGGCCATAGCGAGCCCGGTCCGTCTCGCCATCGTCCTGGAGCTACGCGAGGGAGAGCGGTGTGTGCACGAACTGGTGGACTCCACAGGGGTCTCCCAGGCTCTCGTGTCCCAGCACCTGCGCGTCCTGCGTGGAGCTCGGGTCGTCACCGGGACGCGCCGGGGGCGTGAGATCGCCTACCGGTTGACCGACGACCACGTCACCCACATCGTCGTCGATGCCGTAAGCCACAGCCAAGAAGGAGACCAAACCGATGGCACATGACGTCCACGCCGATCACGGCCACGAGCATGACGCGAACTGCGGTCATGCCGCGGTGCAGCACGGCGACCACACCGACTACATCCACGAGGGTCACGCCCACGCTGCCCACGAGGGGCACTGGGACGAGTGCGAGGTGTCTCACGCCGAGCACGCCGACCACGACCACACCCACGGCGAGGGATGCGGGCACCACGCGGTCGCCCACGGTGACCACACCGACTACGTCCACGACGGGCACCGCCATTTCGCCCACGCCGGCCACTGGGACGAGCACTGACCCAGGTGCTGCGCGCCGCCCCTGGCGTGCACGCGCTCGGCGACGAGCGATCAGCGGCGACGCCGGCGCCGATCGTCCTGTGCCGGTGAGAACACCAACCACAGCCACCCCCCGGCCACGGCCAGGGCGGCAGCGATGAGCACCGGGACGTCACCCAGCCGCTCGTAGATGGTGCGGCCGCGGCGCCTGGCCAGCGTACCCACGACCTGGGCCCGGCGGCCGAGATCACTGCGCGCCAGGACGTGTCCGTCGTGGTCGACGAGGTCGCTGAACCCGGTCGGCGCCGACTGGACCAGGTCGCGCCCTTCCGCCAGCGCCTGGAGGCGGTCGGCGGCCACCTCCTGGGTGGGCACCTGGGCCGTCGAGTACGACGAGGTGTTGGTGGGCACCACCAGCAGTGAGGCTCCGCCGCCCGTGGCCGCCTGTCCGCGCGACGAGAAGAACACTTCGTAGGACACCATCACCCCGAGCCGTCCCGCCGGCGTGCGCATCACGCCGTCGCCGTGGCCGGGCACGGCGTCCTGGGGGACGGCGGACAGGTCGGCGAAGTGCTTCACCAAGCCGCGCCACGGCACGTACTCGCCGAACGGCACGCGGTGCACCTTCTCGAACACCGACGCCATCCGTCCCTCGGGCGAGAAGGCCACGATCTCGTTGCGGAACCGTCCGGGCCCCGCCGGCTCGGTGACCCCGACGAGCAACGTGGCCCCGGCGCTGCGAGCCAGCGCCGAGACGGTCTTTGCATCCGGCGAGCCTCGCAACGGCTGGTCGAGGGCGACCACGTCCTCGGGCCACACGATGAGTGACGGCTTCGGTCCCGACGCGCCTAGCAGGTCCACCGTGGCCTCCACCTGGGCGTCGAACACAGTCGACACGGGCACCTCCGCCTTGGACAGACCTCGCTGTCCACCGCCCTGGACGGCGGCGACCCGCACGTGCGACACCGCTCGCCCGCCGTCCGGTGCGCTCCGGCCGGCGATGCCGAGGCCGATCACCACGACCGTGGCGAGGACCCCGGCCGCCAGCGGGCCCGACACCGGCACCGGCGCCAAGGTGCGCACGCCGGAAGGGGGCGCCGCGCCGGTGAGCTCGCGCCACCCGGCCGGCTCACGTCGCGACCGGCGCTGCAACAGGGCCCCTCGCACAGCGGTGACCACGACCGCCCCGAGACCGCCGCCCCCCAGCCACACCAGGCCCACGATGAGCCCGGGACCGCCCAGTCGGGCCGTGTCCGCCAACGGCGCCGCCGCTTGTCCGAGCGCCACCCCGCCGAGGGGCAGGCCGCCGAGCGGCCACGACGACCGGGCCATCTCCATGAGCACCATCGCTCCGGCCAGCACCACCGTGTGTCCCCGGCCCCGCGGCGTCACCAGCGAAGCGATGGCCGGCGCCAGCGACTCCACCACGATGACGAGCAAGCCGCCGTACACGTTGAAGTCGGTGACCCACCACAGCCCGATCCCGTACAGGCCGATGCCGAACAGCCATCCGGCCAGCAGCCGCCGGCTCCAGTTGAGGTTGCCGAGCAGCCACCACAGCACTGCGGCGGCCACGAAGGCGAGCACCCAGAAGCCGAAGGGCGGGAGCGACAGGGCCATCACCGCACCAGCCAGTAGCGGCTGCCCGGCGAAGACGGCGGCGCGCCGAAGACGGCTCAGCGCCAAGCGGGCTCCTCGAGACGTGAGAGCGCGGCGCGCGCCGCCTGCCGGCCGCTGGCGATGCAGGCCGGAATGCCCACGCCATGGAATGCGGCTCCGGCGACCGACACGCCCCCGAGGCCGGCGGCGGCGCGCTGTATGGCGGCCACCTTGCCAACGTGCCCGACGGCGTACTGCGGGAAGGCGGCGTCGAAGCGAGTCACCATGGTGTCGTCGGGCGGGCCGGTGAGTCCCATAGCAGGCGCCAGCTCGCCCACGGCGCGTCGCACCAATTCGTCGGCGTCCAAGGAATCCGGACGGTCGTCGCCGTGGCGGCCCACCGACGCCCGAAGCAGCACTTCTCCGGGCCTGGCCAGGTGCGGCCATTTCGCCGACAGCCACGTGCAGGCGGTGACCAGCCCGCCTGAGGTGCGCGGCACCAAGAACCCGCTGCCGGGCGGCAGTTCGGGCAGGGCGCCGGTGAAGCGCATGGTCACGAGCGTCACCGACGCGTAGGCGAGCGATCGCAGGACCTCGGCGAGCGGCGGGCTGTGGGGGGCGACGAGGAGCGCCGCAGCCGGCGCCGGCAGGGCGAGGACCACACCGTCGGCCTCGACCTTGGCGTGGGCGGCCTCGAGCACCCATCGTCCCTGTCGGCGCTCGAGGCGGTGCACGGGAGCGTCGGTGTGCATCGACGCGCCCGCGCCACGCAGCGCCGTGGTCAGGCGGTCGACCAGGTGGCCCATGCCGGGCGGCAACCCGAGGAACACCGGCGAGGTGCTTCCGCGGTCAGTGCCGGCACCCCCGTCACCGCTCGACCGCAGCCGCCGCATGAGGCTCCCCGGCGCGGCGTCCCCCGCCAGCAAGGCCGGGAAGACGGCGGCGGCGCTCATCTCGTCGGCGTTCCCGGCATGGATGCCGCCCACGAGCGGGTCGGCCAGGCGCTCTGCCACCTCGTTCCCGAGGCGGCGACGGACGATCGATCCCACCGACACGTCGGACGGATCGTCGCTCCCCCGAGACGGGCTGACGAGATCCAGCGCCGCTCGTCCCACTCCCGCCGGCGACAGGATGCCCGAGCGGGCGAGCGGTCCGAGCCGGGTGGGCACCCCCAGGGCCAAGCCGGCCGGCAGGGCACGAAGCCGACCGCCCACGAAGACGTAGGCGCGACTCGTGGCCGGGGCCGCCAGCTCGTCCTCGAGGCCCAACTGGTGACACAGCTCGAGCGCTTCGGGGCGCCGGGTGATGAAAGCGTCTGCCCCGAGGTCGACGGGTCGGCCGCAGAAGTCGGTGGTGCCGATCCTCCCCCCGAACGCCGGCCTTGCCTCCAGCACGAGCACCTCGGCGCCGCCCAGGGCCGAGCCGCTCCCGCTGCCGACGAGCTCCCACGCCGCGGCGAGCCCGGCGATGCCGCCTCCCACCACGGCGACGACGGGGCGGGGTCTGGTCACTGGGTGTCGGCGGCGAGCACTGCCTCGGCCACGACGGCGCAGAAGGCCGCATCGTCGTTGAACGACGCCGTGCGAACGAACGAGAGCCCCTCCTTCTCGAAGACGGCGCGCGCCTCGACGTCGAGGTCATAGAGGATCTCGAGATGATCGGCCACGAAGCCCACGGGACACACCACCACCGCAGTCGTGCCCGCCGACGCCTGTTCGACGATCAGCTCGCGCAGGTCGGGCCCCAGCCATTCCTCGTGGGTGCGCCCGGCGCTCTGCCACGCCACCGTCCAGTGGGGCAATCCGATGGCGTCGGCCACAGCCCGCGCCGACTCGGCCAATTGCCCGGCGTAGGTGTCGCCGGCGCTGATCAACCGTGTCGGCACGGAGTGCGCCGTGAACACCACCAAGGCGCTGCGCTCGTCCTCCTGTGGCAGTGCTTCGAGCGCGGCGCGCACCCGCTCGCTCACCAGCTCGGTGAACCCTGGTGTGTCATACCAGTGGTCCACCATGGTGACGGGGAGCGACCGGCCGCCGCGTGTCTGCGCTGCCGCCGCCGCTTCGTCGAGGCGGCGCTCGTACTCTTTGACACTGGCGTACGACGAATGGGGCGCCAGGACGATACCGATCAAGTGGTGCACGCCGGCGTCGGCCAGTTGGTCGACGGCCTGCTCGATGCGAGGGGCGGCGAAGCGGGAACCGTGGCGCACCACGTACCGACCCGGCCGCTTCCTCTCCAGGGCAGCGGTGACGCCCTCGGCCTGGTCGCGGGTGGTGGCGTTCAACGGGGACGTGCCCCCGATGGCCCGGTAGCGGCCCTCCAACTCGGACAGCTGGGCGGGCGACGGGGGCCGGCCCCTGCGGATCTCGGTGTAGAAGGACTCCACGTCCTCGAGACGCTCGGGCGTGCCGTGGGCCATCACCACCACGCCGACTTGCGCGCCGGTCTCTCCGTGAGCGGCGCTCACCGGGTCCGCTCTCCGGGCGGCATGGGGGTGTCGTGCACCAGGGCCACCAGACGGGCGAGCACATCGGGGTCCGTCTCGGGGAGCACCCCGTGGCCCAGGTTGAAGACGTGGCCCGCCCCGCCGCCCCGCACCAACACGTCGTGGGCCGCCTCGGCCACCACCTCCCAGGGAGCCAGGCAGAGGGCTGGGTCGAGGTTCCCCTGTACGGCGACGCCCGGGCCCACTCGGCCCCGCGCCTCGTCCAATGGGACCCGCCAGTCGACCCCCACCACGTCGGCACCGGCTCCGGCCATGAGGCCGAGGAGCTCCCCCGTCCCCACCCCGAAGTGGATGCGAGGCACCCCGGTGTCGGCCAGGCCGGCGAGGATCTTGGTGCTGGCGGGCAACACGGCCCGGGCATAGTCCCCGGGTGACAAGGCGCCGGCCCAACTGTCGAACAGCTGCACGGCGGACGCACCCGCCTCGATCTGGGCCCGCAGGAAGACGAGCGCCATGTCGGCCAGCACGTCGAGGAGAGCGGCGAACAGCTCTGGATCGGCGTACATGAGGGCCTTGGTCCGGGCGTGGTCGCGGGACGCGCCGCCCTCGACCAGGTAGCTCGCCACCGTGAAGGGGGCGCCCGCGAACCCGATGAGCGGCACCTCGCCCAGCTCGCCCACTACGAGCTTGACGGTCTCCGCCACGTACGGGACGTCCTCTTCGGGAACGAGCGGTCGCAGCCGGCGCAGATCGTCCCGGCCGCGAAACGGCGCCACCACCACCGGGCCCCGCCCCGGCGCCACGTCGACCCCGAAGCCCACGGCCGCCACCGGCACGACGATGTCGGAGAAGAGGATGGCGGCGTCCACGCCGTAGCGGCGCACCGGCTGCAGGGTCAGCTCGGCGGCCAGCTCCGGCCGGGCGGCCGCCTCGAGGATGCTGCCCGGGCCCCGGGCGGCTCGGTACTCGGGCAGCGACCGCCCTGCCTGGCGCATGAACCACACCGGCACCCGCTCCACTGGCTGCTGTCGGCACGCTCGCACGAAGGCGGATCCTGTGGCGGACACTCCGAGACGCTACCGCCGCTCACTGCTTTCTCCGGGCCGCCGGCCTGCCGCAGCCGGGCGCCGACACCTTCGATCGGGGCGTCTTCGCCTCGGGGAGCGAGCGGAGCGGCACGGTAGGATCAGTGGTTCGCCGCCAGCGGCTGGTGGCGGAGAAGGAGCGGCCGTGGGCGACCAAGCTGCCGAGCTCGCAGCGGAGCAGGCGCATGTGGGCCGGGCCTACGAGCGCCTCGACCAGCTCCGCTCCGACACCGAGGAGCGACTGCGCTCCGTGCTCGACCAGGGCCTCGGCGGCACCCACCAATTCCGGGAGGAACGCGACGTCATCGTCCGCTCCAGCCTGGCCCGCCTCGACCAGCTCGACATCGGCGACCAGGCGCTGTGCTTCGGACGCATCGACAGGCTGGACGAGGACGGCGCCACCGAGAGCTTTCACATCGGCCGCCTGGGCGTCTCGGGCGCCGACTTGGAGCCGCTGGTCGTGGACTGGCGGGCTCCTGTGGCCGAGCCCTTCTATCGGGCCACCGGTCGTGACCCCATGGGCCTTGTGCTGCGTCGCCATCTGGCCGCTCAGGGACGCAAGATCGTCGGCCTGGAGGACGAGCGCTTCGGCCCGGGCGGGTCGGTGGACGGCGCCGTGCCGGCGGGGTTGGGGGCGGTGCCGGGGCCGGCCGGCAACGGCCAGGGCCCGGCCATCAGCGACGAGATCGAGGTCGGAGGGCCAGGCGCACTGTTGTCGGCGGTGGAGGGCGCCCGCACCGGCCACATGCGCGACATCGTCGCCACCATCCAGCGCGAGCAGGACGAGATCATCCGCTCGCCGCTGCCCGGCGTCCTCGTGGTCCAAGGCGGGCCCGGCACCGGCAAGACGGCGGTGGCGCTGCACCGGGCCGCCTACCTGCTCTACACCCACCGATTTCCCCTCGAGCGCCAAGGCGTGCTCGTCATCGGGCCCAACCCGCTCTTCCTGCGCTACATCGAGCAGGTGCTGCCGTCGCTGGGGGAGAGCGGCGTCACCCTGTCGACCATCACCGGCCTGGTCCATGGGATCGCCCCGCGCGCCGAGGAGCCCGCCGCCCTGGCTCGGCTGAAGGGCGAGGCCCGCATGGCACAAGTCGTGACGCGGGCCGTCCGCACCCGTCAGCGCCCGCTGCGGCGGACGGCGGAGATCCCTTACGGGCCCGGCGTGCTGCGGCTCACCCCCGACATCTCGGCGACGGTGGTGGCAGCGGCACGGCGCCGGCCCGGCACCCACAACGCCCGCCGCCGTTTCGTCGAGCAGCTGGTGCTGCGGCGCCTCGCCGACGAACACCTGCGCACCCTCGGGGTGCACGGCGTGGGGCCGTCGGCGGAGCGATCCAACGGCCATGGACGCGCTGTCGCCGACGTGGCGCCGGTGTCGACGGATGACGAGAGCTCGTTCGACCTGGCCGAGTTCTCGGCGCAACTGCGGCGACGCCCCGAGCTGACCGAAGCCCTCGACCGCATGTGGCCCCGCCTGAGCGCCGAGGAGCTCGTCCACGACCTGTTCGGCTCGCCGCCCCTGCTGGCGCTGGCCGCCAAGGGCGTGCTCGACCGGGACGAGCAAGCCATGCTCGTGCGGCCCCGGCGCTCGTCGCTGGCCGACATCCCCTTCACCGCCGCCGACATGGCCCTCATCGACGAGGCACGCGTGCTGCTCGGGCCGCGGCGGATGCCGCGGCCGGGAGCCCAGCAGGGAGAGGAGCCCCGCACCTACGGCCACATCGTGGTGGACGAGGCCCAGGACCTGTCCCCCATGCAGCTGCGGATGGTGTCGCGCCGGTCCTTGTCGGGCTCGATCACGGTGGTGGGTGACGTGGCGCAGGCCACCGGGCCGTGGGCGCCGGGGCGTTGGGAGGAGGTGACCCGGCACCTGCCCTCGCAGCGTCCGGCGCGCTTGGTCGAGCTCACCGTCAGCTACCGAACTCCGGCCGAGGTGGTGGAGATAGCCGGGCGCATCCTGCACAAGGCGCTGCCCGGGATGTCGCCGCCCACCGCCGTGCGGCGCACCGGGGTGATGCCCCGCTTCGTTGCCGTGGACGGCGGAGGCTTGGGTGCCGCCGTGGCCGCCGTCGCCCGCGACTTCGTCGACGAGGTGGCCCCGGGCACGGTGGCCGTGCTCGCTCCCGGGTCGCTCGTGGCCGAGCTGTCCCTCGCCCTCGACCGCGCCGGTGCTCCGGCCACGGACCCCCGCCTCGAAGGGCTGGGGGCGCCACTCAGCCTCCTACCCGTCGATGTGGCCAACGGCCTCGAGTTCGACGCCGTGGTCGTGGTCGAGCCGGCTGCGCTGGTGGAGGAGTCGCCCCAGGGTCTGCGCGCCCTGTACGTGGCCGTCACCCGCCCGACCCGGCGGTTGGCCGTGGTGCACCAGCGACCGCTCCCGGACGCGCTGGGCAGCTAACTCGCCCGGGCAGACCGGCCCTGGTCACGGGGTTTTGGGGTGGCCTCGGATGTTGCCAAGGTGTTTGGCGCGGACCGCCTCACGTCCGCTAGGAAAGACGCCGTGACGCAGGCCCTCACGGTCGAGCAACCCGCGCCCGGCCGCCGCCACGTCCCCGAGCGTCCACCGCTGCTGGCGGTGGGGGTGATGATCTGGCTCGGTTCCGAGCTCATGTTCTTCAGCGGCCTCTACGCCGCCTACTTCACCATCCGTGCCCATGCCGCCACGTGGCCGCCGCTCCAGGGCAAGGGGCTCGACTACGTCCAGGCGGGGATCTTCAGCGTGATCCTCCTCGTGTCGAGCCCGACGTTCCAGCTCGGGGTGTGGGCGCAGGAGCGCGGCGAACGACGCAAGGCCAAGGCCTGGATCTACACGAGCTTCATCTTGGGAGCGGGCTTCATCGCCAACACCCTCTACGAGTGGCACGACTTCGCCAGCTCCCACCACGGTCCTGGCCTCAACGCCTACTGGTCGCTGTTCTTCGTCATGACCGGCATCCACGGGCTGCACGTGACACTCGGGCTCATCGCCATGATCTTCTTGCTGGGCCGTCTACGCGGCCCGGCCGGTGACCCCGGGGAGACGAACGTCTACCAGGCGGTGGGCTACTACTGGCACTTCGTGGACTTCATGTGGGTCGGGATCTTCAGTTGCCTCTTCCTCCTCAAGTCCGGATGAGGATCCTGCCGAGGAAGGTGACGACGAACAGCGCGCCACTGCGCGCCATGGCCCTTCCCGGGCTGGTGGTGGCGACGGTGGCGCTGGTGGGGTTGCTCACCTCGGGCGCCTTCGCCGGCGCATCGCCGCACCGCAGCGCCGCCCGGGCAGCCGACCTCCGCGCCGCCCGGGCCGCCGCCCCCATCACCTACAGCCTGCCTCCCTCGAGCGACCTCTCTGTGGGCCAGCAGCTGTTCGAGGCCAATTGCTCAAGCTGCCACGGCACCGACGCCTACGGCACCGACCGCGCCCCCAACCTGGTGGGAGTGGGAGCGGCCACCGTGGACTTCTGGGTATCCACGGGGCGCATGCCGCTCGCCGACTCGACGATTCAACCCGAGCGCAAGCCGCCACGATTCGACCGTCGCCAGACGCTGTCCATCGCCAACTACGTCGCGTCCCTGGCGCCTCCCTCCCCAGCAGCACCGGAGATCCCGAACGTGAACACCGCCGGCGCCAACCTCGCCGATGGCAACACCCTGTTCGTCCTGAACTGCGCCGGCTGCCACACCGTCACCGGCGCCGGTGACGCACTGGCCGACGGGTACTTCGCCCCGTCGCTGCACAAGGCGTCCAAGACACAGGTGGCAGAAGCCATGCGCACCGGGCCGGGCAACATGCCGCGCTTTGGGCCGGGCACGTTGAGCGACAGGCAGACCGCCGACATCGTCGCCTACGTGGTCGGGACCATCGAGCACCCCGTCAACCGCGGTGGCCTGGGTCTGGGGGAAATCGGCCCGGTGGCCGAGGGATTCGTGGCGCTCCTCATCGGCGTAGGCGGCATCATGCTCATCGCCTTCTGGCTGGGAGAGCGGGCATGAGCGGCGTCACAACCGAGGGTGACGGCCCCACCCACAGCCCCGTGGCCGCCTTCGACGACCCGCATCTGCGCCCCTACGCCCAGCACCCTGGTCGGGCCGAAGCCGCCATCGGCGCGTGCCTCTTTGCGGGGGTCCTCGGCTTCGTCGCCTACGGCATCACGTATTGGGTCGGTGGCCAGACCCAGGTCGAAGGGATCACCCTCGGGGTGGGGCTGTTCGGATTCGGCTTCGGGATGGCGGCGTGGGGCAAGTACCTCATGCCCAAGGGCCCCTTCGTCGAAGAGCGACACAGCATCGAGGGCACCGACGCGGAGGTGGAGACGCTCTCGAACGCCGTGGCCGAGCGGGGCAAGGCGGTGTTCCATCGCCGGGGCGTCCTCGGTGGACTGCTCGGACTGGGAGGGGCGGCCATGGGCGTGGTCCTCGCCTTCCCGGTGCTTCGCTCCCTCGGGCCGCAGCCCAAGAAGACGCTCTTCGTCACTGACTGGAAGCGGGGAGCCCACCTCGTCGACCTGAACGGGCGGCGCATCACCGTCAACGACCTCGAGGTCGGGGGCGCACTGACGGTGTGGCCTCAAGGCTTCGTGGGCACCTCTCAGGACCAGACCATGCTCGTGCGGGCGTCCTTCGACGACGTCGTCACCCGACCGGGACGCGAGAGCTGGGGGCCCCAGGGGTATCTGGCCTACTCCAAGCTCTGCACCCACGCCGGGTGCCCGGTGGGGCTGTACATGGAGCAGACCCAGCAGCTGCTGTGTCCCTGCCACCAGTCGCTGTTCGACGTCCTGGGCGGTGGGACGCAGGTGTTCGGACCCGCTCCACGGCCGTTGCCACAGCTCCCTCTGTACATCGACTCCCTGGGGTACCTTCGAGCGCAGGCACCCTACGACCAGCCCGTCGGACCGGGCTTCTGGGAGCGCTCGTGAGTTCGACCACGCCCACAACCGGGATCCCGATCGGCAAACCGAGCGGCGACGGCAAACGCCGCCGAATCGACCCCGTCGACGCCGGCGTGCGCTGGCTCGACGTCCGCCTCGGCATCGCCAAGAACGGACGCGTCTTCCTGGACAAGATCTTCCCCGACCACTGGTCGTTCCTGCTCGGCGAGATCGCCCTCTACTCCTTCGTCATCCTCGTCCTCACCGGCATCTTCCTCTCGCTCTTCTACAACCCGTCCACGGCCGAGGTCATCTATCACGGCGCCTACGCGCCTCTGCGGGGACTGAAGGTGTCGGCCGCCTACGCCTCGAGCGTCGACATCTCCTTCGGCGTGCGAAGCGGTCTCGTGATCCGCCAGATGCACCACTGGGCCGCCGATGTGTTCGTGGGCTCCATCGCCGTGCACATGTGCCGGATCTTTTTCACGGGCGCCTTCCGCAAGCCCAGGGAGCTGAACTGGATCGTCGGCGTCACACTCCTCATGATGGCGATCATCAACGGTTTCATCGGGTACTCGCTGCCCGACGACCTGGTGTCGGGCACCGGAATCCGCCTGGCCTTCTCGTTCCTGTTGTCGATGCCGCTCGTCGGCAGCTACCTCGCCTTCTTCATCTTCGGCGGCAACTGGCCGGGCGACGGCAGCATCATCCCGAGGTTCTTCATCCTCCACGTGCTGGTGCTGCCCCTCGTCATCATCGGCCTGATCGGCGCACACCTCTATTTGCTCGTGCGTCAGAAGCACACCCAGTTCCCGGGCAAGGGCCGTACCGAGCACAACGTGGTGGGGACCCCGTTCTATCCGGGCTTCCTCGCCAAGACGACGGGCTTCCTCTTCATGATCGGCGGGGTGCTATGGGCGCTCGGAGGTTTGGCGCAGATCAACCCCATCTGGCAGTTCGGCCCGTACCAGCCGTACCAGATCAGCTACGCAGTGCAGCCCGACTGGTACATGGGCTGGCTGGACGGGGCGCTGCGCATCTTCCCCAGCTGGGAGTTCGTGGGCTTCGGCCACACCATTCCCTTCGAGGTGTTCCTGCCCACCATCATCTTCCCCGGGATCACCTTCACGATCTTCTGGCTCTGGCCTTTCATCGAGGCCTGGCTGACCGGCGACCGAGCCGAGCACCAGCTGCTCGACCGTCCGCGGGACCGGCCCCTTCGCACCGCGCTCGGAGCGGGGGCGCTGGCCTTCTACTTCACCCTGTTCTCTGCCAGCTCTACCGACGTGCTGGCCAACTTCTTCCAGATCTCGCTCAACAGCGTGCTGTGGTTCTTCCGATTCGCCGTGCTCGTGGTGCCGATCATCACCTTCTTCGTGGCGTGGCGCTTGTGCCTCGACATCGCCGGCACCCAGGGCGCGGGACGCCGCAAGCGCGCCAACGTGGTGGTCCGTTCCGCCGAGGGTGAGTACGAGGCTGAGAAGAGCGCCGACAGGCCCGGTGACGGGTACCACGAGCTCGAGCCGACGCCGGTGCCCGCCTTCATCGAGGTGAGCGGCCGGCCCGAGCCGGTTGGTGTGGGCGATGCGTCGGGGATCCGCCGCATCCCCCGCCGCGTCTGATCGCGCCCCCTCGCCCGCCGGGCCGTCGGGGCCGACTGCGTGGCCGTCGCTACGCCAGTAGCGCGGTGGCCACGTCCAGGTACCTGGTGAGGAAACACGGGGCCAGGTAGTCCCGCGTCACGCGTTGATGCGCGGCGGCACCCAGCCGCTCGCGGGCCTCGGGATCGACGAGCAGCTCCTTTACGGCGGCACCCAGTGTCGGTCGAGTTCACATGCCAGAAGACGCGGCCGTCCAAGCTCCATTTGCCGAATGCCAACGCCTCGGCGAAGTCCTCCGCCTGACGCGGCTCGATGATGGGCTCGAATCGGTCGATGGGGAGCGCGGTGAGCGCTACCTCGTGCACGGGTCCTCCTCGCCGTTGGGTCTCCGGATAGCTACCCGGGCACACTGGCGGCGACACGCGGGCGTCGCTGCCCCACTCCCGTTGCCGACCCGGCCCGTGGTGCAAGACTCGTCGGCGACCGACGGGTGCCCCCGGCACCTGTCGCCGTCACCGGAGGCCGCCATGAAACCCGTGGACGAGACTTGGGCGCGTGCCGTGGCCGTGGTCGCCCATCCTGACGACCTCGAGTACGGCGCCGCCAGCACGGTGGCCCGATGGACCTCGCAGGGGAAGGACGTTTCGTACGTCATCGCCACCAGCGGTGAGGCCGGCATCGCCGGGATGTCGCCGGCCGAGGCTGGCCCGCTCCGTGAGGAGGAAGAGCGCCGCAGCGCCGCGGTCGTGGGCGTGAACCACGTCGAGTTCCTCGGCCACCCCGACGGCGCCCTCGAGTACGGGCTGGCGCTGCGCCGCGACATCGCCGGTGCCATCCGCAGGCTCCAGCCCGAGGTGGTGCTGTCCATGAACTTCGAGCTCACCTGGGGGGAAGGTGCCGTGAACCACGCCGACCACCGCGCCGTCGGCCTGGCCGTGCTCGACGCCTGCCGCGACGCCGCCAACGAGTGGGTGTTCCCCGAGGTCGGTCCGCGCTGGGGCGGCGTGCAAGCCGTTTACGTCGGGGGCTCTTCGACGCCCACCCACTACGTCGACGTCACCGAGTTCCTCGAGCGGGGCATCGCCTCGCTGGGCGAGCACAAGGCTTACCTGGAAGGCCTCGGCTCCGACTTCGACCCCGCCCAGTTCCTGCGGGACCGGGCCGGGTACGAGGGGATGGCGGCTGGATGCGACCTGGCGGTGCTCTTGCAGCACTTCCAGGTGTGAGGCCGCCTCCGGCACGGTCGACGAGGAGGCGCGCCGTGGCAGAGCCGTGGAAGCTGCGTCCCATGGACGCCAACGACGTCGAAGCCGTCATGGCCGTGGTGGATGCGGCCGACGCCGAGGCCGCCCGCCGGCGCGGGGAGTCGCCCCGTCCTCGAACTCCCGACCAGGTGGCGATCACCAGGCAGGGCCACCTGCGTTTCGTGGAGCGTGACGCACCGGGCGCATGGGTTGCCGAGAGGAGCGGCACGGTGATCGGCGTGGCCGAGTCCATCCGCAGAGGCGACTTCTGGGGACTGTCCATGCTCTTCATCGACCCCCGCTCCCAAAGCCAAGGGGTGGGTCGCATGCTCCTCGAGGCGGCGTCCGCCTACGGATCCGGCGCCACCATGCGCATGATCCAGTCCTCATCAGATCCCCGGGCCCTGCGCCTCTACTTCACGGCCGGACTCGAGATGCACCCGGCGGCCGGGTTGAGCGGGGCCCCCGACCGGCGCGCCATTCCGCGCCGCCTCGGCGGACGGGAGGGGGACGCCTCGGATCTCGAGCTGGTGGCGGCGGTGGAAGGGTCGATCGGGCGGTCGCGTGCCGAGGACGTGGCGGCGGGCCTGCACGCCGGCAACCGCCTGGACGTGGTCGACGACGGGGGACAACGGGGCTGGATGCTCTGGCACCCCGGTCGGCTCATCATGCTCGGGGCCACCGACAACGAGACCGCCTCGACGCTGCTGTGGCGGTACCTGGCGGGTGCCGACGGAGAGGCTTCTCTCAACGGGCTCACCGCCGCCCAGAACTGGGCGCTAGCCGTGGCGCACGCCGCTCGGGTCACGGTCCAGGTGATGGGGGCCATGTTCGTGGACGGTATGGACGTCCCCGGGCCCTGGATCCCATCCGGCTGGTACTTCTAAGGCGCGGCTGGCGCCGGCCCAAAGGCGCTCAGACGGTGCCGCCTCGACGGCTCTCGACGGTCACTCCCACGGCGGCGGAGATGACGAGGGCGAAACCCGGGAACAGCAGCCACAGGCCGAACACCACGGCCAGCACCACCAGGAACAGGCCCATGCCGAGCACGAAGGGCCACACACTCGAGTCCGGAAAGCTCCCGATCACGCCCGCCCCGTCCTCGATAGAGGCATCGGTGCGGTCCTCCGGCCGCGGCCGCATGCGACGCGACCACCAGTAGTAGTAGCTGCCCGGTAGCAGCCCCAGCAGGGTCGTGCCGGCCAGCATGGCGGTGCCGCTCTGCTCGTAGCCCCAGAACCAGTAGCCGACACCGGTGATGCCGAAGAAGACGGCTACCCCGATGAGAAAGAGCGCCTCGACGCGCACAGGGCCCCTTCCTTCAGTCCTGCCCAGCGCTCGGCGCCGGGGCAGGGGTGGCGCCGGCCAGCTCGCCGTGGCCGTTGCCGCCGTGGCGGATAGTGCGGGCGTCGGGGTGATGGAAGTCCCACACCGGGCGCTCGGAGCGAATGGGTGGGAGCTTGGTGAAGTTGTGGTGCACGGGCGGCGAGGAGGCGAACCACTCGAGGGCGTGGGCGTCGAAGGGGTTGTCGCCGGCGGGCACGGGCTTGCGCCACGACACCCACAGGTTGATCAGGAAGAACACGAACGACAGCCCGATCATGTAGGCGCCCACGGTGGAGACGTCGTTGAGCGTCTGCCAGCCCAACCCGGCCGGGTAGGACGCCACTCGGCGGGGCATCCCTTCCAGCCCCAGTTGGTACTGGGGCATGAAGGTCACCCAGAAGCCGATGAAGAGCACCCAGAAGTGGATCTTGCCCAGTGTTTCGTCGTACATCCGGCCGAACATCTTGGGATACCAGAAATAGAACCCTGCGAAGCCGGCGAACACGGCGCTGCCGAACAGCACCTGGTGGAAGTGGGCGACCACGAAGTAGGTGTCGTGGGTCACGAAGTCGATGGGCGGCGACGCCAGCATGACGCCGGTGAGCCCACCCATCAGGAACGCCAGGAGGAAGCCCAGGGAGAACAGCATCGGCGTGTTGAAGACGAGCGATCCCCTCCACATCGTGCCGATCCAGTTGAAGAACTTGATGCCGGTGGGTACGGCGATGAGCAGCGACAGCAACGAGAAGAAGGGCAACAGCACGGTGCCGGTGGTGAACATGTGGTGCGCCCACACCCCGGTGGACAGCGCAGCGATGGCCATGGTGGCGAAGGCCATCCCCTTGTAACCGAACAGCGGCTTTCGGGAGAACACCGGGATGATCTCGGTGACCATGCCGAAGTACGGCAAGGCCAGGATGTACACCTCGGGGTGGCCGAAGAACCAGAAGAGATTCTGGTAGAGCACCGGGACCCCTCCGCCCTGCACCGTGTAGATGTGCGTGCCGAAGTGCCGGTCGCAGAAGAGCAGGACCACCGCCGCGGTGAGCACCGGGAAGGCGATGAGGATCAGGACGGCGGTGACCAGCATGTTCCAGGTGAAGATGGGCATGCGGAACATGGTCATGCCCGGGGCGCGCAAGTAGAAGATGGTGGTCACCAGGTTGACGCCGGTGAAGATGGCGGAGAACCCGGTGAGTCCCAACGACAGGATCCACAGGTCGGGGCCCGATCCCGGTGAGAAGGTGGCCTGGGACAGCGGCGCGTAGGCCACCCACCCGAAGGCGGCGGCGCCGCCGGCGACGACGAAGCCCAACAGCATGGTGATCGACCCGCCCAGATACAACCAGTAGGAGAAGGCGTTCAGGCGGGGGAAGGCCATGTCCGGGGCACCCACCTGCAGCGGCACGATGTAGTTGGCCAGCCCGCCGAAGGCGAAGGGCCCGGCGAACAGGTACATCATCAGACTGCCGTGCATGGTGAACAGCTCGTTGAACTGCTGGGGGCTGACGGCGGAGCCGCCCGGGGTGGTGAGCTGGGTGCGGATGACGAGCGCCATGAGCCCGGCCAGGAAGAACATCACCAGCGACGTGACCATGTAGTTCATGCCGATCACCTTGTGATCGGTGCTGGTCAGCCACTTGAGGATCCCGGTGGGTCCTTCATGGTGCTCGGGATGCTCTTCGGCGGTGGCGATGCGCTCGGCGAGGACGGTCACGGTGCTGCCTCCATGAGACGAGCGGGGACGAGGACCGCCGGGATCACCGGGAGCTCCGCGCCGCGTTGTTCGTGACGGTGCTGGGCGTGGTGGGGACGGTGGTCTGGTTCTGCGGCGAGTTGGGACCTCCGCCCCCGCCGGTGTTGCCGGACGACTGCTCCGAGGAGAGCCACGCCTGGAATTGTGCCGGAGGCATGGCCACCACGTGGAACAGCATGAGCGAGTGGTACAGGCCGCAGAACTGCGCACACTGGGCGCGCCACACCCCTGAGTGGGGAACCGTGAAGTCGAACTGGTTGAGCACACCTGGCTGGGCGTAGCGGGAGAAGTTGAACTCGGGCACGTAGAAGCCGTGGATGGTGTCCTTCGACCGCAGCTGGATCCGGGTGGTCTGCCCGGCCGGCAGGATCAGGCCCGGGCCTTTGCACCAGGCGACGGGGCTGCACGCCGGCCCAGCCAGTCCGGCCGGGCCCACCGGGTCGGGGTCCGACGTCGTTTCCGCCCGCACCACCACGTGGTTCGGGTAGTCGAATTCCCAGCCCCACTGGAAGCCGTAGACGTTCACGACCACATCGGGATGGTCGACGACCAGGTCCATCTTGTTCTCGGTGATTACGGTGAAGACGAAGAGCACGAGCACGATGATGATGGGGACGATCGTGTAGGTGAGTTCCAGAGGGATGTGGTACTGGAACTGGCGAGGCATGTCATCGGAGCGACGGCGGTAGCGGAACACCGCCCACAAGATGAGGAGGCCCGTGAAGCCACCGACCACGATGGCGGCGATGAACGTGCCGGCGTAGAGGAGGAATTCGTCGTGGCCCTGGGTCGTCGATCCTCGGAATGCATAGAAGTGCGGGACCTGGCATGCGCCCAGGAGGACAGGCAGGGCGATGGCGACCGCAGCCAGCTGCCAGCGCCGGCGGCGCCCGGTCGCGGCCGGGCGGAGGGGCGAGGCGGTCACGGGCAGCGACCTTAGCCAAGGCCCCCGGAGGGGTTGTAGTTGAGCGAGAACCTCTTCAGCTGGGGCTTTCGGCCCGCTCCGCCGACTCCCGGGAGGCCCAGTTGAACACCCCTTTGGCCATGGTGGACGTGGCGTGGCCGGCGAGCGCCGCGAACACGGTGGCCCGCACGCGCTGAATGGCGGCGTCGTGGGGGGCGGCCAGTGACGCCGTCTCGGCCAGGTGCCCGGCGAGGCGCAGGGCGGTGTCCGACGGCGCGGCGTCGGCGCCGACCACGAGCAGGGAAAGGGCACGGTCGGCCAGGACGCCGGGTCCCCCGCACAGCCCGGCCAGCTCCTCGGCGAGGGCCCGCTCGGGCGCCGGCTTGAGCGCGGCCGGATTGCCCTCCCACCAGCCCCCGTACAGCCTCCAGATGTTGCGCACCACGAACTCCGGCTCGTCGTACACCGGTTGCAGGTAGGGGCGCTCCATCAGCTGCGGCGATGGGCGAACGCTGTGGATGATCTCGTCCAGTCGAGCGCCTTCGTTCATGAGGGCGATGGTCTGGTCGACGAGGTCCTCGAGGAGCGCGGCGGTGTCGGTGAGCGCTTGGCCCACCCTCTCTGCGCCCATCACGGGGAAGCCGTGCCCGGGCAGGAGCAGCTCGGGCCCGAGCGCGGCCATCTCCCGCAGAGCCGCCGCCCACTCCTTCGGATAGCGCTGGACCTTCTGCGGGTTTCCGGCGTTGGGCGAGGCCCAGATGAACAGGTCCCCGCAGCAGACCACCTTGTGTTCGGGCACCCACGTCCAGGTGTGGTCGTCGGTCTCGCCCCGAGCGTGGTGGAGCTCGAAGACGGTGCCGCCCACGTCGAGCTCGAGCTGCGAGCGGTAGGTGGTGTCGGGATATCGGTAGTCGGTGGGCCAGCGCAGCCCCGGCACGCCGAACTGGCGCTGGTTGATGACGCCGTTGTACCCGGCGGTGGCGATGTAGCGGTCGAAGCGGGCGGGGAGCGCCTCGTGCGCCACCACCACCGGGGCCGGCCACCCCCTCGCCGCCGACTCGGCTTCCCACACCGGGACCCCGAAGACGTGATCGATGTGCCCGTGCGAGTACACGGCGGTGTGCAGGCGCCGCTCGGACCACCGGCGCAGCTCGGTGTGCACGGCTTCGGCCACAAAGCTCGATCCGGTGTCGACGAGCACGAGCCCCTCGGGCGTCGAGAAGGCGGTGACGTTGGCGAAGGAGGGCACGAAGGCCACCCCGTCGCACGGCTCGGCCAGGCCGCCCAGGTATCCGCCCACGGGGTGAATGGAGACGATGTCGATCTCGCCCCGCCACAGCTTGTCGGCGGTGTCGAGGACGTCGTCGGTCACGGCCCGTCCCGTGACGAGCGGCGAGGCTTCGGCCGCGTCAGGCGGTGGGAGGCGTGGTCCCGGGGGTGGGCGTCGTTCCCGGAGCCGGGGCGGCTCCCTGAGCCGGATCTGTCCCGTTGGCCGGGGGCGCGGTGCCCTCGGCGGCGGGGGCCGCGTTGGCCTGCGGGGTGCTGGCGTCACCGGCCTTCTGTCCCTCAGAAAGCCCCTTCTTGAACTCGGACTGTGCCGAGCCCAGCGACCGGGCCAGCTTGGGGATCTGGGTGCCCCCGAACAGGACGACAGCGACGACGATGATCACGATGATGAGGTCGGGACCGAAGATCTCGGCGAGAACTGGGTGCACGGCGCTCTTCCCTTCTTGTTCCCGCCCGCCGGCGGGAGCCGCACCTGAGGCGCGTGCTCAAGCGTAGACCCATGGCGCCGCAACCCGGGTACGCCGCCTCAGCCTGCCAGGAACACCCCCATCACCAAGGCGGCCAGAGACGTCAATGCGGCCATGGCTCCCCAGGCGGCCAGAGCCGCCGGGCTCTTGGACCGGGTATGGAGGTAGGCGGCCAGCCCGGCCACGGCCACCACCGCGATCTTCGCCCCCAGCACGGCCTGCCACGCCGACGGACGGGGGTTGCCGGCAGCGGCCACATTCCAGATGCCGGTGCCGACCAGCACGACGTAGGCCGGCCACTGGAGGCGGGCGAAGGCCCGGGCCAGGGCGGCGGCGGCGCCCTCACCGAGGCCCCTGGCCGTCGGCACCAGCCCGGCCAGGGTGATCTGGCCTCCCACCCACACCGCCGCCGCCAGGACGTGCAGCGAGAGCCGGATCCCGTCGACGGCTGGCGTCAGTCGGACCGAGGCGGACAGCGGCATCCCGCCGCCGGGCACGGATTACTTGCCCTGCCAGTTGGGCGGCCGCTTCTCGGCGAACGCCACGGCCCCCTCCATGGCGTCAGCCGAGGTGAACACTTCGGCGAAGGTGCCGTCGTTCAGCGCCCACGCCTCGATCTCGGCGAGATCGGCGCTCCCGAGCATCACCTTCTTCGAGTTGCGTACGGCCAGCGGCGCGTTGGCGGCGATCGTCCCGGCCAGCTCCAGCGCTTCGTCCATGAGCTTGGCCGCAGGGACCACCCGGTTGATCAGTCCGACCTCGAGCGCCCGCTGGGCATCGATGGCCTCGCCCGTGAGGGCCAGCTCCAATGCCACGGCTCGCGGGATGCGCCGAGGAAGTCGGATGAGGCCGCCCGCCCCGGCGATGAGCCCGCGCTTGGCCTCGGGGACGCCGAAGGTGGCGTGATCGGCGGCGACGACGAGGTCGCAGGACAACATGATCTCGCACCCGCCGGCGAGCGCGGCGCCGTTGACAGCGGCGATGAGGGGCTTGGCGAACTGGCGCCTGGTGATGCTGGCGAACCCGTTGGCGTCGATGATGCCGGCGCCCTGTCCGGATGCGAAGGCCTTCAGGTCCATCCCCGCCGAGAAGGACTTGTCGCCGGCC
>Ga0307479_10000733_pt1 | contig 29675 bp, 32 predicted proteins | sample atmos_gasesECM4C_FD_203743 | JGI IMG/M metagenome (GOLD analysis project Ga0307479, IMG submission 203743) | Hardwood forest soil microbial communities from Morgan-Monroe State Forest, Indiana, United States - atmos_gasesECM4C_515 | ecosystem: Environmental > Terrestrial > Soil > Temperate...
CGGCGCAGTAAGTGCAGTAAGTTAAGGCGTTTCGCGCGTCGATCGTGTCAGTTTTGATCGGTCAAGCGCGGAAGTCAGCAAGCCCGGCTGTGCCAGCCGGGCTTTTTCCTGTCCTGTTCTTGTCCAGCCGGCGCCGCACGGCGCTTGGATCCGCAGTGCCTACTCCGTGCCTGCTCCGGGCTTTCTTGGCGACGCGCAAGGAAATGTTATCGCCCGTCCGCAATCCCATGCCGGAATAATTTTTTGTCAAAACCCACAGGATTGATTAACGTGAGGTGAAATCGCCGGGTCGGGAAGCGGCTCGCCGCGGGCTGCGTGTGTTCAATTGTTGCGCGCTTGCGGGGAGACGTGGACCGCCCCATATTCCTTTGGCCGATCCGGACGGGGTCGGGCCGGCTGGGAATGGCGAGAGAGCTTGTCTGGGAAGCCGCGATGGCTCCGACGGGAGAGCATCACCTTTTCGCGGTTCGGCTTCCTGCGGAGATTTCGAACGCTTGTACCATGTCGCAACCAACTTCCAGCCTTGATCCGTCCTCGGCCGCAGGTCGTCCCGCACCTCGAATGAGCAATGACGAGAACCGTTCCGGCGGCACCGGCGGTCCGTCCACGTCGGTCATCGCCAAGGTCAAACCGAAGACCAAACGGCCGAACCTCTATCGCGTCCTGATCCTGAACGACGACTATACACCGATGGAATTCGTCGTTCACGTCTTGGAGAAGTTCTTCCAGAAGGACGTCGAAGCCGCCACCAAGATCATGCTCCACGTCCATCATCACGGGATCGGCGAGTGCGGCGTGTTCACCTACGAGATTGCCGAGACCAAGGTGACGCAGGTGATGGATTTCGCGCGCAAGCACCAGCATCCGTTGCAATGCGTGATGGAAAAGAAATAATAAATCATACCGTCGTACCCCGCCCGCCAAAATGGGAACGGGTTTTGCATTGAAAACGAGGTCAGCGCAGACCAGACGCGGAACCGGTCTTTTGTCCCAGTGTTGTGTGACTATATACGGACTTATGACAAAGGTTGTTGTTGCCTGACCGGCCAACGGCGATCATGATGGCAGGGGGCCACAGAGGACGCGAATGCCGACTTTTTCTCAAAGCCTTGAACAATCCCTGCATCGAGCGCTGGCGATTGCGAACGAGCGACACCACCAATATGCGACGCTCGAACATCTGTTGCTGTCGTTGATTGACGACTCCGATGCAGCCGCCGTCATGCGCGCCTGCAGCGTCGATCTCGACAAGCTGCGCACGAGCCTCGTCAACTATCTCGAAACCGAGTTCGAGAACCTGGTCACCGATGGCGCCGACGACGCCAAGCCGACCGCGGGTTTCCAGCGCGTGATCCAGCGCGCGGTGATCCACGTGCAGTCATCGGGGCGCGAGGAAGTGACCGGCGCCAACGTGCTGATCGCGATCTTCGCCGAGCGCGAGAGCCACGCGGCGTATTTCCTGCAAGAGCAGGACATGACCCGTTACGACGCGGTCAACTACATCAGCCACGGCATTGCCAAGCGGCCCGGAGTCTCCGAAGCGCGCCCGGTGCGCGGCGTCGATGAGGAAACCGAGACCAAGGGCAACGACGATTCCAAGAAGAAGGGCGAGGCGCTCGAGACCTATTGCGTCAACCTCAACAAGAAGGCGCGCGACGGCAAGATCGATCCGGTGATCGGACGCAATTCCGAGATCAACCGCGCGATCCAGGTGCTGTGCCGCCGGCAGAAGAACAATCCGCTGTTCGTCGGCGAAGCCGGCGTCGGCAAGACCGCGATCGCAGAAGGGCTCGCCAAGCGCATCGTCGACAGCGAAGTACCGGAAGTGCTGGCGGCCGCCACCGTGTTCTCGCTCGACATGGGCACGCTGCTCGCCGGCACCCGCTATCGCGGCGATTTCGAGGAACGGCTGAAGCAAGTGTTGAAGGAGCTGGAAGCGCATCCGAACGCCATCCTGTTCATCGACGAAATCCACACCGTGATCGGCGCCGGCGCCACCTCCGGCGGCGCGATGGACGCGTCCAATCTGCTCAAGCCCGCGCTCGCCTCCGGCACCATCCGCTGCATGGGCTCGACGACGTATAAGGAATATCGCCAGCACTTCGAGAAGGACCGCGCACTGGTGCGCCGGTTCCAGAAGATCGACATCAACGAGCCGACGGTGGAAGACGCGATTGCGATCCTCAAGGGCCTGAAACCCTATTTCGAGGATTACCATCGGCTGAAATACACCAACGAGGCGATCGAGGCGGCGGTCCAGTTGTCGTCGCGCTACATCCATGACCGCAAGCTGCCGGACAAGGCGATCGACGTGATCGACGAATCCGGTGCGGCGCAGATGCTGGTATCGGAAAGCAAGCGCAAGAAGACCATCGGCATCAAGGAAATCGAGACCACGATCGCGACCATGGCGCGGATTCCGCCCAAGAGCGTGTCGAAGGACGATGCCGAGGTGTTGAAGCATCTCGAGACGACGCTCAAGCGCGTGGTGTTCGGCCAGGACAAGGCGATCGAGTCGCTTTCCGCATCGATCAAGCTGGCGCGCGCCGGCTTGCGCGAGCCGGAGAAGCCGATCGGCTGTTATCTGTTCTCGGGCCCCACCGGCGTCGGCAAGACCGAAGTGGCAAAGCAGCTCGCGGCGTCGCTCGGCGTCGAGCTGCTACGCTTCGACATGTCCGAATACATGGAGCGGCACACGGTGTCGCGCCTGATCGGCGCGCCTCCCGGCTATGTCGGCTTCGACCAGGGCGGCCTGTTGACCGACGGCGTCGATCAGCATCCGCATTGCGTGGTGCTGCTGGACGAAATCGAGAAGGCCCATCCCGATCTCTACAACGTGCTGTTGCAGATCATGGATCACGGCAGGCTGACCGACCACAACGGCAAGCAGGTTAATTTCCGCAATGTCATCCTGATCATGACCACGAACGCCGGTGCCGCCGACCTTGCGCGCCAGGCCTTCGGCTTCACCCGCAACAGGCGGGAAGGCGACGATCACGAGGCGATCAACCGGCAGTTCGCGCCGGAATTCCGCAACCGGCTCGATGCCATCGTCTCGTTCGCGCATCTCAATGCCGACGTGATCGGCATGGTGGTCGAGAAGTTCGTGCTGCAGCTCGAGGCGCAGCTCGCCGACCGCGACGTCACGATCGAATTGTCGGAGCCGGCGAAGGCCTGGCTGATCAAGCACGGCTATGACGAGCAGATGGGCGCGCGGCCGATGGCGCGTGTGATCCAGGAGCACATCAAGAAGCCGCTCGCCGATGAGGTGTTGTTCGGCAAGCTCAAGGGCGGCGGCCATGTCCGCGTCGTGCTGGTCAAGGACGAGGCGAGCACGGAAGCGGAAAAGGAGAAGATCGGCTTCGAGTTCCTCGAAGGACCGGTCACGCCGAAGCCGGAGAAACTGCCGGTCGCGCGCAGGCGCAAGCCGAAGTCGAGTGGCCCCAACGGTGGCGGCCCGAGTGGCGGTGGCGGCTCCAAGGGCCCGGCCTCGAAGGGGCCTCTGGTCAAAGTCTGATCAACTAATCTTGTCAATGAGCAAGCCGGCGTGTCGCAAGACCGCCGGCTTTTCTTGCGGGTTGATGTCCCGGTCTCACGTGCGAAGCCGGGCATGAACCCATGCGGGCGCGCAACGACAGCCAATGGAGCCACCGAATGGCGAACCCGACCATCCAGCCGCCAGCGGCGATCCCGCCTGACGATGCGACCCGCACACTCACGCTGGCCAACCCCGATGATCCCGAGTCGCGCCACATCTCGGTTGCGGGCGGCACCTATACGATCCTGGTGAGCGGCGAGGACACGGGCGGCCGCTACAGTTTGATCGACATGCTGGCGCCGCCCGGCGGCGGCCCGCCACCGCACCGTCACGACTTCGAGGAGATGTTCACGATCCTGGACGGCGAGATCGAGTTGACGTTCCGGGGCGAGGCGCACCGGGCCGGCGTCGGCGCGACCGTGAACGTCCCGGCCAACGCGCCGCATTCGTTCAAGAACAAATCGGACAGCCCGGCACGCATGCTCTGCATGTGTACGCCGCCGGGACAGGAGGAGTTCTTCATGGCGGTCGGCGATCCCGTCGCCAGCCGCACCGCGCCGCCGCCGAAGCTGAGCCCGGCCGAGCAGGCCGAGCGGATCCAGCGCGCAAAGGCACTGGCGGCCAAGTATCGCACCGAGCTGTTGGTATGAAGGTCCTGCTCTTGGGTGCAACGGGCGGCACCGGTCGCGAGATCGTGCGCGAAGCCGGCGCCCAGGGCCACTCGGTCGTGGCGCTGGTGCGATCGAAGACGACGGCGACGGGTCTTTCCGGTGTCAGCCTCGTTGAGGGCGATGCGCGAGACGAGCAGGTCCTTTCGCTCGCGCTCAAGGGCTGCTCCGGCGTGATCAGCTCCTTGGGCACATCCGTGAGCCCGTTCCGCGAGGTAACGCTGCTGTCGGAGGCAACGCGGGCGCTGGTGAAGGCGATGGAGGGCAGGAACGTCCGCCGCCTGGTCTGCATCACCGGCTTGGGCGCGGGCGACAGCCGCGGCCATGGCGGCTTCCTGTTCGACAACTTGTTCTTTCCGCTGCTGCTGCGGAAGGTCTACGCGGACAAGAACCGCCAGGAAGACGTCGTGCGCGCCAGCAAGCTCGATTGGGTACTGGTTCGTCCGGTGGTGCTCAACGACAAGCCGGCGACAGGAACGGTTCGGGCGCTGACCGATCTTTCCGCCATCCGTGGCGGGGCGGTGTCACGCAGCGATGTAGCGAAGTTCGCGGTCCAGCAGTTGACTGACGATACCTGGCTTCGCCGTGCGCCGCTGATCACCTGGTGAAAGAGGGCTCGCAAAGGTGAGGGGCAGCAGCACTATGGCGGGAATGTCCGACCAAGGGGGGCCCCCTTGGAGGCATGAACTCGAAGCTGCCTAGCCGTAGATTGCTCATTTTCTCCTAAGTATCGCATCCCAAGCATGATCAAGCCAATCCCGAAGAGTTCTTCGAGAAGGATGATTCATGCAGAGGTTTTTCCCCAGCTGGGTCCCTGGTGCCCTTTGCCTTCTGCTGCTCGCTCGCCTTTGGGGCTCCGCCCTGGCGCAGGACGCGTCCAACCAAAGTCGGTCCCTGGGCGATCTTTCTTCCTTCCGCACCATTGCCGCGGACGCGCTTGCGATCGTCGATGCCGGGAATCTCGCCGGCGCCAAGGTGCGGATCAAGGATCTCGAAACCAGCTGGGACCGGGCCGAGGCCAGGCTTCGCCCACGCGATCCTGAGCGATGGATCGTGATCGACAGGGCGATCGATAGGGCACTTGCGCAACTGCGTGCAGGCAAGCCGCAAGCTTCGGCCTCGCAAGACGCGTTGCAAAACCTGCTCGCGAGCTTTGATCGATCCAGTCAAGGCTCTCCGGTCGCAGCGGGAGAACCTACGACCGTCGAGCCAGCCAGGCTTTCGGTCACCGACATCATTGCCGCCGCTGAGAAATTGCAGACCGGCGCAGGCGTGCTCGACGTCAGCTACGAACCCAAAGACGGCAAGCCAGCCTATGCGGTCCGCACCTATGCGAATGGAAAAGTCTGGGACGGTCTCCTCGATGCCATCAGCGGCGGCGCCATCGACCAGGGAACCGCGGTCGATGAGTCCGCTCTGGACGCCGAGGACAAGGCGGAGTTGGCAGCATTGAAGCGCGCCAGGGTCACGCTTCGCCAAGCCATTGCGTCAGCGGAGAGGGCTAGCGGAGGCCGCGCGCTCAACGCCGGATTGGAGCAAGTGCGCGGGCGCGCCGTGTGGGAAATTCTCGTTCAAAACACAAAACAGTCTCAGCAGATTCGTATCGATCCCATCACCGGAAAGATCCTGTGACGCTGTCGATCTGCATAGCTCACGCCGACGGGGCGGAAGCTGGTTCTTGCGTCGGGTGGTCAACGGAGGGAAGGTTCACGATTACGCGCAGACCGGTTGCGGTGGGAACTCCGATGTTTTGCAGAGCAAGCGAACCGTTCAGTCGTTCAACGATGCGTCGTGCGATGGACAGGCCGAGCCCCGACCCTTCGGCGACGGCGGCGCGTCCTCGAACGAAAGGCTCGAAGATTCTGGAGAGCTCATTTTCCGGAATGCCGGGCCCATCATCTTCGACCTGCAGGATCGCGCGCGTTCCTTCACGGTAGACACCGACATCGATCCGGCCGCCCTTCGGAATGTGACGGATGGCGTTGTCGATCAGATTGCGCACCAAGGCCGCCAGCATCACGGGCTCGCCTTTGACGAATGCGGATTCGACGATTGCAAATCCAAGATCGATCCCGCGGTCCGCTGCGCCGGGCAGCAAATCGGCGACGACGTCCTTGGTGCACTGGTCCAGCGAGCCGGCCGGCGCGTCCGGCATGTTGGAAATGTCGTAACGCGCAAGCGCGAGCAACTGCTCCAGCAGGTGGGCCGTGCGCCGCGTGCCGCTCTGCAATGCAGCCAACCGCTCGCGGCCTTCGGGCTGCAACTCGGCGTGGTCGAGATTTTCAGCCTGGAGGCTGATGGCCGTGATTGGGGTACGAAGCTCATGGGCTGCATCGGCGATGAATCGCCGCTGCTGGTCGATCAGGGCCTGGATGCGCTCAAGCAGCCGGTTGATCGAAGCGATGAACGGATGCAATTCGTTGGGCGTGCCTTCGAGCGGCAGCCGCTGCAGCTGGTCGGCCTGGCGCTTGTCGAGCCGCTCGGCGAGGGAAAGCAGCGGTCGCAGCGATTGGCGGATAACGAGAGCCACGATCAGCATCAGGCAGGGAATGAGCGCGAGCAACGGCAGAACCGTGCGAAGCGCGCTGTCGCGTGCGATCTCATCGCGCATTGCAGTCGGCTGGCCGATCGCAATGCGGCTGGAATCGGCGCGCGTCCGAATCAGCACGCGCCATGGCATACCGTCTTGTGACACGGTATGCAGCCCGTCCGGTAGATCCTTGAGGACGCGCCTGTCCGGTGTATCGCTGGCCGGACCATCCAGCGGTTCGATGACAACCTGGGCTTCAGCGTCGATCCCGACGCCGGCGGGCGCCGCGTCCGCAACATGGATCGTGCCGGCCACGGCACCAATTTGGATAAGGATCGAATCCTGCAACTCGATGGCTTCGTCGAAGGCCCAGCTATAGGCGAGCGCGCCCGCGCCAAGGCCCGCGATGATGATCGTGACGGTCAGACTGACAAAGAGTCGTCCGCGCAGCGAGCGCCTCACGATGCCCGGTCGACCATCCATCCGACCCCCCTGACGTTGCGTATTGCCGACGGGCCGATCTTCCTGCGGATCGCATGGATCAGAAACTCGATCGCGTTGCTTTCGACCTCCTCGTTCCAGCCATAGATGTGCCGCTCGAGATCGCTGCGCGACAGGATCGCACCTGGGCGGGTCAGCAGGGCCTGCAGGAGCGCGAATTCCCGCGCGGTCAGTCGGGAGGTCTCGCCGTCACGATGGGCTTCGTGCGTTGCCGGGTCGAGACTGATGATGCCGTTGCTCAGTAGCGGCGGGGCGCCGCTGCCCGGCCGCCGAAGAACGGCGCGGATCCGCGCCAGCAATTCGCGGATTTCGAAGGGCTTGACCATGTAATCGTCGGCGCCGAGGTCGAGCCCGTCGATCCTGTCGTCCACGCCGTCGCGCGCGGTGACGACAATGACCGGGAGTGTGCGGCCGTTCTGCCGAAGTCGCTGCAAGACCTCGCGCCCGTCGTGGACCGGCAGGCCCAGATCGAGCAGCGCCAAGTCGTAGGTTTCTGCTTCCGCGGCCTCAAGCGCACTTGCGCCATCGGCCACCCAATCGACTGCGTAGGCCGCATCTCTCAGCGCCTGCACCACCGCCGCTCCGACCATGCGGTCATCTTCGATCAAGAGCACGCGCATTTGTTTTCGTACCGTATCCTCGCCGGCGTCGATCTTGGCGTCGGAGACCGGCTCCGGTCTCGCCATCATAGCCCAGCCGCCACTTTCTTGCTCTGCGACCTGTTGCCAGACAGACTTAGCACTGACTTAGCGCCTCCGCCGGCGTTCCCTCGGCATTCTCTTGCTGATGAACCCCGGTGTCGCGAAGACGATCGGCCTTGCGCGACGCGGACGTCCCTAAGTGGCCACTAAGTTGTCGCCCGCATGGTTCGTGCCAGCAACGGCCTCGCGAATTGGTTCCGCGTCAGCCGGCATGGCATCGAATGGGGACCGACTTGTGATGGACGCGCCACGCCCAAATCTCCGCATCCTGTTCAACAAAGTTCCGGAAGTGACGCTCGCCTTCTGGGTCATCAAGATCATGTCGACCACGGTCGGAGAAACCGGCGCGGACTATCTGGCCGTTCACGTCGGCCTGGGCACCGGCCTGACGGGCGCCATCATGAGCACGTTGCTGGTGGCCGTGCTGCTCTTGCAATTGCGAGCGCGACGCTATGTGCCGTGGGTCTACTGGTTGACCGTGGTGCTGGTCAGCATCGTCGGCACCCAAATCACCGACGCGCTGACCGATCGCCTGGAAATAAGCCTTTACGTGAGCACGGCGGCGTTTGCCGTGGCGTTGTCCGTGACCTTTGCGGTTTGGTACCGGAGCGAACGCACGCTCTCGATCCGCTCCATCGTGACGATGCGGCGCGAGCTGTTCTACTGGGCGGCGATCCTCTTTACGTTCGCGCTGGGCACTGCCGCGGGCGATCTGGCGACGGAGGCGCTCGGCCTCGGATTCAACCTTGGCGTCGTTGTGTTCGGTGCGCTGATCGCCGTCATCGCGACAGCCCACGCGCTTGGCGCCAACGCCGTCCTGACGTTTTGGCTCGCCTACATCATGACCAGGCCTCTCGGCGCTTCGCTTGGCGATCTGATGTCGCAGGCGCGCGGCTATGGCGGATTGGGCTTCGGCACGACCTATACCAGTCTTGCCTTTCTCACCGTCATTGTCGCCCTTGTCGTCTACGTCAGCGTCGATCCCGGCCGCACACGGCGGCGTGAAGAAGAAGGCGGGCCGGCCTGACGCGAGCGTTCGGCAGCCCGGACGCGATGTCGCGAACCCCAGAATGAAGGAGACCATCAATGAAGAAGCCGAACCTGCTTTCGACTGTCGTGCTGCTGGCCGCGCTCGTGGGACCGGCGTCGCTCGGGTCAATTATGTGGGATGCGTTGGTAACGTCTGCCGAGGCGGCGACATCGAAGCTTGGGGACCTGTCGGCGTTCCGCACGATAGCCGCCGATAGTGCGACCCTGGTCGACAAAGGCGACCTCGCGGGCGCAAAAGCGCGGATCAAGGATTTGGAGACCTCATGGGATGAGGCAGAACCATCCTTGAAGCCGCGCGATGCAACGACGTGGCATGTGATCGACAAGGCGATTGACCGATCGCTCGCGGCCTTGCGCGCCGGCACGCCGGACGCTGCCGCCTGCAAGGATTCGTTGCGCGACCTTCTCGCAACCATCGATGCCCCCGTTAAACCGTAGCGGAGACACGGAATTCGCTTCAGCTTACGATGCTGAAGCGGCGGGCGGGTGAATTTGAAGGCCCTCATTCGCCCTTCAGGCGTTGCCCCTCGTGGACCTGAACGCGTTCGGCGCCGCGTGCGCCGGCTTCCGACAATCTCAGCATGCTGAGTGCGGCGCCGAGCACGGCGAAGCCGGCGCCGGCCAACAGCGAAATCTGGGTGCCGCCCTGCGGATCGCGCGCCAGGAACAACGCCACCAGCGCCGCGCCCGTCGTCTGTCCCAACAGGCGGGCGGTGCCCAGCATGCCACTGGCCCCGCCCGAGCGCTCGCGCGGGGCGGCGGCAATCATGGTGCGGTTGTTGGGCGTCTGGAACAAACCAAAGCCGGCGCCCGCGAGCGCCATGCGCCAGACCAGGTCGAACGACGAGGGATTGGCCGGCACCGTCGCGAGCGCGCCGAGGCCCGCGGCAAACAACAGCAGTCCGACGCCGCCCAGCAGCCCCGCGGGATAGCGTTCCACCAGGCGTCCTGCGAGCGGGGCAGCGAACGCGACCGCGATCGGCCATGGCGTGATCAGAAGGCCGATCTCGACGGCCGAATATCCGAAGCGGGTTTCGAGGTAGAACGGGATCGCGACAAAGGCCAGCATCTGGCCGCAGAACGAGGCGATCGAGGTCGCGATCGACAGCGCAAATACCGGAATCCGCAACAGATCGACCGGCAGCAAGGGCGAAGCGGAATGCGTCTGCCGATAGACCAGTAGAACACAGGCGATGACCGCGACCGCAAGCTCCGACACGCAGGTCAAGAGCGTCTCGCCGTGACCGAGGCTGTCGATCGCGGCGATGAGGAAACCGAACGTGATGGCGCTCAGGCCCGCGCTCTGCCAGTCGAATAGATGCGGCGCGCGCCTGGTATGCGGCAAGTAGCGCCAGCCGAGCATGAGCGCCGCGATCCCGATCGGGATGTTGACCGCGAACAGGTATGGCCAGGTCGCGATCGCGAGAATGCCGGCCGCGATGGTCGGTCCGACCGCGGCGGAAACCGCAACCACCATGGCATTGATGCCGATGCCGCGGCCGAGCAGATCGCGCGGGTAAATGAAGCGCACCAGCGCCATATTGACGCTCATGATGCCGGCCGCGCCAAATCCCTGCACGATGCGTGCGATCGTCAACAGCAGAAGCGTATGCGAGAGCGTGCAAAAGACAGAGGCGACGGTAAAGAGCGCGAGCCCCGCCAGATAGACGCGCCGATAACCAGTGATCTCGCCGAGCGAGGACAGCGGCAACAGCGAAATCGTGATCGCGAGCTGGTAGCCGTTGACGATCCAGATCGAGAACGCCGGGCTCGCGTCAAGGTCCCGGGCAATGGTCGGCAGCGCGACATTGGCGATGGCGCCGTCGACCACGGCGAGGATCAGGCCGAGCGCGATGGTCAGGATCGCCCAATAGCGTTGCGGGAGCGGCAGGCCGTCGGCGTGCTCGATGGTGGGAGACGACATCTCGTGCAGTTTGCCGCGATTTGGCCCTGGGATGGAAGGCGGAACAAACCGGCACCGTGTCGGCCATGCCGGGCTTTCAGGGCTCCATAGACTGAGGCTCGGCCCGCTTCAAGGCTTCCGTCAGGAAGGCCCGGGTTGCAGAATCCATCGGGTAGGACATTTCGATCCGCAATTCCTGCAAGCCGACATCCTGCGGGGTGCCGAACGTCGTGATGGTGTTGAACAATCGCAAGGTCGCACCGTCGACCTCGAGCTCCAGCGGTACGATCGGAAGCTCGACCGGATCGGGCTCTTCGGACGATACGTCCGCCTCGGCCTGCGGTCCCAATTCCTTCAGCAGCGCTGCGGAGGGCGATCGCGGGTCGCCTCGCGCCTCGTTGCGAAACCTCGCCAACAGGCGCGGCGCGACGGAGGGCCAGTTCCGGATGCGCGGCCGCATTTGCAGAGGCTCGAACATCATGCGCATGAAGTTGAGCGCGCCGTCCGGCGAAAGCGATTGAAGCATCGCCTGGTCAAGGCATGCCGACACCAGACGCGCCGCGCTGCCATTGCTCAAGACGACACGCCATTGCCGATCGACGACGAACGCCGGATAGGGTTCGTGATGCCCAACGATGCGGTTGAGCGCATCGCGGACATCAGCCATTTCCAGGATGTCCAGCGATCGTTCGGGATAGAGCGCGGCGTAGCCGGCGGACGACAACAATTCGTTGCGCGCGCGCAAGGGAATGTCGAGGGCGTCGCAGAGGCGGACCACCATGTCGCGGCTCGGCAGCGTCCGGCCCGATTCGACAAAGCTCAGATGGCGTTGCGAGATGTCGGCGGCGATCGCGAGGTCGAGCTGGCTCTCGCGTCGCCGCGTGCGCCACTCGCTGAGGCGGACGCCGAAGTGATCGGCTGCCAGCGGTCGTTTTCGCCGACGTTCTGTCATGGTCGTGATCCTGTCGGGCGTTTTGCGCGGCGCCAATTACCCCTGGGGTAATTGCGGCGCACCTGCGTCATGGATAGTGGAAAAGGAAGCAAGCTGCCAAACGCAAAGCGCTTGAGGAGAAAAGCCGATGTCGAAGCCGAAAATTCTGGTGACCGGAGCCACCGGCAAGACCGGCGTCCCGACCACGCTCGGATTGCTGGCGAAAGGTTTTCCGGTGCGGGCGTTGGTCCGCAAGCCCGATGCGCGCTCGAAGCCGCTGCGGGACAGCGGCGCCGAAATCGTGGTCGGCTCGCTGGAAAACTACGGTGACATCGAGAATGCCATGAAGGGCGTCGTGCGCGCCTACTTTTGTCCGCCGCTCGAGCCGGGCACGCTGCGGCGCGCGTCGCTGTTTGCGGCGGCCGCGTCCGAGGCAAAGCTCGAAGCGGTGGTGCAGCTCAGCCAGTGGCTTGCGGACGCCGTTCACCCCGCGCTCCATGCGCGCGAAAAATGGCTCACCAACCGGGTGCTGTCGTGGCTGCCCGGCGTCGGCGTCATCACCGTGCAGCCCGGCTGGTTCGCGGACAATTATTTCGCCGTGATCGGGCAGGCCGCTCAATTCGGGTTGCTCGGTTTGCCGTTGGGGCAGGGGTTGAATGCGCCGCCGTCAAACGAGGACATCGCGCGCGTGATCGTGGCCTGCCTCGTCAACCCGGCGCCGCATGTCGGCAAGGCCTATCGGCCGACCGGGCCGCGCTTGCTTGCACCGCCTGACATTGCGGAAGCGATGGGTAACGCGCTGGGCCGGCGCGTCAGGTATCAGGACGTGCCGCTACCGATGTTTTTGAAAGCGGCTTCCTCGCTCGGCCTTTCCGAATTTGTGATTTCGCAGCTCTACTGGTTCCTGCAGGATTACCAGCGCAATGCGTTCGGCGTCGGCGCCCCGACGGACGTCGTCGAGGCGATCGCGGGCCAGGCTCCCGAAGATTTTGCGAGCATCGCCCAGCGATATGCGCGAGCCTCTCCGCAGGCGATCCGCGGGCTCTCCGGCGCGTTGCGGGAAGTATCCGGCGTGCTCGCGGCCGTGGTGGCGCGAAAGCCCGATATCGGCCGGATCGAAGCGCGCCTCGGCGCGCCGCAGGTCGACGGATACGTGCTGGCCGGGGAATCGCCGGGGTGGATGGCGACGCACGCCTGAGGCGGGCGGCGCGCTACCAGCGCGAGGTTACCTTGCCGTAGGTGTAGAGTGCGACAAGGCCGATGGTCACAGCCGTCGAGAAGATCAGGACGATCCGATCCCAATGGGGGGACTTGTTATCGGCCCTGTTCAGGGTGAGCAGCGCGAACATGGCCTTGGGTGCAAGCTTGCGCATCGGGATGTCCGATCGTGATCACCCGGCAACCGTGCCATCGCCGAAAGCCGCGCAGATTGAGGCAGATCAAGCAGGAAGCCGCGGATCGGCCGCCGCGCCGGATTCAGCCTTCGCCGAGCAGTTCGTTGATGCGGCGCTGCAGCTCGCGCTTCTTCTTCTCGCTCCGGCGCAGCCGCGCGTCGAGATCGGATTCGGGTGAATCCGCGATCATGCTGAGGAAGGCGAGGCCCACCTTGTTGGCCTGCCGCCAGATCATCCGGGCAAGATAGGAGTGGCCCTTGCGCGCGATTTTCAGCGTGACCTGTTCGGGCAATTGGGCGCCGCCAGCGATTTCCACGCAGGCGCCGCTATCGCTGAAATTGCGCACCACGCAATTCATGGCCGAGCCCCGTTCGCTGATCTCGGCCACGCCGCCAAAAAGCACCTTGTCCCGCACGCTCTGGCGACGGTCCTGCATCGGTTGTCTCCCCCGTAATTTCGCGGACCCTACGCGCCTTCGAAGGCACGAGAAAGCCGCCGAGGCGGCTATATCGCGTTAACGTAAACCGATCGGATGCGAATATTAGGAGAAAGCTAACCAAATTACGCGGCGCTTTCGCGCCAAGTCCGGGCGATTTCTCCCGGCCTCGGTTCAGTTTGGGAGCCTGCTTTGTCGCCACTCGCGCGGCGACATGCCGTAATGTTCGCGAAACGTGCGCCCGAAATGCGAGAGATCGTTAAAGCCCCAGGCAAACGCGATTTCGCCGACATGGCGGTGCGCCAGCACCGGCGAGGAGAGATCCCGCTTGCACTGGGCCAGGCGCTCGCTCAGCACATAGCGTTGGAATGAGGTCTGTTCATCCGACAATAGATCGTTGGCATAACGCGGCGAGATGCCAAGCGCTGCGGCAGTCTCGGAGAGCGAGAGATCGGGGTCGGACAGGCGCGCGCGGATATAGGCCTTGAGACGGTACAACAGCGCCGACCGATGGGTCGAAGAGGGCAACGGCTGCGTGCCCAGCCTTTCGCCGAGCGCCATCGCGAGCAGGTCCACGGCCTGTTCGGACAGGCGAACCGCATGCTCGTGGGCGATCTGATCGGCGCTCTGGCAAACCTGATGAATGAAATCATAGGCGAGCTTTTGCAGCGGGCGATCGGGACCGAAGGTGATCGCCGTCAAGGCTTCGATGCCCGCCAGCCGGCGCTGCAGCATCTCGCGCGGCACCTTGAAGACGGTTTGGGTGAAGGCGTGGTCGAACTGCAGCTCGTAGGGACGGGTGGTATCGTAAAGCGCGAACTCGCCGGGGCGGATCACGGTGTCGCGGCCGTCCTGGACCACGCCGCCGATGCCAACCCTGCCCAGTGCGATCAGAACGAAATCCTCATCCGAGCGGGCAATCCGCGAGGGCGTACGATAGACGCGCTGCTGGTCCGAGGATACCTCCGAGCAGATCGTCTTTCCGAGCGGCGCGTGCGTCACCGAGCCGCGAAAGGCGCTGCCCAAATGCGACTTGCAGTCGAGCTGAACATAGACGTCACAGACGATATCCTGCCAGAGCGCCAGCCGGCGGTGTCCGGGGCTTGCGTCCGTGGTGAACTGGATCGGCATTACTCGACCCCCTTCGCATCCTTGACGATGTCATTGCGCAAGGCCGGCTTGCTCGAAGCAAGTTCCGTACCGGCATGCCGTCCTGCGCTTTTCAGGTGCAGTCGAATTTTTGTTCCGCCTCGGACGAGCGGGTCCGCAGCGCTTGCGTCAATAGACTGCAACGGACGGCGGCGCCGATCAACTGGAAAGCATCCCAGGCCAGCGTCCGACATGGAGGCTTTTGATGGGCATCGAACATCCGAAATATAGAGTTGCGGTGGTTCAGGCGGCACCCGCCTGGCTCGATCTCGACGCATCGATCAAGAAGACCATCGCGCTGATCGAGGAAGCGGCCGCCAAGGGCGCCAAGCTGATCGCCTTTCCGGAGGTCTTCATCCCCGGCTACCCCTGGCACATCTGGCTGGATTCGCCGGCCTGGGCGATCGGCCGCGGTTTTGTGCAGCGCTATTTCGACAACTCGCTCGCCTACGACAGCCCAGAAGCAGAGAAATTGCGCGCGGCCGTGCGCAAGGCCAAGCTCACCGCCGTGATCGGCCTGTCGGAGCGCGACGGCGGCAGCCTCTACATCGCGCAATGGCTGATCGGCCCGGATGGCGAGACCATCGCAAAACGCCGCAAGCTGCGCCCCACCCACGCCGAGCGTACCGTCTACGGCGAAGGCGACGGCAGCGATCTTGCCGTTCACGATCGCGCGGATGTCGGGCGGCTCGGCGCACTGTGCTGCTGGGAGCATCTGCAGCCGCTGTCGAAATACGCCATGTATGCCCAGAACGAGCAGGTTCATGTCGCCTCATGGCCGAGCTTTTCGCTCTACGATCCCTTCGCGCCGGCCTTGGGTTGGGAGGTCAACAATGCCGCCTCCCGCGTCTATGCGGTCGAAGGCTCGTGCTTCGTGTTGGCGCCGTGCGCGACCGTCTCGCAAGCCATGATCGATGAACTCTGCGACCGTCCCGACAAGCACGCGCTGTTGCATGTCGGCGGCGGTCATGCCGCGATCTTTGGTCCGGACGGCAGCTCGATTGCCGAGAAACTGCCGCCGGAGCAGGAAGGCCTGCTGATCGCGGAGATCGATCTCGGCGCCATCGGCGTTGCCAAGAATGCGGCCGACCCGGCGGGGCATTATTCGCGGCCTGACGTGACGCGGCTGCTGCTCAACAAGAAGCCACAGAGACGGGTCGAGCCGTTTGCGCTGCCGGCCGACAGCGTCATGCCCTCGGAACTGGAGGCGGAGGCATTGACCGCGAAGCCGAGCCAAGCCGCTTGAGGGAGGATGGCCATGGAATCTGCAATTCCCCAGCACCTGCAGACCGCGCGCTCGCGCCACCGGCGTGTGCCGGACGACTATCGTCCGCCTTATCCGTCGTTCGTCGCGCGCCATAAGCCCACGGTCAACCGTGTCGTGATGGCCTATTTCGGGGTGCAGTATCGCGGCGATCCGCCTTCTGTCGCAATGCAATCGCTCGCGGCGATCGTCGCGCGCTTTGGAGCGGCCGACGGTCCTTCGCATTGGGACCGCGCCCACTATGTCGATCAGGCCGGGTTTTCGAATGTGGTCTCGGTCGCCTATTGGGATGATGTCGGGCGCTTCGATGCGTGGTTCGAGCCTGCGCGCGACGCCTGGACCGGCAACCGCGGAGAGGGCATCGGCCGCTTCATCGAGGTGTTGCGACCACATGTCGATCGCTATGAAACCCTGTTTTCCTCACTGGGCAGGCCCGAGGGCGTCGCCGTCATCGCCGATGCGATGAGCGGTGAGGTGCAGGAGCACGCCTATTGGGGCGGCATGCGCGACCGCATTCCGCTGTCGCAAACCAACGAGATGTCGCCCGGCGGAAAACCTACCCTGGCACGCGACGGCGCGCGTCTGCGCGTGATCGCCCACGACAATCTCTGCCTAATCCGCTCCGGCCAGGACTGGAGCGACACCGAGTCCTCGGAGCGCAAGATGTATCTCGATGACGTCGAGCCGATCTTGCGGGAGGGCATGGATTTCCTGCGCGACGAGGGTATCGCGATCGGCTGCTACGCCAACCGGTATATGCGCGTGCTCGGTCCGGACGGCGCGCCGACCGAAAAATCCTACGGCCAGAGCTGGTGGCAGAGCCTGGCGGCGCTCGAGCGCTGGGCGGAATCACATCCGACCCATGTCAGGATTTTTGGCGCGGCGATGAAATATCTGTCGACCTTGGGGCCGTCGGCCAAGCTTCGGCTCTACCACGAAGTAACCGTTGCCGCGGCGGACGAGCAGTTTTTCGAATATCTCGGCTGTCATCCCAAGACCGGAATGCTGGCCGCTGTTGGTCCGGAGGCCTCTGCGTAGCTCACGAACACAGGAGCAGGGGCGCCTCCGCCTATCGGGAACAAGCACGGCCTTGTAGACTTTTCTGGCTATGCGTGCCGTGTCCTGCCTTGCCATCGTGCTGTTGTTGTTGCCGGCGGCAGCCGCTTGGGCAGACGACTCGCCTGCGATGAAAAACGTGGCGCGGCCGAGCGTCGAGGAATTGGCGCGCCCGGACGCACTGCAAAAGCCGGCCGATGCGACCGAGAACGACACCAGGGAATCGATCTGCCTGATGGTCGAGTCGGCCGCGCGGGCGAGCGACCTGCCGCTGGAGTTTTTCGCGCGCGTGATCTGGCAGGAAAGCCGCTTTCAGTCCAGTGCCGTCGGCCCTGTGACGCGCAGCGGCGAGCGCGCCCAAGGCATCGCGCAATTCATGCCGGGGACCGCGAGCGAGCGGCGGCTGCTCGATCCCTTCGATCCCGTGCAGGCGCTGCCGAAATCGGCAGAATTTTTGAGCGAGCTGCGCAACCAGTTCGGCAATCTCGGGCTCGCTGCCGCCGCTTACAATGCGGGACCGCACCGGGTGCAGGAATGGCTCGCAGGCTCCGCGTCGATGCCGGCGGAGACGCGCAACTATGTCTCGGCCATCACCGGCTCGACGGTCGACGACTGGGCCGCGGCCGGGAAGGGCAGCAAGGCGCCACCACCGAGCGCGCCACCGACGTCCTGCCGCGACTTGATGGCGCTCCTGAAGCGCGCACCCAACCCGTTCATTACCCAGCTCGAAGAGCATGTAAGACTTGCCGCGGCAAAACTGTGGGGCGTGCAGTTGGCCGCCGGCTTCGACCGCAACAAGGCACTCGCAATGTACGCGCGCGCGATGAAGCATCTGAGCGCCGTGATCGGCGATCAGGACCCGAGTCTGCTCGCCGCCGTGATGCGCAACCGCGGCACGCGCATCTTCTATCAGGTCCGGATCGGCGCCGACACGCGGGGAGATGCCGACGCCCTCTGCACCCGCATCCAGCGCGCCGGCGGCGCCTGCTTCGTGCTGCGGAATATGGGCGTGCGAGGGTGACGACCAACTCACTCCGCGTCATTGCGAGGAGCGAAGGGACGAAGCAATCCATTCTTTCCTTCCGCGGTGAAATGGATTGCTTCGCGGAGCCTGTCATCGGGCGCGCATTCGCGCGACCCGTTGGCTCGCAATGACGACGGGGCAGCCGTCATTGCCATTGCATGACAGCCTTGAGGCTGAGCTTGCTTGACGAGCAGCGGGTTCATCAGCCCTATGCGCGGCATGCCGCTGCCGCCGCTCGAATCCCCCAAATGGCATGGTCCCCTTCGCGCCTTTGCGTGGGGAATGCGTTCGGTCACCGCCACGGTGCTGTCGCTGGTGCTGTTCGTCACCTATATCGGCATCGGCGCGCTCGCGCATGATACGCATTTCAGCCTGGCCTGGGCGCTGATGAGCACCGCCTTGGTGTGGGCGGGGCCAGCGCAGATCATCCTGATCTCGACGCTTGCGTCGGGCGCCACCATCGTGCAGTCGGCGATCGCGGTCACCGTCAGCGCGATCCGGCTGTTTCCGATGGTGGTCGCGGTGACGCCGATGCTGCGCACGCCACGGACGAAACGGCGCCAGCTCGTCCTGGTGGCGCATTTCACGGCCGTGACATTGTGGGTCGAGTGCTACCGCTTCCTGCCGCAGGTGCCGCGCGAGCGGAGGATCGCCTTCGTCCATGGGCTGGGCTGCGGCCTCACGTCGATCGGCCTTTGCGCCACGATCATCGGCTACGAGCTTGCCGCCAATCTTTCGCAGAGCTTGGCGGCCGCGATCCTGTTGTTGACGCCGCTGGCGTTCTTGTTCTCAACCGCCCGCAACTCCCGAGAGCTCGCCGACTTTCTGGCGCTGGCGCTGGGGCTCGCGCTCTATCCGCTCGCGGCGCTGCTCAACAGCGGCCTCGATATCCTGGTCAGCGGCCTAGTCGGGGGCACCATCGCGTTTTGCGTGCACAAATGGCGGGAAGGGCCATGAGCGAGTTCTTCGGCGATTGGCACGCACTGGTGGTGCTGCTGCTTGCGGGCGTCATCCCCAACCAGATATGGCGGATGCTCGGGTTGTGGCTCGGCGGCGGGCTCGACGAGGGGTCGGACCTCCTGATGTGGGTGAAGGCGGTGGCGACCGCGATCCTGGCCGGCGTCATCGCGCAAATCCTGGTGCAGCCGCCGGGCGCGCTGGCAAGCGTCCCGGGCTTCCTGCGCTACGGCGCGCTGGGTGCGGGGTTTTTGGCTTTCATTCTGACTCGGCGCTCGATCTTTGCCGGCGTCGTCTGTGGCGAAATCTTCATGCTGGCCGGCAAATGGTTGCTCGCCTGAGCTTCCGTCATCGTCGCAATTGCGGCCGTGCGAGTTTCCAGTACTGTCCGGACAACCAGAAAAAACGATGGGGAAGCGTCATGCGTGTAAGATCGGCCCTGCTATCCTGCTTCATGTTCGCGTCGCTGGTGTTGGCTACGCCGGCCGCGCCCGCCGCCGACTATCCAGCTCGCCCCATCAAGCTGATCGTGCCGTATCCCGCGGGCGGGCCGACCGATATGCTGGGCCGGCTGATCGCTGACTATCTCGCGCGCGATCTGAGGCAGCCGGTAATCGTGGAGAACAAGGGCGGCGCCCAAGGCGCGATCGGCGCGGAGGCGGTGGTCCATTCGGAGCCAGACGGCTACACGCTGTTCTTCCCGGCGGGTTCCATCATCGTGCTCAATCCGATGCTGTACAAGAAGCTCGCTTACGATCCGGAACGGGATTTCCGGATGCTGGGGCTGGTCACCGACCTGCCCGTGGTGATGGAGGTCAATCCCTCGATCCCGGCAAAGACGATCGCGGAGTTCGTGGCCTACGCGAAGCAGAATCCCGGAAAACTCAATTTCGGCTCGGCCGGAACCGGCGGCACCATCCATCTCGCCGGCGAAATGTTCAAGCAGATGGCCGGTATCGAGATGACCCATGTGCCCTATAAGGGCGCAGGCCCCGCGCTGACCGACCTGTTATCGGGTAACATCCAGGTGATGTTCGACTCGCTTGGCACCGCGTTGCCGCCGATCAAGGCAGGACTGTTGCGGCCGCTCGGGGTCAGCTCGACTGAGCGTGTCGCCGATCTGCCCGACGTGCCGACCATTGCCGAGAGCGGTTATCCGGACTATCGCGTCAGCGTCTGGTATGGAGTAGCCGCGCCCGCCAAGATTCCCGACGATGTCGCGCAAAAGATCAGCGCGAGCCTCGAGCGCGGCTTGAACGACGAAGCGTTCCGCGCTTTGCTGGAAAAAGTCGGCTTCCCGCCGCTTCGGCCGCGCAGCGCCGCCGGGATCAGGGAGTTTATCGATGCCGATCGGGCGCGATGGGCGCGCGTGATCAAGGCACTCAACATATCGTTGGATTAGGCAAGATGGTGCGAGAGAGCGAAATCCGTGAAGGCGAAATTGCCGTCGACATCCCGCCGCCGCGCGACGCGTCGCTTTACTTCATCGGCCGCATCCGCACGCCCTGGACCTCGCGTCTGGAGACGCCGCGGCAGGGGCGCCTCGACGGTCCGGTCTGCCGGCTGGAGATTTTTGAGCCCTGGGTGCGGGCGCTCAAGGGGGTCGATTTCTACTCCAGCCTCGAGGTGATCTACTGGCTGCACCAGTCGCGCCGCGATCTCGTGCTGCAGAGCCCGAAGGACAACAGAAAGACGCGCGGCACGTTCTCACTGCGCTCGCCGGTGCGCCCCAATCCGATCGCGACTTCGATCGCGAAATTTGTCGCGATCGAAGGCAACACCGTGCTGGTGCGCGGGCTCGATTGCCTCGACCAGACGCCGCTTCTCGACATCAAGCCCGACCGCTGCGAATTCACCCCGCTGGCGCCGCCGCAACCAGGCGATTTTCAGACGGAGTGAAGCTCCATCGTCGTGAGGCGCGGAACGTCGTGATTGCTTCGTCGCTTGTGCTCCTCGCGATGACGGTATCACCTCTCCTGCAGCGCCGACTCCAGCTTGCTCGCGTTGTCTTCCAAAACCTTGACGTCTTCCTTGCGGCTCGCCGGCGGCAGTAGCGCGATGCCCTCGTGGCGCGGCATCACATGCACATGCAGGTGAAACACCACCTGTCCGCCGGCGGTCTCGTTGAATTGCTGGATGGTGACGCCGTCGGCATGGAACGCCTTCTTTGCCGCGGCGGCGATCTTGTGGGTCGCGCGCGCGACATGGAGATAGTCGTCGACCTTGATGTCGAGGATGTTGCGGGCAGGGGCCTTCGGTATCACCAGCGTATGCCCCGGCGAGCGCGGCATGATGTCGAGGAAGGCGAGCACATGGTCGTCCTCATAGACCTTGTGGCAGGGAAATTCGCCACGCAGGATTTTGGCGAAGACGTTGTTGTTGTCGTAGGCGGTCATGGCACGAGCTCCCGAACATTCGCTTCTACTGTCCCGCGCCGCGCCGAAAGGTCAAGGCGCCTCGTCGACCGTTTTGCGGAACGGTGCGGCTTCGGCGAGCTCGCGCCCGGCCTCGGCCACATAGGCGCGCTCGCGCTTCAAATAATCCGCGATCGCGCGGCGCAGGTCGGGGTCGGCGATGTAATGCGCCGAATAGGTCGTCTGCGGCAGGTAGCCGCGCGCGATCTTGTGCTCGCCCTGCGCGCCGGCCTCGACCACTTTGAGGCGGCGCTTGATGGCGAAATCGATCGCCTGATAATAGCACACCTCGAAATGCAGGAACGGATGGTGCTCGATCGCGCCCCAGTTGCGGCCGAACAGCGTATCCGAGCCGATGAAGTTGATAGCGCCGGCGATCCAGCGGTTGTTGCGCCGCGCCATCACCAGCAGCACGTCCTCAGCCATGCTTTGCCCGATCAGCGAGAAGAACGAGCGCGTGAGGTAAGGCCGGCCCCATTTGCGCGAGCCGGTCTCCATGTAGAAGGCGAAGAAGGCGTCCCAGGCGTCTTCGGTGATGTCCTTGGCCGTCAGGCAGTGGATGCTGATGTCGGCGGCGACGGCCTCGCGCCGTTCGCGCTTGATTGCCTTGCGATGCCGCGAATTGAGGGTAGCGAGAAAATCGTCGAAACTCGCAAAACCCTGATTGTGCCAGTGGAACTGCTGGTCGGTCCGCTGCAGGAAGCCATGGCTCGCGAGATACTTCCATTCGGCTTCGCGCGCAAAGGTCACATGCGCCGATGACGCCTTGCTGACGCCGCAGAGCGCGATCAGCCCGCTGGCGAGCGCCGAGCCGATCTGCTCGCGATCGGCGCCGCCGCGGATCAACAGCCGTGGTCCCGTGGCAGGCGTAAAGGGAACCGAGGCCTGCAGCTTCGGGTAATACCGCCCGCCGGCGCGCTCATAGGCGTCGGCCCAGCCGCGGTCGAAGACGTATTCCCCTTGTGAGTGCGATTTCAGGTAACAGGGCACGATGCCTGCGATGCGGCCGTCAACCTTGGCCAGAAGATGCCGCGGACCCCAGCCCGCCCGTCCGCAGGCCGAGCTCGAAGATTCCAACGCGGAGAAAAACGCGTGCGAGACGAATGGGTTGTAGTAGGGGCCTGTTTCGCCGCTGAGATCCCCCGCGGAGCCCGGTGAAACGAGCGCGTCGAGACCCCAGAGATGGCAGGCCTTTGGATTGGCGCAGGCGTCCCAATCCTCCGCCGGGACATCGCCGACGGACGGGACTGCTTCGAGGGTTATTTCGGGTGACGCCATCTATTCCAAAGATCGTGCATTGCAGCAGAGACTTCAAGGCCTCACGTTTCCGGCAAAAACCCCTCAAAAATCATCTGGTCGGCGTAACGCGCGGCGCGGCTGCGCTGCTCCGGGGTACGTACCGTCCAGGTCAGGAGCGGACAGCCGAAAATGTTGCGGGCGATCCAGGGCGCCGCGGCCGGCAGTTCGTTGACCCAATAGGCGACGAAATTGGGCTGCGTGCGACAGAAGTGGCGCAGATGCGTCATGCCGCGGCGCTGGGCGGGCGAGGCTTCCGGCCAGTCTTCGGCCGTATACTCGCGTTCGGCGACGATGCCGCGCGGACGCGAAGGCATCAGTTCGCGCAAGGCCATGACTTGATCCGGATCGAAGGACATGCCGACCGCCGGACCGTCATAGGATGACAATACCTCCGCCATTCGCTTGACGAGCCTGCGATCGCCGTCGAAATGGCTCTTCACCTCGATCACCAGCGGCACGCGGCCGGCCACCAGCGTGCAGAGATCGGAAAGCGTCATCATCCGCTCGGCCGTATCCTTGAAGCTGACCGCCTTCAGCTCGGCCGCGGTCTTGTGCAACAGCGCGCCGGAGCCTTTGGTCAGCCGGCCGAGCTCGTCGTCATGATGCACCATGGCCTCGCCATCGGATGTGCGCTGGACATCGCATTCGATGGCGAAATTGCCAGCGACGGCGGCTTGCGCGGCCGCCGGCATGTTTTCGATGACGCCGCGCGTGGCGTCGTGCAGCCCGCGATGGGCCACCGGCCGCGCGGTCAGCCAATCCGGGGCGCGCACGTGAGGACGTCTCGGCGTTCAGGAAACTTCGAATATTCCCTCGACCTCGACGGAGGCGTCCGCCGGAAGCGCGGCGACGCCGACGGTAGTGCGGGCATGGCGGCCCTTGTCGCCGAAGGCCAGGACCATCAGGTCGGACGCGCCGTTCAGCACCTTCGGTCCGTCGAGAAAATCCGGCGCCGAATTGACGAAGCCGCCGAGCCTGACCACGCGCACCACCTTGTCAAGGTCGCCGACCGCGGCCTTGATCTGCGCGAACAGGTTGATGGCGCAACCGCGCGCGGCGGCATAGCCCTGTTCGACCGTGACGCCGGCGCCCAGCTTGCCCTTGGCGATCAGCTTGCCCTGGGTGTCGAAGCAGACCTGACCGGAGACGAACAACAGGTTGCCGGTCCGGACAAAGCCGACGTAATTCGCCACGGGGCCCGCGGGTTGATGCAAGGTGATGCCTTCTGCCGCCAGTTTCTGTTCGACTGTACCCGCCATGTTGGTCCTCGTTTGCTGTCGCTTGCTCCCGATCGACCCGATCGGTCCGGCTTTGTTTCGCGCATCGTGCCTGCACATGCAAGCCAACGGCAGGCGAAGAGCAGGCGCAGGGCAGGCCGAGCGCGGGCCGCGTCGAAGCGAAAATTTGCCTGAAAAAGCAGCGAGCTCGGCGGGAAACTCGCAACTTTACGTGAAGCGGCCCCAGTTGCGACGCAATAGGGCGGTCATTAAGGTGGCGAATCGTAGTCTCCCAAGGATCAGACATGGCATCGGACATGGCCCACTCGTTCCGGATTTCGTTCGGTGTGCTGGCGATTGCGGCCGTGGCTTGCGGACCGGCGAAGGCCGCGGCGGGCGTGCCGTTTCTGCCGCATGAGGCGCTGTACGACCTCAATCTGATGAAGTCGCGCGGCGCCAACCCGGTCAACAGCGCGCGCGGGCGCATTCTCTACAATTTCTCCGGCAGTGCCTGTGAGGGTTACACCTCGGAATTTCGGCAGGTCTCCGAACTCGACGTCGGCGAGGGCAAGGTGATGCTGAGCGATCTGCGCTCGACCTCCTGGGAAGACGGCGCGGGAAAAAGCTTTCGCTTCAAGATCGACGCCCGCACCAACGATGCCGACTCCAATCCGGTCGACGGCATCGCGGAACGCACCGGCGACCACATCACGGTCAAGCTGAAGCAGCCGGCCGCCAAGACCTTCACGATCGATGGTGCGACCGTGTTTCCGACCGAGCAGATCCAGCGCATCATTGCCGCCGCCAGGGAAGGCAAATCGCTGCTCGAGCTGACGGTCTATGACGGCTCGGACAATGGCGAGAAGGTCTACAACACGCTGTCGGTGATCGGCCAGCCGATCGCGCCCGACAAGACCGTCGCTTCTCCCGATCCTTCGACCAGCAGCGAGCAGATGAAATCGCTGACGCGCTGGCCGGTGACGGTCAGCTATTTCGACCGCGACGCCAAGGCCAAGGAAGGCGAGCAGTCGCCGGTCTATGCGATGTCGTTCGAACTGTTCGAGAACGGCGTGTCGCGGGCGCTGGTGCTCGACTACAACGATTTCGTGATCTCCGGCGCGCTCGGCAAGTTCGACGTCAAGGACGCCAAGCCGTGTAACTGACGGCGAGAATGACGTCCTCCGTAACTTGTGATCGGATGACACGCCGGCCTCGCGCGGCATTGAAGCAACGTGACGGGCTGTTCTCTTCAAACGACCACAGACCTCCTTCATCTCCGCTGCGGAGCCGAACGTCATCGGCTCCCGATATCTACGGAGAAATGAATGACTAAGCCTACCCTGCTGTCGGCTGCAGCGATCGCTGTCGCCATGCTCGCAACTCCTGCTTTGGCCCGCGAGAGCCATGACACTTCGCGCCAGCCCACAACGCGCGTCTATGTGAACGCCGTAACCGGCGAGCGCACGGCTGACGCACGTTTCTGCACCCCGGCTCCGCGCGTCGGCGCATTTGCCACGCAGCCGTGGGATTGGGATCACGGCAACGTTCCCTGCGAGCCCGCGGCGGCCTATTGATTTGCCCGCGTCGGCTGAGCGCCGACGCGAGCGCGCCTGACGAGGTCGGGCTGGAACGAAGTTTTCCCAGCCCGACATCGTCGCGGCGACAAGCGTCCTCAACCCGCCTTCTCCGGCCCGTCATAGGCAATCCCCCGGATCACGGCGGTCTGGCCGAATTTCCTGCGCAGATCGTCCATCGCGCGTTCGGCATGCGCGGCGCGGCGGTCGAGCATGTCGGTGTCGTCGGCTTGCGAGTCCGGGCGCAGCGCGCTGACGCCGGTGCCCATCAGGCGGAACGCAGTGCCGTCGATCTCGCGTGCCAGCATCTCGCGCGAGACGCTAAAAATCTTCGCGGCCAGTTGCGTCGGTGCGGCAATCGATTGCGAGCGGGTGCGCTGGCGGAAATCGGCGGTCTTCAGCTTCAGCGTGATGGTGAGGCCTGCGAGTTCGCCATGCTTCAGCCGCGCCGAGACTTTCTCCGACAGCCGCCACAACAGTTTCTCCAGCGTCGCGAAATCGCTGATGTCGGTTTCGAACGTGGTCTCGCTGGAAATGGTCTTGGCGCCGCGATCCGGCACCACCGCGCGGTCGTCGATGCCGCGGGCGAGCCGCCACAGCCTGCGGCCGTCGCTTGGAAGCTGCTTCATCAGCTCGATCTCGTCGGCGCGCTGCAGATCGCCGATGGTGCGAAACCCGCGTTGCGACAGCCGTTCCTGGGTCGCGGGTCCAACCCCGAAGATGAAGCCGACGGGCTTGTCCTTGAGCAGCGCGCGCGCTTGTTCCTGGTCGAGCGCGGCAAAGCCGCGGGGCTTGTCGAGATCGGAGGCGATCTTGGCGAGAAACTTGTTGCAGGATAGTCCGACCGACACGGTGATCCCGATCTCGCGCTCGACCTCGCGGGCAAACTTCGCCAGAACTTTTGCCGGGATCATGCCGTGGACGCGTTGGGTGCCGGAGAGATCCAGAAAGGCCTCGTCGATCGACAGCGGCTCGACCAGCGGCGTCAGCGCCAGCATGGCCTGGCGCACCTCGCGGCCGACCCGGACGTATTTCGCCATGTCGGGGCCGATCACGGTTGCGGATGGGCACAGCGCCAGCGCCTTGAACATCGGCATCGCCGAGCGCACGCCATAGGTTCGCGCGATGTAGCAGGCGGCCGAGACGACGCCTCGCTTGCCCCCGCCGATGATCACGGGCTTGTCGGCGATCTCGGGATTATCGCGCTTTTCGACGGTGGCGTAGAACGCGTCGCAATCGATATGGGCCAGCGTGAGCGAGGGCAGCGCAGCATGGCGGACCAGGCGAGGGGAGCCGCATTCGCCACAGCGCTTGGCACGGGCGTCCAGATCGGCGAGACAATCCCGGCAAAAGCATGTCGGCCCGTCCAGCGCTGCCATATTCACGGCACATCGCGCTCCCAATGTGGGTCGCCCAGTGCTTGTCGGGCTGCGGCGATGTTGGTTGGGTGAAGTTGCGAAACGTTCGCAAAGGCCTTCACGGTTGCGTCATCGCGCAGCACGAAATCAAGCACGTGGCTAAGAAAATGCGGATCGGCGGCGGCGTGGCGCAGGGTTTCCGGCCCAATTCCGCTCTCGGCCAGGAATACCCCTAACCGCTCGGGATCGGCGGCAATGAAGTTCAGCGCCTGAACCGCAACGATTTCAGCTACTTCCCGGGGGGTTTGAACAGGCTTTTTCAACTGGCCGGTTTGCCTTTCCGTTAACTTATGGTCTCTACTTTGCGAGTCATCATGCCCGAGTCTTCCAAGCGTGTTCAAGCAAGTGGAAACCACTTCGCATAAAGAAAGGGCACGGGCTTAACGGGTTGGAGCGAATCTGGCGCTAGTTTGAATTTAGATTTCGGCAGGCCCTGGCGGCCACTTTGCAGGGGCGTGCCTTTCCAGGAAACGGGAGGGGCGGGATGGCAAAAACCGTCCTGATCGTCGAGGACAACGAACTGAACATGAAGCTGTTTCGCGACCTGTTGGAAGCGCACGGCTATCAAACCTCGGGCACCAGCAATGGTTACGAGGCACTCGATCTCGTGCGCAAGATGCGCCCCGATCTGGTCCTGATGGACATCCAGCTTCCCCAGGTCTCCGGCCTCGAAGTGACGCGCTGGATCAAGGACGATCCGGAGCTGCGCTCCATTCCGGTGGTCGCGGTCACCGCCTTTGCGATGAAGGGCGATGAGGAGCGCATCCGCGAAGGCGGTTGCGAGGCCTATCTGTCCAAGCCGATCTCGGTCGGCAAATTCATCGAGACCGTTCGTCGGTTCATCGGGTAGGGGGTAGTTTTCGTGTCCGCGCGTATCCTGGTCGTCGACGATGTCTCCGCCAACGTCAAGCTGCTGGAAGCCCGCCTGTCGGCCGAGTATTTCGACGTGATGACCGCCACCAGCGGCGCGGAAGCGCTCGCGGTCAGCCAGCGCGCCGAATGCGACATCATCCTGCTCGACGTGATGATGCCCGACATGGACGGTTTTGAGGTCTGCCGCCGGCTCAAAGCCAATCCGGCCACCCATTTCATTCCGGTGGTGATGGTGACCGCGCTCGACAGCCCGCTCGATCGCGTGCGCGGGCTCGAGGCCGGCGCCGACGATTTTCTTACCAAGCCGGTGTCCGACGTCGTGCTGCTTGCGCGCGTGCGCTCGCTGACGCGGCTGAAGATGATGACGGACGAATTGCGCATGCGCGCGATCACCTCGCTCGAGATCGGCGTGCAGGCGCCGGAGCGCAGCGCGGTCGCCGATACCGGCAAGGGCGGGCGCATCCTGCTGGTCGACGACCGGGAGTCTTCCTACGAGCGGCTGGCGCCCTTGCTCGCCGGTGACCACACGGTGGACGTCGAGTCCAATCCGGCGGAAGCGCTGTTTCACGCCGCCGACGGCAATTACGACCTTCTGATCGTCTCGCTCGACCTCGATAATTTCGACGGGCTTCGGCTGTGTAGCCAGGCGCGCTCGCTGGAGCGGACCCGGCACGTGCCGATCCTCGCGATCGCGGAGCCCGAGCACAACACGCGGCTGCTCCGCGGGCTCGAGATCGGCGTCAACGACTATCTCTTGCGCCCAGTCGACAAGAACGAATTGCTGGCCCGCGCGCGCACGCAGATCCGCAAGCGCCGCTATACCGATCATCTGCGCGACAATGTGCAGAACTCGATCGAGGCCGCGATCACGGACGCGCTGACCGGCCTGCACAACCGCCGCTACATGGAAACCCATCTGGCGACCTTGGCCGAGCAGGCCGCAAGCCGCGGCAAGCCCCTGGCGCTGATGATGCTCGACATCGACTTCTTCAAGTCGATCAACGACAATTACGGCCACGACGCCGGCGACGACGTGCTGCGCGAATTCGCGGTGCGGGTGCGCAAGTCGATCCGCGGCATCGATCTCGCGTGCCGCTATGGCGGCGAGGAGTTCGTGATCGTGATGCCGGAGACCGATCTGCATGTCGCCGGCATGGTGGCGGAGCGGCTGCGGCGCTCGATCGCGAGCGAGCCGTTCGCGGTCCACAAGGGCGCCAAGCGCATCGAGGTCACGATCTCGATCGGGCTGTCGACGCTGGAGATCAAGGGCGAGGCGGTCGGCGATGTCCTCAAGCGCGCCGACACCGCGCTCTACCGCGCCAAGCACGACGGCCGCAACCGCGTCGTGGCGCAGGCGGCGTAGGGCTGTTCGGCTGGGCCTTGCATGATCGGTCGTTACATCATCGGTCGTCATACCCCGCGAAGGCGGGGTAACCAGTACGCCGCGGCCTTTCGAATCTAGCATCAGCGTCTCTGGAATACTGGGTCGCCCGCCTTCGCGGGCGATGACAGTTGTAAACGTCGATTCAGGCGCGGCCGTCATTGCGAGCGAAGCGAAGCAATCCATCTCACCGCAGAAAGGAAGAATGGATTGCTTCGCTTCGCTCGCAATGACGGAGAACACGCCCTCGCATTCCCGCGGCGCGAATAGCGCCCGAGTTTGTTGTTCGAACCACCCTCGGCAATAAGAGGGCGCGGGGAATGCCGGGTGCCCAATGCACCCGCAGCCTCGTGTGCGCTTTGTAGTTGGAGTATGCACACGAGTATTCACAGCGGAG